>Ga0187893_10000028_pt1 | contig 302505 bp, 233 predicted proteins | sample MA1701074metaG_FD_139574 | JGI IMG/M metagenome (GOLD analysis project Ga0187893, IMG submission 139574) | White microbial mat communities from a basaltic lava cave in the Kipuka Kanohina Cave System on the Island of Hawaii, USA - MA170107-4 metaG ...
AACGACTGTCACCTGTACGGCGACCGACTCAGCGACCAATACTGCCAACTGCTCATTCACCGTCACGGTCAATGATGGAGTCGCGCCAGTCGTGACTTGCCCGTCGCCAATCGTGACAGGCACCGACAGCACTATGTGTTCGGCGGTGGTGATGTTCACTGCTACGGCAACTGATAACTGCGACGGGATGATAACTCCGACCTGTGTGCCAGCATCGGGGGCGACCTTCCCGAAGGGCATCACAACTGTGAGTTGCACGGCGACTGACACGTCAGCAAACACAGGGAACTGTTCGTTCACCGTGACGGTCAACGACGACGACGCGCCGGTGGTGACTTGCCCCGCGCCGATGATGACCGGCACAGCGGGCGGGATGTGTTCAGCAGTTGTGATGTTCACCGCGACAGCCAACGACAACTGCGACGGAGCGATCACCCCGGTATGCAGCCCGCCGTCGGGGACAGCCTTCCCGAAGGGAGTGACGACAGTCACCTGCACGGCTACAGATTCATCCTCGAACACAGGCAACTGCATGTTTACAGTCACGGTCGTAGATGACGACGCGCCGGTAGTGACGTGTCCCGCGCCAGTGATGACAGGAACGGCAGGAGGTATGTGTTCAGCGGTTGTGATGTTCACGGCGACGGCAACGGACAACTGCGACGGGACGCTGACACCTGTGTGCAGCCCGCCTTCGGGAACGGCCTTCCCGAAAGGAATCACGACTGTGATGTGTACGGCTACAGACACGTCAGCAAACACAGGCAACTGCTCATTCACTGTTACGGTGATAGATGATGATCCTCCGACTATCACCTGTCCGCCGACACAGGTGTCTCCGCCGGGAGTGGTGAATTATCCGGCTCCGACATTCGCGGATAACTGTCCGGGGGCGACGGTAGTATGCAATCCGCCATCGGGGTCAATGTTCCCGGCAGGGTTCACGACAGTGACCTGCACGGTGACGGACGCAGCAGGAAACAGCGCGATGTGCAGTTTCCTTGTGACGACGTTCGATCAGGCGATAGTGAGCGACAGCGGAGGAGGAAGCATATTTATCAACACGCTGACGGGAGATTACATGATCTGCTGCGGCGGGATGATAATAAGTGGAAAGGGAACGATCACGAAGAAGGGATGCATCCTGACGCTGACGCACAATCCGCCGGACCGTAGGTTGACGGTGACGTATGACACGTGCAAGAAGGAAGGGAAGGCGGTGTTGCAGATGCCGCCGGGAACGAACAAATGCACGATCATAGATTCGGACACTCGCAACAGCATCGTCGCGCCGTGTACGCCTTGAAGATGTGCGCTCAAGCGTAAGGGCTGCCCGCGCGGGCAGCCCTCGTAAAGCTTCTTTGGAGTGCGGTGACGAAGGGTATGACTCTATTTGTCACCGCTTTTTTACTACAAACGAAAGCTGCGACAAGTCGCAGCACTCCAAAAAATGTGCGACCTACTTTGGAGTGCGGTGACTTGTCACCGCTTTTGTTTTCAGTCAACGCTCTTTCGGAATGAATGAAGGTCGGTTCGTGAGATCGAACCGACCTTTTTTTATGCGTCGTACATTGCGGCGATGAGGCATCCGCGAGCGGTCGCCGTCAGCGGGTCTGAGGCCATGCGGATAGAGGAAATGCGAAGCGGGAATTTTTCGCGCTCTATGGCCTTTCGGAATTTCTGATCGAATCCGCGCGGGCAGGCCGTCCCGCCGCTTAACACAATGGGGATTGCTTCATCGATCTTGGGCAGGTTCTTCGTCTCGGCCAGCGCAGCGCGGAGCGAATCCACGAGCGAGTTGATCAGGTTGTCATAGTAAGTGTGAAAAGCCTCTTCGAATTTGTTTTGCGGCGCGCGCCCAAGATCGAGAGAGGACTCCTTGATCGTTCGCACGACATTGGCTGTCTCGCCCGTCACGGATGAGACGCTTTGGTCGATGTAGTCGCCCGCTTTGGTGGTCGAGAAAGTAACGACGGGCATCGACATAAACGCCAGAGCCACGTTGCACATCCCCCCGCCGCAGCTTATGCCTATGCCTGTGAAGTTTTCCGCTTCGAGTTCGGCAAAGACGACCGCAAGCCCTTCGTTGACCGCTTTGGAATTGTAGCCCATCGCATCGATAGTCTTCTTGAGCATCGCTTCGTGATAGACGAGATCCGAAGAGCCGCCGTCGCGAAGTTCGCCCGGAACGCTGAAGCGCAGGTTCTTAGTCCGGGGAGCTTTGGAGAGCAGGTATTGAAATATTGATTGAAGCACATTCATCGATTGCTCTTCGGCAGGGTTGAGGGTTCCGCCGCTCATCGGGCGTCGCACTTCGATGTTGAAGACGTTGGCGAATCGCGCCGCTTCGTTGCCGTAGACCTGAAGCTCCGTGCCGCCGTTGAGTTGATAGGGGACGTTTTTCTGTTTGAAGATTCGCTCGGTCAGTTTCGAATAAGGCAGAGCGATGAAGGCATTGAGTTCATCTACGGTTCTCGCGTTCTCCGCCGCGCCCGTTGCCAGAACCACGCGGCTCGTTCCCACGTCGAGACCTATGGCCGTGTCCGCGGCGTCCGTCTCGTTGCTTGCATCGGATTCTTTCTTCTCTTTCATATCTCCTCCGAATTGAAATTTGTATGAGTCAAACTCTTCGCGTCCGGCGCGGTCAGCCGCAGCGGATCGTTCGGGGGTTGGGGCAACAGGGGGAAGCAATTCCGCGGTTTTGAGCCTGAGCCTCATCTGGCCCAGCCCTTCTATCGTGACCTCGCGGCTTCGGCCAAGCTCGCGCGCTATAGCTTCAAGCGTCGCGTCAACTCCTCGCCCGGCTTGTCTGATACTGACCCCCGCGCGTCGGGCGGCTTCTCTTATCAGGTCAGACTTGTTCATAACCCAAGCGCGTCATTCGCTCTTAGCCCTCGCTTCATCCAGAGCGTGCTGTTTCGAATACGCGCGTTGATAGATTTCCCATCGCGCCGCGCGACCACGTTCGGCTGTAAGAGAGTCACGGCGGGAAGATTCCTTGAGCGCGGCATCGGCCTTCTCAATCCCCATCCATCTCCTGCCGCCCGCCGCGTTGATGTACGCCTGATCGTAATTGAATCCGAAACGCGAGACGGCCATAAGCTCATAGTCATATTTGTTCGCGAGTCCCAAAGCCTCGAACGGAAATCCCGCCACCCAATCTGTGTGATAGCCCATCAGCTTATTCGTGGGATTGACCGACACTAATCCGTGAGTGACGCAGTTGGCATCTTCTATTCTGTATTTCGATCTCAGCACCGCTGTCAGCACGCGAGCGGCGTAGATTTGAGCTTCGTTGATTCCGTCAGGCCCGACTGTTTTTTTTCTGTCCGATCTTCCCTCCAGGCAGATGCCGATGAAGCTCGGACTCAGATTCACGTAAAGGTGATGGCTGTCGCTCCAAAGAGAGTTGCCCGCGTGATTGGCCGTCTGTTCGTCGCGCACTATTCGGTAAGTTCGCCCGAAGCGGTCTATCACATAATTATAAAGGCGGTGATCGCGGGCATATTCGAGCAGGGCTTTCGACCTGTCCCTGAGCGATGAATTGTATCGGTCATCGAAGGGCAGCAGATCGCCTTCCGACAGGTGGTAAATGATACCGACAGGATTGCTCATCGGCTCATCGGAAGAATTGGCTTCCATATCGAAGCGATAAAAACTTCGCTCCGAGCCATCGGTTTGATACTCGGTCAGTATGCGCGCGCCGTTGCTGTAAAACTCGTAGCCCGCGCCTTCTTCGGCCAGCCACACTTTATCGAGCGCGAGTCCCGCTTCCGAGCCTATCGTTGTGACCGCATCTCCCTCGGCGCGAGCGGCGGAGTCTGATTTGTGCAAAGCCTCTTTCGCTTCGGTCGGAGTAGAGAATCTGCCGATGATCTTCGACGTGACGTAGACAAGCCCCGCGCCAGCCGAAAACGCAATTGCCACGCACAGCGCGTAAGCCAGGTATCGAAGCCGCCACGCGATGGAAGCGAGGCGAAAAGAAAGAGGCGCGCGCTGGCCGGGCGGAAGAAATTTCGAAAGCTCCAGAACGAGCCTTGCTTTTTCGGGTACTGACCCGAAGAAGGGAATTCGCCACGCCCACTTTTGCGGCGCATCCTCTTTGAGCGCGCTCTGGAGAAATTTCAATCGCAGCACGGGCGATTTGATATGACGCGAGTATTGGTCTACGAGCTTTGCGTATCGCTCATCCCGAATTTTGAAATTCGTCTCCAATGTCTGACCTTCAGAAAAAGTGGCGCAAGCTGTCAGCTTGCGTGGCTTCCAATTTTCGTACCTTGGGGGCGAAGCGCAATCTAACAAATTGCGCCACATCAAAAACGCCTCTAAATCATGGTTTTTCGTAATCGACCGGAATCATTGTCTCGACCTTCAGACCCGCGGCGCGCGCGCGCGCCTTCGACTGTTCAGCGTATCGTTGAGCTTCTTCGCGCGTAGAGAAGCGGCCCGCTCTGACTCTGTACCATCGCCCTTTGCCTTTTATTTCAGCAGCGATGACGTAAGCCGATATGCCTGCGCGCGTGAGTTTGTCAGCCATTCCCTTAGCTTCGGTTTCACTCGGCGACGACATCACCTGCAGGGTGATCGCTCCTTCATTCAAATCCGGCGTCGGTGAAGTCGCGGTCGGTGAAGTTGCGGTCGGTGAAGTTGCTGGCGGCGGAGTCGCTGTCTGTGCATTCGGTTGAGCCGTTTCGGTCTGAGTCGGAGGAGGAGCGGGTGCGTTCGGCCTCGTTTCATTCGGGGTCGGTTTGACTGTGCTTCGAGCAGGTTCCGGCGTATTCGATTTCATCAGAGGAAGAATGACGACGAAAAACAGAGCCGCGAGGCTGGCCACGAGCAGCACTATGGCGATGGGAATTTTCAACTTCGAAAATCTTGACGGCTTCGGAGGCTCCATCAACACGGGCCATTCGTTGCGCGAAGACTCCCACGCCGGTAGAGGGTCAGCCCACGGGTCAGCCGATTTGCTGGCCAGAGAACCGGTTTCCTGACCGAAGGCGGGCGCAGGCGTCGCGATCTGCTCGACCGGGGCGGGCTGCTCGACGAGAGGTTGCGAGTTTGCGCCTGCCTGAATGTAGGCTTCGGGAACTTCGAGCGGCTGCGAATGGGAAAACCACTGATGTTCAGGCATCTCGTAAGAGGGCTGCTGAGGCTCCGCGTCGAATGTAAACACCACGTCTTCATGCGGTTCTGGTTGCGCCTCTGCGCTGATTGGTTCGTCGAGCGGCTGAGTGTTGAGATAATCCGGCTCTTCCTCCGTGTGCAGATTCGCGAAGCTCATATCAGGCGTTTCGACTGACGCGAGAGAATCGAAGGAAGGCCGCGGCGCGAATTGCCTTGCGGGAAAGATGACATGAATGAGCGACTGGCACGACGCGCACAATCGCGTCGCTTGTGATCCGTTTACGGCTGCCTGACGGCACAACGGACAAACTGTTTTTGCTGTCTCGACCTGCATAAGTTGATAAGCCCTGCCTGCGACTCCATGTGTGAAAGAATTCGCCTGAAGAAGGCTGCCTGCCGATTATCAATTTTCGAATTAGCGGGGCAGTTGCGTCGTTGGGGCAGAAGCTAAACGGTCAGAATTATAGCACAGGGCAAGACCATTACAAATCCTATCGTCAGACAAGGGCTATTGCTTCGCTTTCATAGCGAGGATGTAGGATTGAATTTCGTCGCGATCTTCATCGTCAAGGGTTAGGAATTCTACGCCAAGCCCCTGACCTTTTTTCAGGTAGCACACGCGCGAGACGGCTATCACGCGATGACGGTTGGGGAGTTCGAATCGAACGACCATTCGCGTGCCTGCTCGAATCTGTTCTTCGGTGCTGATGAACAAACCGCCGAGGCTGATGTTGGCCATACTGCGACGGACGCGGGACGGGCCGCTGCTGCTGTTGGTCAGTTCGTATTCAACTGTCGCCGTGAGAGGCGCGCGCTCGAAACGGCGTCGTTCCAGTTGCGCGGAAGTTTTCATGGCGATACCTCGCAGAGTAGTCGATTATCTGTTTTGGGGACAAACCATCCGGCTCGCCTCATGGGGGGACTCTACGGGGATGCGGCTGAGCACGTCGGTGCCTTAACATTTGCACAACTGGCGCAATCCTGGCAAGGCCGGAGGAGAATAAATCCGGCCCTGGCGTCGAGCCGGGGCGTCTTATCTGAGTCGGACGTGTATATTGACTGAGGTAAGTCGGTGTGTGACAATGGCGACCGGGCCACTCGGAGCGTAAAGCCACCCGATTCGTTAAACCCGCACTCATAATTTTCAAGGCAGGAGCGCAGGTATGGCTGGCAGGCAGATAGGCAATTATCGCATCACGGATTATCTGGGCAGCGGCGGTTTCGGCTCCGTATTCAAGGCCGAAGACATCAACACTCCCGGACGCATAGTCGCGATCAAAGAGCTTCACCGGAAACACACTCGCAGCGCGACCATCAAACAGCGATTCTTTCAGGAAGCTTTAGCCATGGCCCGACTGGATCACGCGAACCTGCCGCGCCTTTACACATTCGGCGAAGATCAGGGTTCTTACTACCTGGTGATGGAATTCCTTTCGGGCAAGTCGTTGAGCGAAGAGATTCACGAAAGCGGAGCGGTTGAAACCCATCGCGCCGCAGCCATCATAGCTCAGGTTCTCAGCGCGCTGAGCTATGCCCATCGCAACCAGATAATTCATCGCGACCTCAAACCCGATAACGTCATGCTTCTGACGGGCGACGCGCTTCAAATCAAAGTTCTCGATTTCGGAATCGCACGCATGGTCGGCGGAGAAAACCTGACGATGGCCGGAGAAGGCTTCGGCACTCCGGCTTATATGTCTCCCGAACGAATTCGCGGAGAGACGAGTATCGATCACCGCACGGATATTTATGCCGCGGGCATACTGCTCTACGAAATGCTCGCCGGTCATCTGCCTTTCGATTCGCGAGCGTCAGACCCGGCGGTTTACTGGGCCGAGATGCGCGACTTTCACTCCAGCCAGCCTCTTCCCTCGCTCGCCTCGCGAGGGATATCCGAAGAGCTTGAGCGGATCATCAGCAAAGCGACCGCGAAGAAATCGGAAGATCGCTACGCGACAGCCGATGAAATGCTGGCCGATCTCAGCCACGTAAGCGATATCCGTGCGAGCGGCGCGCTCCAGCAATCCGCAACTCTTCTTTTGAGCATCGCTCCGTCTCCGGCTGAAGTTTATGTCGATAACCTCGTGCGCGGGACTTCGGATGCTGCGACGGGAAGGATCTTCGTCGAGAATCTCCCGCCCGGTCTTCACGAAGTGAGAGTTTCGAAGTCGGGATTCAACGAATATAAAATCAGCGTGTCGCTCGAAGAAGGCCGCAAGACCGACTTGCAAGTGGCTCTGGCAGCCCGTCCCACGATGTCAATGACTGAGGCAGAAAATACCGGGGCTATGGATTCAGGCACGGCTCGTATCCAAAGCGGTGAGGACGCGGCAACCGCCCTGCTTCAGGTCGAAGGACTTCCCGCAGGCGCGACCATATTCGTCGATTCGAAGGCTGTCGCGCTTGCCGGTGAAGACGGACGCGCCACTCTCGAACTCGATCCCGGTCTGCACGAAGTTCAGGCGACTGCCCCATCGGGCGCGCTCGTCAAGCAGACCGTAGCCGTAAATAAACAGGACAGCGGCTCGTTTCGAACGATGACGTTTTCCTCGCTTCCAACCGCGCAGTCTCAACCGAAACCGGCGGTCATTGAAGGCGAGCCATCACGCGCTGGCAAAAAGATGGCCGCTGCCGTTGCCATAATTCTGTTGCTCGCGCTTGCGACGACGGCTTACTTCGTCATTCGCGGGCCTCGCACGACTGCGCTGACCGACGAGAACAAATCTCAGGAGGAACTGGCTACAACTCAAAAGCAACTCCTTGAACTTCAGCGACAGCTTGAGGAACTACAGAAAAAAGCCGAGGGCGGCACTGCTGAAAAAGAAGAGATCGAAGCGGAGCGAAAGCGGCTCGAAGCTGAAAAGAAAAAACTGGAATCGCAGCAAAAGCCCGGAGAGGAAAAAACCGCCGCGCCCGAAAAGCCGGTTTCAACAGAATCGGCTTTAACGAATCCGCCCGCGCCGCCGACTGAGCCTGCTCGCGAGGAAAATCAAGCGGCGGATTCGAACACCTGTCTGGTTATCGCAGTCACAAGGCCGGACGGCCAGCCTGCCCCAGGTATCAGGATTGTGTGCGACGAGAATACAGGCTCGACGCCTAAAGTACATCACGGACACACGGGAGCCAATGGCCGCTGGCACCAGTGCGGATTTACGCCCGGTAGTTCGGTCAGAATAGCTTTATTCGGAGGGCGCAGAATTCTGGGAACCGATCAGAGGGTGATTCAACGCGGGCCGAATCTGGCTTTCCTTCGCGTAGAGGGAAACCCGCGAAAGGAAGCCGCGATTGATCCCGGCGCGCAATCGGACGATCAGCCTGCGCCTGTGATAAGACCGCGGCGGCCTCTGATCAGGCGAAGACCTTGATTAAAAGTGATGAGTGATGAGTAATGAGTGATGAGCAGCGATGCAAAAGCGATACGCTTTTTAATATGAGTAACTACAATAATCGGCTCGCGAAAGAGCGCCGCTCGAACTTGTTCGCTTCGACTATCTTTGCTACTCATCACTTTCATCAAGAAGTTGTGCATTCAAAGTCCGGGAGCATTGTGTTATCCTAAAATCCTTTTTATGAGCAAACAGTTAGGAAATATGGAGGGCGTCTGCGTCAACTGCGGAGCCGCCGGTAACGAATCAGGCGCGAGTTTCTGTCAGGTGTGCGGCTCTCGATTGGGTTCGAGCCTGCAACTTCCTCCTCCACCGCCAAACCTCTGCGACCAGGGCCGTGTGATCGGCAATCGCTATCGCGTCGATTCGCTCCTGTGGACTGCGCCAACCTATAACGCTTACTCCGCCTCGGCCACCGATACGCAGGGCCGCACTCACACGGTCATAGAGCAATACCTGATGAACGATGATCCGCTGGCGGAAATCTCGCCCGTCGGCGCGTCGGGGCAGGGGCCGAGGATCGGCTCGGCAAAAGTATCGGGCATACTCGAAGACGCCGGAGCCGCATTCGAGCGTTTCGGCATATTCCGACCCATCGAGCATGCCATCGAAAGCGACATCCGCTACATAGTCTTCGAACACATTCAGGGGCAGGCTTTCGGCCATCTGGATCAGGCCGACGAGAAAGAAGCGCGCGCCCTTGGGGTTCAACTCTGCACGCTGGCCGAGCAGTTCCATCGTCACGGATGGGTCTATAACGGATTCGAACCCTACGGAATAGTGCTGGATGTCGAAGGCCGCGCCCGGTTGATCGGATTCGACCGCGCTCGTCAGGTCGGCACTCGCGTCGATGATGCGCCGATTTATCCGAGTCGCGGATTCAGTGCGCCGGAGCTTTTCGAGAAAGGCGCGATCTACGATTATCAAATGGATGTCTACTCCATTGGGGCGCTGCTGCAATTTCTGCTCACGGGCGAGAGCCTCGGCCCCGGCGAAGGCTTGAACCTCTACCCTGTCGCTACGGTCACACCCGACTTCGAGCGATTGCTCTCACGCGCTCTTTCGGAAGACCCCGCAGACAGATTCCGCAGCGTGGTAGAACTGCGCGAAGCTCTGATGGCGTTGAACCTGCCGACAGTTCTTCAATCGGGACATTGCACGGATGTGGGATTGGTTCGCGAGTTGAACGAAGACAGCGTGCTTGCTCTCAATCTGACTCAGTATTACGAATCGGTTCAGACTCAGATAGGGCTTTACATCGTCTCGGACGGAATGGGCGGCGAGGCTGCCGGTGAAGTCGCAAGCCGCGTGACTGTTCGCGCCGTGGCCGAACTTGTTACGGAAAAACTCATATCAGCTTCCTTGAAATCTACGCGTGAAGAAAAAATCGCCGCGCCTACGCAGACCGGCGGATTGCGATTGGCCATCGCCGACGGCAACGAGATGGGTACGAGCGAGCTTTTGAAAATGGCCGTCATGCACGCCAATCAGGAAGTGGTGGCCTATGCGCGGGCCAACCCCGAAGAGCGGGGATTGGGAGCCACAGTAACAGTGGCAATGATAGTGGGCGATGTTTTAACCATAGCGCATGTCGGCGACAGTCGTTGTTATCTGCTTTCGGGCGAACGCCTCACACAACTCACGGAGGATCACTCGCTGGTTCAGCGGATGATAAACACGGGCAATCTGTCGAGGGCCGAAGCGCGCATACATCCTTATCGCAACGTCATCTATCGCTCGATAGGCGCTGACGAAAACATCGAGATAGATATTATTCGCCGCAAGCTCACGAGTGGCGACGTGATTATGTCGTGCAGCGACGGATTGAATTCGATGATAGGCGACGATCAGATACGCGACATCCTGATGGTCAACCCCGATCCGAACGCTGCCGCAAAAGAACTCGTCGTCGCGGCCAACGCCGCAGGCGGCGAAGACAATTCTTCAGTCATCGTCGTGCGAATAACTTGATTGGCTATTGGTCATTTGTCCGTTGTCCTTTGCTTTGTGCTGGATTCTGATTCCGGTCTTCTGACTTCTGACTCCTGACTTCTGTCTTCTTGAAGAAGTGCCGTGATTTGTAATTTCCCCATTCCCACATTCTGTTACCCGCGCAGGTAGGTTGCAATTACCGCCCTGTTTATAAAGGACTTAATCGTTCCCCGCGCAGGTAGCGAGGGCTGGCACGAGGCTTGCCAATGTGTCGAGCGTAGCTTCATCGCACGAGGGTTGATAAGGGTTGTTCGTGCGGGTTTGAAAACATCGCAGGTTGCGGAGATCGCGGTGAAGGGGGCCAAAGGGGTCTCCGCTTCCTGAGTCCGGCAGTCATCTCTTCTGAAAGGTGAAAAGCTATGCTCAAAAAAATCGATCTCCGAAATCAGGTCAGTTCGCTGGATGTGATGATAAGAGTCTTGTCGGATGAGTTGATGCGCGAGCCGAGGAAGGATTCCACGAGCGATGCGCAAAAGAAGTTGCTTGCCGAGATGGAAGAAGCTCTGCTCGAACTCCGGCAGGCGCGTGGAATCAGGAAAGTGCTGCTCACGGCGCTCGAAAGCCGGAGAGCTTTTCACTGAATCATCAGAAACATCAATCTCGAATATCTTTCGAACTGATCCCGGTTGTCGCTCACCACGCTCGATTTCGCAACCGGGCGATAAGAAGCGCCGGTTCGTTTTATTCCCTGCGCTTCCGTGTGAGAGCGTTCCGGCCACGCCCGACTAAGCAAAGCGCGCACACGCGCAAACTCCGCGTCTGTTTTCGCCTGCGGAGCCGCCTCAGTCAGACCTCTCATCACAGCCTGAAAATTTTCCTCGGCTCGAAATGAAAGTCTTTCAACGAAGCTCGAATAATCGAATGCGTCAGCCTTGATGCGAAAGCTCTGCTCCAGACTTTCGCCGTAGACATCGAGCAAAGTTTCTTCAGAAATGAATTCCGCCGTATCAATCACATTCTCTTTTCTCGAATTCCCTCTCGCTATGGTCTCCGTGTAATCCACGCGAATGTTTCTGAGCGCGCCTACGACCAGCAGTTTTATATTCGACGCAGGAACCCGAATCGCGCCGCTTATGTGATGAACTTCGAGCGTGTCGCCTGCGCGAGTGAGCCTGCGCGCTCGCACGAGCGGAGTTTCAAGTTTCATATCTTCATCAGCGATGATGGTCGCGCCAAGTCCGCAGTTTCGGATGAGCAGCGATATCATCTCGGCTTCCTGTTGGGTCTGAGACCGGGCGACGGGCATGGGCTTGTTTGCGGCGAGATAAGCGCGAGCCTGATCCTGCTCTAGGGCGAGCGCCGCGGCAAGCGCCGCGGATGAATCATCGCTCGACCCGGAAGGCAGGAGAACAGTGTTGAATGCGAGTTCATGTGGTTCGATATTTCGCTGATGCGGAGCCGTGTGAATTTCAACTACAGGCAGTCCGGCGCCGCAGTACATACACGCGCCGCGCGCAGCGGGAGTCTTACGCGAACAGACAGGGCAGTTGATGACATCCTGAGTCAAGACGATCTCGCTTTCCGGGGTCGGGTGTCAGATAGCTGTCGCGATCAATCCTGCTTCCGCACATTAAGGCGCGATGATTTCATTGAGACCTTCGATTATGCTCTCCAACTCTTCAGGAGACGCTCTGCCAATTCGCTTTCCCAGCCTCTTGACTGAAAGTGTTCTGATCTGACTGATTTTGACCCAGGTTTTTTTCGGCAGGTTCAGGCCGGTTAGCTCAAGTGTCAGAGGAAAACCTGCTTTCTGTGGCTGACTGGTTAGAGCGACAGCGATGACTGTGCCTGAGCGAGCATTGAAAATATCCTGACTCAAAATGAGTATGGGGCGACGACCGGATTGCTCGTGTCCGCGGGCAGGGTCGAGATCAGCCCAGTATATATTTCCTCTCAGTATTCGGGCCATTCGGCAATCTCGGCATCAAGCCCCTCATCAGCAAGGGACTGTTCGAAGGCTTTATCCAATTTGGAGCATTCTCTTGCGAGTCGTGTTTTATCTATGCGCGTGATCTTTTCCTCGATGGCTTCCTGAATGGCCTGACTGCGATTGCCGAACACACGAGCTTCGACGAGGCTATCGACTTTCTTCAGCAAGCCCTGATCTATCGATATTGTTATTTTTGCAGTACCCACGAAAAAGTAATACCATCGCCTCTACTGCTCGTCAAACGAGACTGAGCGATGGGAGTCTGGCGATTTGTCGGGCAGGGTTCGACGCCTTTTCGCACTCAAGAGGTATTCCAATAACAGGTCGGGATCATCATCAGCGGGCCATAGCTGAGAAACTTCACCAAGATTCTCTATTGGAGAAGCCCGCTGCTGTTCGATCAATTCATTGAGCAACGCGGCTTCTTCTTCTGTAGCGTCTTGTTTAATTTCACGCTTTTAGTATCAGCTTACCATCTTTCACACGGCGGAGATTATAACACGGAGCCTCGTTGTGTTAGCATTCCGTTGATGAATTTCCGCTCTGCGTCAGCCTGCTTGCGTGGAAATAGCGCGGCCTTCCCGTCTATTGAGTCAAAAACTTTCTTGTGATACAAAGTCTCTCGCAGGGGATCAGAAAAAACACGCCAGCCTGCGAGCATCGTTCCATTCTGAGTCTCTGCTCGCGCGATAATCCGACGTTGCTCATTCAACAGGGCGCGATCAATACGGGGATCGAATATTTGCCGCTATTTCATTCCAACTCATCGCTATGCCAAACCGCTCGATTGTCAACTATTCCATAACGCACATCCGACAAAATATCGCGGCTGCGTGAGGAGACTCACCGATGGCAAAGAAGCAGAAGGAAACGTTGGGACAGTTCGTTGGCCGGGTTATGGAAGAGAAAGGGCTGTCGCGCAGGCGAGTTGAAGAGTCGAGTGAAGGCGCGATCAAAGCCGATTACGTCGGCCTCATCATAAGCGGAGAGGCTAAAAAACCGACTGACGAGAAGATCAAATCGCTGGCGCGCGGGATAGGGGTCGATGAAAAAACGCTGCTGAGGATCGCTCACCGCAAGCGGGTCGAACAGCGAACCTGCGCGTTGAATGCTGACGATTGGAGCAGGAAGAAAATCGCGGAGATAACTGACTGGATGCTGACGAGGCCCGATCTGATAGATTCGCTGATGGGGTTGAAGGAACTTGGCGATGAGGAGCAGCGCCTCATCATCGATGTCGTAAAGAGTATCGTCAATATGCTCAGGCGGTAAGATTGACTATGGGCTTTATGAGCGTTTTTATTTTCCTGCGCCACGATTCCTCGCTCATCTTTTCGCTCTTGTCCGCTTCGAGGAAAGCGCAGTGAACGAGGCGGTCTATGATCTGGCTGCGTTTGTCCGCATCTGTGCAAGCGTCCAACTGCACGATGACCGAACCGAGCTGATCGGGAGTGATGTTGCCCATAAACCACAATCGGATGGTTTTTTCCAGATCGATAGATTCGAGGTCTATCTCACGGGCGACTTTCCTGCGCCACTCTTGTTCGCTTCTAGTCGAGTCATCCGACTCGGCGAAAGCGTATTTGGCCATGCGAAGCGAGACGCCCTCGAAGCGGAAATAATCTTTGCAGTCAGCCATCGTGAGCAGTACGGCGGCGAATTCTTCGGGAGTGATTTCGTGATTGGCCCACAGCGTGATGATTCTTTCCAGATCGGATTGCGATTCGATATCAATGAGGCCGGGTTTTTCCGCCTTGTCGGATTGGTCGCGGCAGGGAGAGTCGCCCTCTTCGGCAGGATAGAGAGCCGGGTCGCACAATCCGAGGTCGCGAACGAGTTTGGCGATGTGCGAGAGTTTGTCGTCGGGAGGGAGGTTTCGCATACGGCGCCTTGAAGCGATTTGAACAGGCAGGGAGGATGAAATGACAGCGAGCTTTCGCGCATCCGTCTCGCGGTCGGTCGTGGAAGCTGAGGAACTTTGATCGAGATTGCCTGAGTTGACATGCGCGGCGGATTCGGACGCAATGGAACTGATGGCGACCAGTGAGTGAGAAGCGCGGCGGGCTTTCTCATCGACTTCTTCTGCGGTCTCGCTCCATTCGGGGTTGAGATGAGCGAGAGGTGAAGAGAGAATGATGCGGCAATTATGTTGAGCCTCTTCGATGCGCCCTGCCTCGGCGAGTTCGAGAGCGAGGCTGTTTCGGTAGCTGTAGAGATAAAACGGGCGATCCATGGCAAGCATCTGCACGAACGGGAATAGAGATTCAATATCTTCCAATGCTCCCCAATGGTCGCCATCGATGCTTTTGAGCATAGCAACCATCCACTGCGAAGTGGCACTAGCAAATAGATCATGCCCATGACGTAGCAATGCTGTATTAGCAGCTTCCAAACAGAAACGCAAAGCCTCATTTGACTTACCTGAATCATGATAGTTTGCTGCTAGGGCCTGTAAAGCTCGCGCTCTATATTTGAGCGGCATTGACGATGCTTCTGCCACACACTCAAGCATCGCGCGTGATTCAGGATAATCGCCGTGCCTCATAGCACACATCGCCTGATAGTATCGCCCGATTTGTTCATACTCACGCGGCAAGGGCGCGTTTATAAGTATCTCGCTTATCCGTTCAGCTTCTTCCGTTCGACGCATATCAAGAGCGTGATCGGCCATAGCTATCAGCTTATTACCAATCTCGCATGATTGGGCTTTGCTCAAGCCTTTTATAAGTGCCAAATCAAGCAGCCGGTAATACAATTCCTGCTGTTTAGACAAGTGGTGCATCTCACCACCAGATTCAATCAAGGAGGATGCTGCTGTGAAGAAAAGACTGTTCTTGGCTACCTTTTTCATGTTGACTCTACCTTTCTGGTTTTCACCTGACGCTGACAAAACTGCGTTGAGATCCGCTCCATTCGCTGTAGTTGCTGAGGCTGGCCACCAGACTCCCGGTGGATTCTACTGCAACTGCAATGACCCTGGTAATTGCCCTCTCAACAATCCTGTCGTCTATCGGTCGGATCAAACCGATGCGGTGGAAACTGATGCGCCTCCCGACCCGGACACGGGGTTGATGGATGTATTTATGATTCTGGTCAGATTGCTGATCTTGTAAATCCGGCATCGCTGACCACCTCGACCGTAGCGCAATCTTTGAATCGCGCTGCTGAATTTCAGGCCATGCGCGATGGAGATTGCGCTACATAATCAATTCGTAAATCGATTCGGGGCATAATCGTTTCTGTCCCGTAACCGAATCCTCTTGATCGTTTTCACCAACCTGCCGCCGACTGATTGGCGGTGATGGGGTAGTGTGTCTTTTGTGGCCCGCTGATTGTACTACATCTCACCCCGCGATGCGAAATAAAATTTTGTGACTACTCAACCCGTAGGGGCAATGCCTTTAAGTTAAGCCGAAAGTTATGGCGACCTCCTTTGGAGTGCGGTGACTTGTCACCGCTTTAGTTTGAAAACAAAAGCTGCGACTTGTCGCAGCACTCCAAAATAATTCGCGAATGCCTTTGAAAATCGCTTGCCTTAATGTCATTGCCCTGTGGAGGCGACCTGTTTATAGAAAATCATCGCTCCATAGACAGTTCGTTGGGACGACAGAGACAAATCAATTCGCATTCAACAGTGATGGCGGGTGTGATTGAAAATGCGACTTGCAGACAAAAGCGATGCATTGAATCGCCTAACGATCATTGATGAGTATCGCTATATGAAGCTCTTTATCCAAGGCGCTCGGAAATTCCAGAACATAAACTCTCTGCGAGATTCGCAGTCTACTACTTCGCAGCCGCGATTATAGCACGGAGCCTCGTTGTGTTAGCATTCTGTTGATGAATTTCCGCGCCCTGCTCACGAGAAGAAATATCCTTATCGCGCTCGTCGCCCTCGTCGCATCGCTCGCCGTTTCGGGCTATTTCCTTCTGCGTCGGCCCGCGCGAGTAGATATGGATCGCTATGCGCCTGCGTCCTCCCTTGCACTGATAGAAGTTTATAACCTCACCGATCTGCTCGACGGTTTGACCGACACAACTGCATGGAAAGAACTTGCGCCCGCACTCGGCGTGTCGAGCCAGTTGCGCCAGATCGGACTCGCCACAGACATCATGAGTCGAACCGGAATCGGCCCCGATGAAGCAGTCATCGCAGGCCGCGCTCAATACGCTGTCGCGCTCACCAGCCTTGAAACCGAATCAGGCGCGAACGAGGACGGCCCTTACCTCCACTTCAAACCGCGCTTCTGCCTGATAGTCGAAACTCACTCCTCTTCGGAAACGGCATCGCGCGTGATCCGCGAACGAGCTTCCATACTCGCCTCGCGAATCTACGGCGCGTCAGTGACGGAAGAGATTGAGGATTATTCAGGCGCGCGGCTTCAAATTTATCGCGGCCCTCAACCCGAACGGCAAATCATAGCCGCGTCGTCGGGCAGCCTCATCCTCATAGCCAATCACGAGTCAGCCATAAAATCGTGCCTAGACACCGCAGCAGGCCGCGCGCCTTCGCTCGCATCAAACGACAATCTCAAACAGTTGCGCTCGATTATCGATAAGGACGCGACCGTTTTCGCTATGGTGACTGAAACGGGAGTTGAAAAACTCTCTGAACTCGGCCCCGCCATCTTTGCCTCAAGGCTCACGACAGACTCGGATCGCATAAGCTCGATAGCCAGTCTGTTCGGATATCTCTCGAAACAGACTTTCGCCGGATTTCTTTACACAGCCTCATTCGACGATGGAGCCGTGCGCGAAAAGTACCTGACCGCGCTCAGACCACAGGTGGCCGAGGCGCTCTCGCAAGCCGTAAAACCGGCTCCTGCGGCCAGTTTCGCGGCGCTTCGATTCCTGCCTCGCTCGGTCGAAGACTTCACGCTTTTGAACATCGAAAGCGCAGGCGATCTGCCTGAGCGCGCTTTGAAACATCTAACGCCTACTCTCGATGTCGTCGCGGGAGTGGCCCTGAGAGAATTCGTCCTGAGCCTGCGTGAGCAGCTTGGGCTTGAGCAGAATGATTCACTAGCGGCGGCGGTGGGCAGCGAAGTCGCGCTTGCGAAATTCAGCGACGAGGAGCCGACTGCAATGCTCATTCGAGTCATTGATAAAACCAAAGTGTCGGCAAGTGTTTCAAAGTATCTCGCGCGGGGAGGCGCTACAGTTTCGATTGAGCAATACGCGGGCGTAGAGATTTCCGTCTCTTCGCACGAGGATCGCCGCGCAGCGGCATTCAGCGATGACTTCGTGATTTTAGGAACCCGCGATCAGATAACGCGCATGATCGATGTGCGTTCGAGCGGTGAAAATGCGGCCACAGGTGAGCGATTCCAGAAAGCTCTCACGAGTCGCACGAATGCGGCGGCGATGATTTCCTGTCGTCCTGATTTTGCGGACGCGGGCGGGATGATGCTCGCTGTATCGAAACTAACTCGCGTGACGGATGGCTCCGTCGAACTTCTTGAGCAACCCGCAGTGAAAGACGCGCTCAACAAATTGCTGCCTTCCGTAAGCTCGACCGAATTCCGAGGGCAGGGAGTCTACACGGAAACCCGCTCATCAGTCGGCAGCTTCAGTTTGATCGCTTCATTGATTGGAAGCGACAAGTGAGAGGGAGAATGGGGGAATGGGAGAGTGGGGGAGTGGAAGAAGAGGAGAATGAGAAAGGAGGAATGGAAAGATGGTGATAGCTCACTTTCGTCAGCTGCGGGTTTATCAGTCGGCTTTCGAAGCAGCGATGAAGATCTTCGAGTTGTCGAAGGGCTGGCCGAAAGAAGAGAAGTATTCTTTGACGGATCAGATTCGGCGGGCGTCACGATCTGTTTGCTCCAACATAGCAGAAGCCTGGCGCAAGCGACGCTATGTTGCTCACTTCATCAGTAAATTAACTGACTCAGACAGCGAAGGCGCTGAAACTCAATCGTGGCTCGATTTCGCTCTGCGGTGTGGATACCTCTCAAAAGAGGATTATGCAGAACTCGATCAGCAATATCACTCTATCAGCGGAGGATTAGTGAAAATGATGTCAGAACCTGAAAAATGGTGCGGCCCTGCCAATCTGTCGTGAGAGTGAAATATCAGCCACTACTCTCCCACTCACCCATTCTCCCACTCTCCCTCTCTTCCTCTTCATCCCTTGACTCGTTCGCCCGACTCTCCCGGCACGGCCTGCTTCTTCTGTCGTCTTTTCAGGAGTCGGACTCGTCGGCGCTGGCGGACTTCTATTCGGTCTCGCACCTTGCCATAGAATTTCGTGAAGTATTCGTACATAGACCACAGCGCGAAGACAACGACTATCCAGATCATCGCGCGACCCGCGCCATAGCACAGCACGCGAAATCCCTCGAAGCTCATCTGGCCATCGCGAAAGAGTGTGGTGAGTACTTCGCCTGACGATTCGAAGGAAGAGAAGGAAACATCGGGACGGACAGGCGGAGGCGGCTGAAGCCCTGATGGGCCGCCCGACGAACTGCCTATGATCAAAAGGGTGATTGCGACGACCTGCGAGAGCATCTTGAACTTGGCTTTTCGAGAAGCCGAAATCGTAAATCCTTCGGCTGCGGCTATCGAGCGCAGGCCCGTGACGGCGAACTCGCGGCCTATGATGATGACTATGGCCCACGCGGGCGCGAGCCGGTTTTCGACCAGCGCGACGAGGGCCGCAGAAATGAGAAGTTTGTCTGCGATGGGATCGAGAAGTATGCCGAGAGTCGAGACCTGGCCACGCTTGCGGGCGATGTAGCCGTCGAGCCAGTCGGTGAAGGACGCTCCGACGAAGAGGGCGAGACCGAGAAGTTGTTGAGGCACGCCTATCCAATCGCTCGGGGCTTTCGTCAATAAAACGACGACCAGGAACGGGACTACGAAAATTCTCGATAAAGTGAGCGCGTTTGGAAGATTCAAGTGATTTCCTGCTGCCAATCGAATACAACTATCATTCGGCTAAAATTGATGTGGGGATTCACATACGTTTTAGCTTCTTGACTATATTGAGGCATCAAAATAATGTCAATTGTCGGCTGACAGTTTCCAGGTTTCAGTTTTCGGTTTTCAGCCATCGCAAGCAGCGATTCTGAAAACTAAAAACTGAAGACTGACAACTGATTTTTTATTCGCGCATCTAATGCGACCGGCGATCAAAGGTCCCCACTCCTCGGTCGCTCGATGAGATATCAGATTTCAAATTTGAAATTCTTTCATGGCAATCAATCTTAAACTCTCTCGCCAGCGACTCTGGCTGATCGTCTCGGTCGCTGCTGTGGCGATAGCGGCTATCATCTTTTTCGTCATCTGGCTCAACAACCGCATCGCCCAAGAGCGCGAAAGCCTGGCCGAAGCCGCACGAGTCGAAGTGCGCCAGACCCTTTTGCGCGCGCCCGCGACCGAAGGCATGAATATTTACCTCAACGCATCGGATGTTCGAGCGACTGCCGAATTCAAAGGCGCAAGATTCCTTGCGACATCAGGCGGGCTGATCGCCCTCGACGCGGGCGGAAGCATACGCAGGCGGTACACGACGATGGATGGTCTGGCGGATAATGACCTGACGGCGATGGCTGTCTATCGGGAAAAACTTTTCATCGGCACCTCAAGCGCAGGGATGATGTCTTTCGATGGCGAAGCCTTCACTTCCTACAGATTCGAGAAACCGAAAGCCACACGGGTCAGCGCGCTGCTTTCGACCCCAAGTGAACTTCTCGTAGGCACGCTCGACGGCGGACTCTTCGAATATGACGGCGAGCGATTCTCACGACGGCTGAATTCAGCCACAGGAGCCGATTTCAGCCAGGTGACTGCATTGCTTGCCTCAGACTCTCGCATCTACATCGGCACGCAGACCGCAGGGCTTTACATCTGGCGCGAGGCGCAGATCGATCACCTGAGTAAAAACCTTCCCTCGCCTCGCGTGACCGGACTCGCCCTGTTGCCCGCGGGCGATATTGCCATAGCGACAGACTTCGGCGTTGTATCGATGGATGAATCGAACGAGATCAAACCCGTATCGAATCAATCGAACGTGACCTCGCTCGCCCTTAGCGGCGGGAGATTGTGGGCAGGTCTCTTCAGCGGCGGACTGATCGATATCAGTCAGGATGCGGGCCGTAAAGTTTCTACAAGCGACAGCGAGAAAGAAGTCGTCGGATTGCCGCGAACAGCAGCGGCGACGGTTTATTCCGATGACACGGGATTGTGGGCGCTCACTCGCGAAGGCGCATTCGTGAGAGAAGAGCGATCAGCAGGCCCTGCCTTCAAATCCGTCGCGGGCGGGCTTGCGGGAGATCGCGCGTTGACTGCGAGCCACATAATGAGTTTGGCTTTCGATGAGCAGGGTCGTTTATGGATAGGCTATTTTGATCGCGGGATCGATGTGCTGTCTGTGGAGACGGGCGAGCGGCTCTCGCACATCGAAGACGACCGTGTGAGAGAAGTCAACTTCATCGCTGCCGACCGTAGCGTTTACGTAGCGACTTCGCGAGGGCTTGTGATATTCGCAGGTTCGATGACCCCTACGGTGATGACGCGCGAGCAAAACGGGTTGATAAGCGATGCGGTCGCGCATGTGCTTTTCACTGAAGGCGTGAGAGGCCGCTCCATCGTGTGCGCGACTGCCGGAGGGGTGACGGAAATTTCAGGCGGACGAGCGCGGTCGCTCACTGCTTTTCACGGGCTTGCGAGCAATCATCTATACTCGGCGGCGGCTTCCGGCTCGCGAGTTTTTCTTGGAAGCCTCGCGGGGCTTGTCGAGCTTGAAGGGTTGAGGGTCGTGCGCTCGTACAAGACTTCGAATTCGAAACTTTCTCACGACTGGGTGACAGCATTGGTCGAAGACGAGGGTACGATTTATGTCGGCACGAACGGCGGCGGCGTCGATGCGCTGATGGCTACGGGCGAGTGGATAAACTTTTCGGATGAGCTTGGACGATTCGAAGTGAATCAAAACGCGATGCATCGCGATGGTGAAAGGATTTATGTCGGCACAACCGACCGCGGACTTTTAGTGTATAATACGCGCGGTCGCCGATGGAGTCAGTTCAGCGCAGGGCTTCCGTCTCAAAACGTCACCGCGATTGCCTCTGACGAAAACTTCGTCTACGTAGGCACGTTGAACGGTTTAGCGAGAATTGAAAAGCGAGTGATCGGGTAGGTTTATCATGAAAAAAATGATTTATGCGTTGTCGCAAAGAGCGGCAATCTTCGCTCTACTGCTTGCGGCTCCCGTCATAGCGCGGGCGCAATCGGGCGTTTTGATTCCTTCAAACTCCGATAAGCCCGACCCCGCTGTGCTTGCGCTCGACGAGATGCTGGTCAATGTCAGTATCGATAACCAGTTCGCCCGTGTGCGAGTCGTTCAGATATTCGGCAACCGCACTGAGCGCGCGTTGGAAGGCAAATACATTTTTCTCATACCGACGACAGCCGCCATTTCGGATTTCGCCGTGTGGGACGGAGATGTGCGCATACCCGGAGTCATACTCGAAAAACGGCGCGCAGAAGAAATCTATCGCGACCTCGCGCTTCAATCCATCGATCCGGGACTCTTGCAACAGGAAGACGAAAACGAAACGGCGACGGCTTTCACAGTCGAAGTCGCGCCTATTCCCGCTTACGGAACGAAGCGGCTTGAGCTTGAATACACTGAACTGCTCAGGGTAGATAATCTGGAATCGTTTTTTTCGTTTCCGTTCAAGCCGAGCGATTACGGCGCTCAATCGGTCGGGCATCTCGAAGTTCGATTGCAGATGATGAGCCGGTTCCCGATGACCGACCTGAAATTGTTGAGCGCGATCTATCGCCTCAACTTCATAGAGAACTCGCCGCAGTACAAATCCGCAACCTTCGAAGCCGTAAACATCAATCTCACGGAAGACTTGGCTTTCAGCTATGGCTTGAGTGTGCCGCGTTCGGCATTTCAGTTTCTCGCCTATCGCGCGCCTGAGCGAATAAAGGCCGAAGAGTTGCGCGATCCGCGCCTTGCCGAACGCGAGCCTGACGGTTATTTCGAAGCCGCTGCGGTGTTCAATGAAGCGGGCCGCGCGCCGGGTGAAACGGAGCCGCCGCCTGCGCGCTCGATACTCGTCCTGCTCGACACTTCGCTTTCGATGCAGTGGGAAAAACTGGATCGCGCTTATGAAGCAGTCGAAGCATTGTTGCGCTCGCTCACGCCGCAGGACGCTTTCAATCTGATGCTGTTCAATGACGATGTGCAGACGTTCGATCCCAGATCGGTCGATGCGCAGCCTGCTCAGATAGAGCGCGCACTGGGATTTATCAAATCGAGTTATCTTTCGGGAGGGACGGATATGGGCGCGGCGATGGAGCGCGCGGCGCGACTGGCCAGAGACATGCCGGTGAAGAAAGAGCGCGCGATAGTGATGATAACCGATGGCAATACGACCCTTTCGGCCACGCGGACGAAAGCTATAGTCGAGCGATTCCAGAAAGCAAACGACGGGGCAGGTCGGGCGAGGCTCTATGTTTTCGGCATAGGCTCCGACACGAATCTTCAATTGCTCGGCGAACTGGCTCGCGCTTCGCGCGGAGTGTTCGATTGGAGTCGTGAGACGGATGATCTTTCATTCAAGTTGAAATCCTTCATCAGCAAAGTTGGGCGCGAACCCATTGACGCGCTCAAACTGGAAAACCCCGACGCCAGCAATTTCTATCAGGTCTATCCCGATTATGAAGCTGCGGCCTATGACGGCGCGCGAATGAGTTTCGTAGGCCGCTACAAACGACCCGGCCCTGCTGCGCTCGTCGTAAGCGGCAACGCTCAGGGCAAACAGGTTCGACTCGCGGAGCAGGTCACGTTGCCTGAACGCGACGACGCGCATCCGCACATACCGCGAATGTGGGCGCGAGCGCGAGTCGATGCGCTGCTTCGACAGATCGCGCTCGAAGGCGAAACGAAAGAAGCGATAGACGAAATAATCGCGTTGTCGAAGAAGTATAAATTCGTCACGCCTTACACCTCGTTTCTCGCCGCGCCGCGCTCGCTTCTTCGCCCGCGAGTCATAAGACCGGGCGATCCTGTTTTGAAAGTGCGCGCTGACCGTTCGATCAAGGAAGTGACGGCTGTTTTTCCGTTCGGACTCGTCAAGCGGCTTGAGTATTTGAAGGATGAGGATGTGTGGGAGACTCGATTCATCGCGCCCCGCGAGATGACCGACGGCGTTTATTATTGCCGGTTGATTCTCCTCGATAAACAGGGCCGCGCTTATCAGGAACAAAAGAGTTTCGTCATCGACAGCCGCCCGCCGCGGCTTCAGCCCTCGCTCAATAAAACGACTGCGCGAGCGGGCGAAGAAATAGCGATCACGATTCGCGCCGACAGCGATACCCGGCGCATTGCGGCGAGGATATTCGGTGGCTTGCCTGTGGCGATTGTGTGGGACGCGAAGGCTAAGGCGAACGTGGGACATCTGCGAATACCCGCGGGACTACCTTCAGGAACCTACACGATTCAAGTGACGGCGGAAGACTTCGCGCACAACCTCAGCGTGACGGAAGTTATGATCGAAGTGACGGGAGGCGGATGATCCGAAGCCCGATTCATCGGGCTTCCCCGGAGGGCAAATAGGCCAGCCGTTCGACGGCTGGTAATTGAAAATTCCAGCGTTGAATTATCCAGGAGGCCGTTTTAACGGCCTTCTCAATGGGCTTTAGCTATGCCACGCAATGTTTATTCGGAGATCAATCTGCATATTGTCTGGCACACGAAAGACAATGCGCCGGTTCTCCGTGATGCAATCGAAAATCGAACGTATGCGCACATCAAGCACAGCGTCCTGCAAACCGAGGGCTGTTTGTTTCATGAAATCGGCGGCACGGAAAATCATGTTCATCTTGTTGCGAGCGTGCCGCCAACTCTGCTCATCAGCGAATGGATAGGCAGGCTCAAAGGCGCAAGCTCGCATTACATCAACCACGAGATTGCCAATCGTAAAGTGCTGGAATGGCAAACCGGATACGGGGTAGTCAGTTTCGGGACGAAAGATTTGCCGTGGGTGATCGATTATGTGAGGAATCAGAAACAGCATCACACTCGCGGCGCGACACGCGAGAGATTGGAAAGAATTGAAAGAATGGCTAAAGCCGTTGAGGAAAGCCCGTTGAAAACGGGCTGAGAAAAAATTGACGGCGCGATAACCAGCCGTCAAACGGCTGGCCTATCTGCCCTCCGGGGAAGCCCGTTGAAACGGGCAGAAATGATTTGAACGATTTCTGTTCGAGCAGATGAATGAGAACGATATGAAAAAGCTCATATCATCAACTGCGGTAATTTCGTCATCGCTGCTTGTGGCTCTGGCCGTCGCGGGGGCTGATGCTCGTTTGCAGGCGGCTTCCAGAAAAACGGACAGAGAGCATGAAGGATTGAAAGGACAGGTCAAAGAGATTCGCGTCGAGACGGCGAAGCTTTCAAACAAGTCGGGCAAGCTTGAAGAAGGAAAGCGGACGCTAAGGCAAATCATGACTTACGACGAGAGCGGCAACTGGACGGAAGAATATAGCAACAGTGTTGCGCCTTATCGTCGTTACACTTATGATTCCCAAGGCAACAGGTTTGAGAAACGCAGCCGATGGAGGATTTCCCAGCCGCCCACATCGCATGATTTCAAAAATCAGATTTCCAATCCGATTGATCGTGATAGCAGCGATTTTCAATTGCCGGATCGCTCGCTCGATCAAATTGCGGAATCAGGCCTTTTCCACATTTCCAAAATTCTTTTCAAGCACGATGAACGTGGCAACCGCATTGAAGAATCGAGATATGTTTCTCAGTTTGAGCTTCTAGGAAAAACAGTCTTCACTTATGACGAGAAAGGCAATCGAACGGAGGCTAAACGCTACACGCCGAGAAATCTTCTCTACGATAGGTTCGTTTACACTTACGATAACGATGGAAATGTCATCGAACTGTCCCGATACGGGAGGAACAGTTCTATCTCCAGCAAAGAATCTTATTCTTACGAATTCGATTCGACGGGAAACTGGATCAAACGAATCGCTTCCATCTGGGTCACTAAAGACGGCAAATCGTTCTTCGAGCCTTCAGTGGTGACTTACAGAAAGATCGCTTACTACTAGGTGGGTCTTATGCGCAAAAGAATTTTTTCAATAGCAGCAATCGCGCTCTCGCTCGTGTCACTTGCGGTCGCAACTTATGTCGCCGCGCAGAAATCACCAGCGAAAACTTCCGCTCAGAGAACTCCTGCGGGAGCGCAACGAAGAACTCCGCAAGCGACCGGCGCGCCTCTGCGCGCGGCTGACCCGAATCGCGCGCCTCAATCTCAGGTCGATGACGCGCTCTTCGCTAACGAAGAATTCTTCGGCTCTCAAACATCAGTCGCCCGACCTTATGCCGCCGCGCTCGAACGCCTCAATGCGCTCATCACCCGCTATCCGAAAGATGCGCGATTGCGTCTGCATTCGGCTCGACTCTTTGAGAGAACCGCACAGTTCGACCGCGCCACGTCGGAGATGAACGAATACGCGGCTCTCAAACGCCGCTCGCCTGATGCCTTGCGCCGCATGGCTGCCTTCTATCACAATCGCGCTCGCTTCTCGGATGAAGTCAAAACCATGCGCGAGCTTGCCCTCGCCCTTCCCGTATCGGAACGCGCGCCCATATACAAGACCGCAGCCGAGCATGTTCGCGCTCGCTCGCTTACCGAATTCAAACCCGCTGACTTTTTCGCCGAACTCGTCTCGGCAGACCCGACCAATATTCAACCGGTGAAGGATTATGTCGAAGAGCTTCGACTCGCAAAGCAAAATCGCGAGGCGTTATCTGTGCTTGCTTCGTTTCAACCAAAATTTCCTTCGGAGCTTGCTTATTTTCTGAAGACGCGCGCCGCGATTTTGGAAATGACCGACCGCCGCGCAGCCGAAGATGTTTATTCATCCGTCTTCGATCCGAACTGGCCGCGACAAATCACGAATGATTACTATGATCTGCTTCGACGTTTCGGGCGCTATCGCGTAGCACGCCGCGATCTTCAATCGAAAGTCCGCGCGGGCGCGACCGATCTTCAAACCGTCGCGCGGCTGTTCAGCGTCTATGCCTACGAAGGCAACAATCAACAGGCTTCACGCCTGCTCGCCGATCTCGAAGCGCGAAGAGCGAACGCCGCTCAATCAAATACATGGTCTGCGAGTGAGCTTGAATCGGTAGCCGCGATGTTTTCTTCAATCGGTCACTACGATCAGGCTTCGCGCTATCTCTACACGCTTTATTTGACGGGCGGGCTTCAGGCAGGAACGCCTCAGCGCGAGCAGACGCTTTATCTTTTGTTCAAAGTACTGATCGAAGCGGCAGGCACGCCGACCCGCGTTGCCGCGGGCGATCTGTCTTTCTATAAAGACATCGCCGAAGTCGATCAGAATCCCGGCGTGATGAACGGCGTGCTGTCATTGATTCTTTCAGGCACGAACCCCGCGCAGGAATTCGCCACTGAAGAAAAATCCGCCGCCAGCTATTTCAATCGCGCTTTCGCTTATCGCATTTTCAATTCGTTCAAACAGGAGTATGCCGCTTCATCCCGACTCGGCGAGATGTACCTCGACGTGATCAACGTCTTCTCCGCGCTCGGCGAACACAAATTGGCAATCGATGCGGGCCGCGAGTTTCAACAGAAATTCCCCGCTTCGCCAAGCTTCACGGATGTCTCTTTGCGAATGGCTGATTCTTATGTCGCGCTCAAGAATCGCGCGGGAGAGCGCACGTTGCTCGCCGCGTTGCTTGATCGCTTGTCGCGCGAGCGGGCTAAAGGTCAGCCGCTCATCCCCGCTTCGTCGAAGCGATGGACTTATGGCGTCTCTCCTCAACTCAGCCAACTCGTCGACCGCATTCGATACAACATCGAAGCCTACAGCGACACCTATGATCCGACCGAAGCCAATGATGACAGCGCAGATGAAGAAGATTATTCGACCGATGATGAATCGGATGAAAGCGACTCTCGACCTCGGAAATCGTCGAGTTACAGCAGCGTGCTTGAGCGATATATTTCTTCGCTCGCCGTCGAGGAAAAAAAGACTGAAACGGTCGCTCTTTTCTGGGGCGAGATAAAAAAGCATCCGAGAGAAGAAGGGCTTTATGAAAGATTCCTGCGATGGCTCGGACAGGCACAACTCATCAACGAGCAGTTGAAGGCGTACAACTCAGCCATCCGACAGTTCGATTCAAACACCTGGTATCACCGACTCGCGCGATGGTACGTCCGCGAAAAACGCGGGCGCGAGCTTACTCGCTACTCTCGCCAGTTGGTCGATATTTTCGACGAAGACGAAATCACCGAATACATCTATCGCTTCGCGGGCTATGGCACAACGGCTACGGGCGATCAATTGGATTGGGACGAGCGATTCGCCTATGACCTCTACAGCTATGCGCACAATCGATTCCCGCGAAACACTTATTTCGTGCGCGGGATGCTCACCTGGCTCGCCAAAAACAACACCTCTCAATGGGAGAAGCTATCGGCTCAGTATTACTTCGCTGACCGCTCGATTCGAGCGCCTTATCTGGCATGGCTCTCGAAACAAAATCAATTGCGCGAGCGATATCAGAAATCGAAAGGCGCAACCGTGTTGTCGAGTCTCGAACCTCGAACGGCTGACCTCGAACCTAAAGCGGATACTGCGAACCCGACGGCTTATCAGATATTCGCGGCTGACGCGGCGGCCTGGCTCTCGCATCACGACGAAGCGCTCAATGCTTATCGTCGATTGATCGCGCTTTATCCCGGCGAGCCGCAGTACGCCCAGCGACTTCACGATCTGACGCGATCTTTCGGCAATCAGTCGGACAAGCTTTATGAAGAAGCGGCCCGCGTCTACTCGCAGATGTCGGAAATCTATCCGGCGCAGCACGACTACAGAATCAAAGCGGGCGAAGTCTACGCCGAGATGGGAGATTTCCGTCGCGCGGGCGAGCAATGGGATCGATTGATTCAAACCGAACCGGGCGAGCGCAACACCTACTTGGAAGTGGCGACCGTCTATTGGGATTATTATCAATACGATCAATCGCTGCGCGTCTTCAAACAACTGCGCGACGTGACGGGCGATCAAACGATTTACGCTTATCGAATGGGCGCGGTTTATGAAGGCAAAGGCGATCTGGATTCGGCCATTGCCGAGTATGTCAAAGTATTGAGCGAGCCGGGTGAAGGGCGCGACACTGTTGCCGAGCGACTCGTGCAACTTGCGCGGCGTCGAGGCGTGGCTGAAAAAATAGCCGCCGCTTACAATCGCTCTCGCGCCGAGAATGCTTCGGACTGGCAAGCGATCATCGGCTTTGCGGTTTATCAGGCCGGACGCGATCTCGAAGCGGATGCGCTGGCCACACTTCGCAGCGAGGTCGCTAAATCGACGGATGTCGCTTTCCTCGAATCCGTGCGCGATCTGTTTCGCTCGATACTTCGCCTGGAAGATGAGCAGCAGGTCATCACGCGGCTTACCTCGGTCGCCCGCGACGAGCGCGAAGCCATTCAGTATCAACTTCAACTGGCCTCTTTTCTCGAACGTCACAATCAGGCAAACCGCGCGATGGAGATAATCGATAAACTCGTCGCGGCGTATCCGACGAACGTCGGCGTTATAGAAGAGTCGACGAAATTCTACTGGCGCGGCGGGCTTTCGGATCGCGCGATTGATCTTTACAAGCGGTCGCTTGCCTCTGCGCGCGGGCCTAATCGCCGCAGCCTCGCGCTTCAGCTTGCGCGGAGGCAGACGGATGCCGGACGACTGGCTGATGCTGAAACGACGCTTCGCGCTTACTACGCCGATAATCGCGACGACGGCGAAGTGTTCGCCGAGCTTGCCAAAAATTTGGGCGCGCAAAACAAGCTCGAACCTCTCGCCGAGCTTTATCGAACAGCTTTCAAGGAAGCGAAGGAATCGGGCATAGGCGACGTGGCAAGTTTGCGCGAAGGCATGATTAAAACGCTCGACAGCCTCGGAAAATTTCAGGACGCAGTCGATCAATACATAGAACTCATAAACGTCGATCCTGAAAATGCCGACCTCGTGGCCAGAGCCATTGATTACTCGGAACGTCACACGCTCATCGACCGATTGACGGCTTACTATGAAAAGCTGACGAAGGACTCTTACAAAAATTATCGCTGGCAATTGGTGCTTGGTCGAATATACGAGCGGCGCGGCAATGTCGCAGGCGCGACCGATCAGTATCGCGCGGCGGTGACGAACGAACCGCAAAGAGTCGACCTCAGACGTTTTCTCGCCTCTACGCTTGCTCGTCAGCGCAGATTCGATGAAGCGATAGCCGCGCTTCGCGAAGGGTGGAGGCTTGCGGGCCGCGACCCCCAGTGGTTGATCGAAGTGGCGCGCATCGAGTTGCAGCAGGGCAAACGTGACGATGCCACGCAAACCATTCGTCAGGCTATGGCCGCGAACAAAAACGCCAGCGTGACGGATCGAATGCGCGTAGCCGCGCAAATGGCCGAGTGGGGATTGAACACGGAATCGGCGCGAATTTATGAAGAGTCATTCGCCGAATTGCCCAAGACTCTCAAGGATGTTTACGTCGATTCGAGTCATGTGAACGCATACATTCGCGCGCTCGTCCGCGTGGAGGCGGCGAATGCGGTCTTTCAGAAGATCGAGCGATTGCGCGCTCAATATCTTGCCATTGCGAAAAATTCTCAGGATACGGACGGCTACAAAGCGCGCAGCCTCGTCGGGGCAATCGATCAGGCGACGTGGGGGGATTTCGGGCGCGGCGTCATAGATTATGGGACGGCTGGTGATCAGGCGGCGGTTGCGCAAACGATTCGCGGGGCGACTGCGAGGCTTGCGACCTACGGCGACCGCGAAGAGTTGGTGCGTTATCTCACCATAGCTCACGGCGCGGGGCTGGTCGACTTGGAAGAGCAGATTTATATTCAGATCAAAGAAGCGGCGTTCAAGGCGCGCACGAGAGCGGAAGATTTGCGTTGCTATAATGAGCTTCGCGCGCTGGTCGCTTTCTACAACCGTCGCGCTGCTTACGTGCGCGCAGCCGAGACGCTTTCGGCTCAATTCGCCGTTGATCGATACAAGAGCTACTTCGACTATCACAATCAGATAGCGAATCAGTATCGGCTGGCAGGTGACCGGTCGCGCGAGATGGAATGGCTTCGCGCCGCTTATAATGCCGCAAGCGGCAATCTCGTCGAGAGCAACACCGACTGGGTTGAGCGATATCTGACGATGGTTTATGAATCGAAAGATACAGCCGAGCTTGATCGGCTGGCGTCGAATTATAATCCGCGCCAGTTGCAACTGATCAACTTTTTTGTCGAGAAGAATGAAAAAGCCCTCGCTCGCAAGGCTATCACTAATGCAAGGCAGACGGCGGCGTGGACGGCCTCGCGCAGCGGCGAAGTCGGATTTTTCCTGAAAGACACTTCCGTGGAATACGAAGCATTTTTCAAGTCCGCGCTCGACATTCGGCCCATCGGCGAGATGTTGGGACGAAAAGTCGATCCGGCCAGCACGCTTCTGGGCGATGACTGGTTCGCGGCAGCGCGCAACTACGGCTACTGGCTCGGCCTCAACTCTCAGCGGCAGGCTGAAAGTCGGCGAATGGTTCTGGCCGAACTCGAAGGCAGCCCGTCGAGCGCATCTTCTCAACTTGAGCTTGCGGCTTACTATCTTGATCGCAGAGACGCGACGCGCGCAGCCGAACACACTGCGCTTGCCGCCGAGCTTGCGCCGACGGCTAAAGAGGTGGTCATAACGCGCGGGCTTGTGGCGCTTGCGCGCGGGGATCGTCGCGGAGCGATGGAAGCGTGGAATGCATTGATGAGCGGGCGCGTAAAGATCGAAAACGCCGAACTTTATTTTCGCGTGATGGCGGATAACGGGATGATGGTGGAAGCTCTGCCTCAGGTGGAAAATTTCCTCATCGCTTACATCAACCGCCGCTCGAACTCGGATGATGATCGAATAGAACCTATCAAACCTCTCATCCGCGACATCGCTCGACGCGCGACCGTGGATGCGAGAACGGCGAACAACGTCACTACGGTTTTGCAAACGATAGTGAATCGCTCGTCGGGCGATCTGGCCATCGGAAGAATGTTGATCGATGAAAGCCTTTTGCCTGAGCCTGCGCTTGCGCCGATTTATCGCGCGGTGCATCAGCGATTGGCGGCTCAGGCTCAATCGGTTTTCGGCACATCTCAATACTATGACGGATACTGGAACGGAACAGAGTACATCTACCCGGCGAAAGAACTCTCTGATTTTCGTCGTCGCCTGCTCGACCTGCTCATCCGCACGCGAGCTTATGATGAAGGGCGATTGCTCATCACTGCGATCAACCGTGAGAAGGCTGACCTTGAGCTTGCGCTCGAAGACGACCAGTACCGGGAAGATCATTACGAATGGGTGCCGCTGGCTTCGGCGCTCATTGAGATTAGAAGCAATCGCGATGCGACGAAGGCGATAGCCGAGTTGCGCCGTTATTGCGGAATCGATGGCAAAGAATTGCAGGGCGCGTTGAGCGAGCGATGCCTGAAAGCTTATGCGCTGCTCGTAAGCGAACGGCGCGAAGCGGAAGCTGACACTTTGCTTTATGACGCATACAGCGCATCTGCGCGGTCGCGTTATTCGGATGACGCTTCTCTCGCGGGGCTTGCCGAGATCGAAGCGCGTCGAGGTCGCGCGGATGAATCGACGCGGTTGCTCAAACTTCTGGTCGAGCGGTCGACCGATAACGCGAGAGCGTTGCAACTGGCTGCCGAAACTGCCGCGCGCATTGGCCGATATGCGGACGCCGCGCAGTTTCGCGAGCAGATTGCCACAGCCAATCCCGATGGCGCGACCAATAAGCTTGAGCTTGCGCGAGCAATCAATGCTGCTGGCCGGAGGCAGGAAGCCATTGATCGCTTGGCGGCATTGATTGGAGAGAAAACTCCGAACAGCTTGCGCGCGCAGGCGGCTGAAGTGATGGGCGAGTTGGTTCGCCGTGATCGCTCGCTTGCATCGCGCGCCACGTCTGCCCTAAGCAGTCGTGTTGCCGCGGGCGATGCGGGCGCTTTGATAGCTCAGGCGGCGGTAAGCGAAGCGGCGGGCAACCTGGAAGAAGCGCGTTCGTTGCTCAGTCGCGTCACTGCCGGACCGATGGCTGCGCTGGCTCATGCGAAGACGGGGATGATCGCAATGGCGGCGGGCCGCGACGCGGAAGCGATAACGAATTTCGAGCGGGCTATGTATCTCGACGCTGCGGGGACGCTCACTTCTCAGATAGCATTTCGCGCTGCGGCGACGCGAATTCAGTTGATAAGGCTATACAGCCGTTCGGGGCGAGATATTGCCACCGTCCGGCTGGCTGAAGGCGACGGCACGCCTCAAACGGCGATCATAGGATTGATGACTCAGGGTGGAGCAGTGTCGAGCATCGCATTCGAGCCTTCGCTTGAGCTTGCGCGTTCGCGCGGCGACGGATTGAGGAGCATCGCGGAGCTTAACGCTGCCGCCGCATCGAGAGAGCAAAGCGGCCTTGCTCCGCTCGTTGCGCAATCGCTCGCCAGACTCGGAGATTATGATCGCGCACTGGCGATAGAGCGCACGCGCGCTGCTGCGGCGAGACCTGAAGATAAGGCGGCTATAGAGAAGATAGTTGCTGATCTGCTTGCAGCGCAGGGAGCGAGTCAGTCGCGAGCCTTGCAGCTTTCTCGCATAGGCCGCTCGAATGCCACTCGGTCGCTTTATGTCGCCCGCGTGACGGGTGGTTAGAAACGGAAGTGGGTATGAAGTCTCAACAGAATCTGAGTCTCTTCGAACGCGACGTTTCTCCTGATGAGAAGAAGAAAGGAGAAGCGACGGAACAGATCAAACGGCTCGATCTTCACGGCGAGATGCGAGAGCGTTTGCTGGCTCATTGCAGATTGAAGCGAGGTGAGGTATGGGAAGACCCGGTTAAAGGACACCGAGTCGGCGTGCTTGATGCTGCCGACGCTAAAGATGTTGAAAAGATTTTTGGCGGACAGGAAACGAGTCTCGCAGTGAATGATCCGCCTTATAACATCGCCGTCGGCAATGCGAACACGCTGAGCCTGTCAAAAGTGGATTTGCAAAGTTATCTGGAGTTCTCAAAAAACTGGGTGAGCAATGCCATCGCGGCGATGGCGGCGGATGCGCATTTTTATGTGTGGCTTGGAGCGGACTATCGCGATAATTTTCAACCGCTGCCGGATTTCATGATTCTGATGAGACAATTCGACGACCTGAAGCCGCGAAACTACATAACTCTGAGAAACCAGCGCGGATATGGAACGCAGAAGAATTGGATGTGGGTCAGGCAGGAGTTGCTTCATTACGCGAAAGGCAATGCTCGATTCAATGTCGAGGCTGAATACACAGATATTCCAAAGATACTCAGGGGCTATTACAAGGAAGTGGGCGGCAGGCGAACGGAAAACATAGAGAGGAGCAAGTCCGAATACATCAGAGCCGGAAACGTATGGGTCGATGTTCAGCAGGTGTTTTATCGTATGGAAGAAAACGTTCCGGGATGCTACGCGCAGAAGCCTCTGAAAGCCATCGAGCGAATCATTCAGTCGGGAAGCGATGACGGAGATATCATTGCAGATTTCTTCTCGCATTCCGGCACGACGTTGATAGCAGGAGAAAGACTTGGCAGAAGAGTACTTACATTCGATCTTGATCCGGTATTTGCAGAGATAACGATAAGGCGGCTGGAAAGATTTCGGAAGTTGAAGCTCACAGGCTGGCAATGGCGAAGCCCGTTTCCTGAAATTGATTCGCGCGAGGGGGATGTCAGGCGATCATACTTCAGAGTAGGCTAATGATGGATCGTGTTATTACAAACAATGTGTGGCGTCAGGTCGCGGAGTTTATAGGGAAGCGAGAAAAGAAAATCGCCGCCATTGCTTACGTATCTAAAGGTACGCCTCTTTTATTCGGCAAAGGCGACATCCTGGTTTGCGATGCGTCTGACCAAGCAATAAAAACCGGAGAAACTGATGCAAGGATGCTCGGAGATTTTTTGAAGGGCGGAGCGATTCTTTACTGCTGCCCAAACCTTCACGCGAAACTATTGGTTAGCGGAGACTGGGTCGTAATCGGTTCGGCGAACCTTTCTGCATCCTCTCAAAGTGTCCTTGTCGAAGCATCTCTAATAACAACCAAACCTCAGATAAAGTCGCAAGTCAGAGCTTTTATTCATGAACTGCAAAGAACATCGATCCCAATTGACGAGCAGTTTATTTCGCACATTTGCTCGCTGCCTGTCGCCAAGCGCAATCGCGCTATCCCTGTACGCCGAAAGAGAGCTTCTACAGAACTCGGAAATAGATACTGGATTGTAAGCACTCGTCTTCTTCATTCGTTCTCGGAATATGAAGAAGAGTACATCGAACGTGGCGAGCAAGAAGCCCGCAATATGCTCGATGAAGATAGTGATATTGCTTGGATTCGATGGGCCGGTAAAGGCAGATTTCGAGAGCTAGCGAAACCGGGAGATACACTGATCGAAATTATGAGGCACAAAGTCAAACGCGAGGTTTTCAAACCGCGGCCAGTTCTTGTCAGGCAAGACCATGAAAAATGGACGCGCTTCTATCTCGAAGAGCAATCCGATTCGAAAGGCATGTCCTGGACAGAGTTTGAAAGACGACTCAGGAAGGTAGGGTTGGAAGGTATCAAGAAAAGCTCTACTCGTGAGTTGTCTCTCCGAGAGATAGCTCTAATGGAATCAATATGGTACATGGAATAAGATGTTCTAAAAGGATGTGAAATATATGTCGAAGTGACGCACGAAAGAGGTCGTTTATGAGCGCGAATGAAAAGGCGATTGACGAGACTGCTTATCCGCACATCGTAAAGGCGGAAGGCGTTTGCGGAGGCGAAGCAATAATCGAAGGAACGCGCATCGCCGTTTGGCACCTGGTCGATTATTACTACAAAGTTGGGATGTCAGCCGAAGAGATTCTGGCCGAGTGGGATTATCTCGCGCCCGCTCAGGTCTTCAGCGCGCTGGCCTACTATCACGACAACAGAGATGAAATAGACGGGGCGCGTCACCGCAACAGCTACGAGTACTGGCAGGAGCATCACTCTCATGCCGTCGCATGAAGCGCCGAAGCTGTATTTGAATGAACACCTGTCGCCGCGTCTGGCTGCTCAGTTGCGGCGCTACGGATTTGACGCGGTTTCTTCTCAGGAGGCGCGTATGCTTTCGCGCGATGATGAAGATCAAATGGAATTCGCCGTTTCCGAACAGCGAGCTATCGTTACCTTCAATTTCAATGATTTCGTTGTGTTGGATGAAAACTACATTGCGCAAGGCAAAGATCATTGGGGAATCATATTATCGAGCGCAGAGTCGATGAGCATTTTGTTGCATCGGCTGCTAAAACTTTTGAATAGCGTTTCTGCTCTCGAACTGAAGAATCAAGTGCGATGGCTCAACGAGTTCAAATGAATTGCGTGACGGGAGATGAAGCTTATGAAACGAAGCAAATGGATTCTGTTTCTGGTTCTGGCGCTGGCTCTCGTGCAGAGGTCTGACGGACAGCAGACTCGCACCATCAGCGATCAACTAAAACTTGCTGGCCTTATGCCCCGCGGCCCGCTCGTCTATGTTCAGGCGCGCGATTTGGCCTCGCTGATGAAAATGTGGGTCGCATCACCTGTGCGCGCGCAGTTCTACGACTCACCGAGCTTCAAGGCGTTTTCCAACTCTCACGTCTATCTGAAATTTCAGAACCGCAAGGCCGACATCGAAAAAGCGACCGGCATAGGACTTGACGAATCAAGACTCGCTGAGTTTGCGGGCGGCGCGTCGGCCCTCGCTATCTACGACATAGGCAAACTCGAAATGGTCTTCGTCACCGAAGTGGCGCGCGAGCGCGCAATAGCTACGCTTTTGTTCAAACAGTTGCCGCAGTTTCAGGAACGCAGCGCGGATGGCGCGTCCTACTATGCGCGGGAGTTTACGACCGACAACGGAAATCTCAATCAGCAATTCTGCTTCGCCTACTCGGACTCCAAACTGATCGTCACTTCGACTGAAGGATTGATGATTCGCGCGCTCAACGCCGTGCGTCAACGGGGCGAAGACTCCGCGCTCGCCGACGTGATGGCAACTGCCTCGCGCGCCACAGGGTTCAGCGCAAATGAAGTTACATTGTGGATAGATCAGGCCCGACTCAACGAGAATCGCCTCTTTCGAAGTTACTGGATACACAAGAGCGCCCCGGCCAATATTCAAAGCGGAATAATCGATTTGAGAATAACTCCGCAGGGACTCGGTGAGCGAAGATGGTTCGTCTTGAAAAGCCAGTCGAGCGAACGGATGCTCACTGCCGATCAGGCAAGCGCATTGATGCGAATGGCTCCTCCGGACGCGCAGCTTGTCGAGGCGCGTTCGCTCTCAGCATCCAGAGAGGAATTGAATGCGGCAATCTCACAGACGTTTTTCGGCAAGCTGCCCGATGAGGCTTCCATTCCGAATCAGTTCGTGGATCACTCCAGCCTCAACGACGGAACGCACACCGAACGTTACAGTCGCTTGGACACACGATTCGACATGGATGTCGATGACGAAACCGCGCCCCGCACGGGCGGCAAAGAATCTTCCTCGGCTGTCAGCCAGGAACCCGTCCGGCAGTTCGAGAAATCCGTCGACTCAGTTCTTGCGGCAGCCGCGCCCGTGGGTTACTGCGAAATGGTGCGGTCGCGCGTGGAAGCGGGCCGCCCGTTCGTGCGATTCGAGCGCGCGATAGTCATAGAAACGAGCGCAGGCGCGATGGATCGCGCCGCATTCGAGCGCGCTGTTACCGATGAGATGCGCTCGCGATTCGTCGTCGCTGGAATCGATCCGCGGCTTCAATGGCAGGACGACGCGGGCGTGCGATATCTGGCGCAGTCGCTTCTCGAACAGGGCGCGGCTTATTCCATTTCGGGCAGATACCTGGTTCTTTCTTCGAGCCGCGAGTTTGCCCGTGACATACTGCGGGCGGCTTCCTCGTCGCCGCAGCCGAGGATCGATGGGCCTGCAATCTTTTACGCGATGGTGCGAATTTCAGATGCGAAGCCTGTCTTCGATACGCTGATGAAAAAACTCGACGGGCCTTCAGATACCGCCGAAGGGGAAGAACCTCGCGTGAGATTCTTCAGCGATAATCTGTCGAGCCTCGTGGCGGCGACGGCTTTTCGCGAGATGCGACTGAGGCGCGAAACTGCGGGCGATGTGATGACAGAGCGCGTGGTTTATTCATGGTAAATCGTTCGACTTAGGGGCTGCGTCGCAAAAGGCGCGGCCTCACAGCCCTATTTGCTCGGTCTTAATATTCCTTAAGAAAAAAATAAACGAAAATTAAGCGCGGTCTTCAGGTTGTATGGCTTATTGTGAAGCTTCATCATTTTGAAGCAGCAGTTTGTATTTCTTTTGCAACAGGGAACGGCGACAGCCGCTCGTTGTTGCATCCGAATTTCAGGCGCATTTGTGCCTCAAAACAGCGATCACCTCCGATGGCTGATTTCAATCATCGCTTCACAGGGTAGAGATTTGACCGGAGATTGGATCGTGAAATGGTTGATAACCTCCTGACTTATCCCTGAGGCGGAAGGGGATACTTGGCGCAAGCAGCGCCTGAATAAGGCCGGTCAGTGACCGGCCTTGTTTTTTATCGTCGTAAATCTCAAAGCTTGATTTCTATTTTCTCGCCCAGGAATTTCGGCTGCGCGTCGAGAACACAGTCCAGCACGGCTTTTATCCGCGCGCCGTATTCGCGCACTCTCGCTTTTGACGACACCTCGAAGGGAATATCTTCCGAGCAATAAGCCACGGCATCTATGCCATACTTCTTGCTGAGGAAGACCGCCCGATAAGCATGAAACTCATCGGTGATGATGGTCAGTTTGTTTTGCCCAAAAATCTCTCTCGCCCGAACGACCGAATCGAGAGTTCTCAGCCCCGCATAGTCGAGCGTCATAGCCGATTCAGGCACGCCTTCGGCCATCAGAGCCGATTTCATCGCAGCAGGTTCGTTGTACTCTCTGAGGTGATTATCGCCGCTCACGAGCAGATGCTTGACCTTGCCTGTGCGATAAAGAAAAGCGGCGGCATCGATTCGATTTTTGAAATGCGGATTGACCGCTCCGCCCACAAGCCGAGGAGTCGTGCCTAAGACGAGTCCCACTGAGTTTTCGGGCAGCGCGCCGTATTCATGGAAAACGAATGGAGCGGCGCTGCCGAGTATGTAGAGATTCGAAAACAGTGCGAAAAGCATCAGCGCGAGACAAAGGGCCATAACAGCGCGACGAGGATTTTTCAGCCTGATTAACAAGCTGCGAAGGGTGCGAGCGAGCGCCGACTTCGCGCTTTTCGTTATTGCAAGCAGCCTCGCGATCAGCCGCTCGGATGATCGGGTCGTCTTTTCGTCTTCTTCCGTCATTGGGTCTATTATCTCGCGCCGAATTGATGACCGCAACAGACATCTTGTTGCCCGCGCGCGCGAGTTGCTGATATTGTTTGTGATCCATTTTGTCAGCAGATGCCTGCTCTCAGAGGTTTCAATGATTCGAATAATGATCGCCGCGCTGATAGTGTGTTTCGCTCAGGGATGCTCGCGCGAAGCTCCGCCGACGGATGTGGATAAGGCCGCCGCGCTCTTCTTCGAACGGCTCAAGGGGGCTGAGTACGAAGCGATCTACACGGACGCTTCCAGCCAGTTCAGAGAGCAGAAGTCGAAGGTGGAAATTTTCGACAACCTTCAGCAGATAACCGCCATCGGCAGAATACAAAGCTATACACGTCTGAGCATGTTTTTCGAGGGAGACAAGAGTCGCATCGCGTCGCCCAACTACAGCGTGCTGTTCGATCAGGCTGCCGCCGAGATGTTGCTCAATTTCAAGGACGAGGGCGGAGAGTGGAAGCTCGTGGGCTTTTCACTCAAGCGACGCACCTCTCAATGATCGCTGCTCGCTTCAACTGCGATTACGTCCCGAAAGCCTGAAAGCTCGGAGTCAAAGGCAGCGGTCAGCGGTCAGTTGTTTTATTCTGACTTCTGACTCCTGGCTTCTGACTCCAGACTTTTCTGAGGAGATTTTATGAAGATAAGATTGCTTTTTCTTTTCGTCGTGCTGGGCGCGCTCGTCGCGTCTTCTGCCGTCGAGGCCGATATGCGATCCCTGTTCGATCAACCTATTGCTCCTGATAAATCTAAACGGCCTTTCCGCGAAACTTCGACCGCGGGATCGGCGTCCTATCGCAGCCCCGGCTATCTGCGCAAAGTAGTTATTGACTCGGATGATGAGAAAGCCATATCTGAAGCTCGCGCGTCGGGCGCGATGGAAGTAGCCGACTACGGATCGTTCAAACTTTTCGTCTTCGCTCAAGCGCAGCTTGCTGATGCCCGTCGCGCGCTCTCTCTTGCAGCGACAGAAAAAGCAGCTTCGCCTGACCCGTCGCGCCTGCTCGTGCGCGACGATTACAACTCGCTGCTTCTGCGATCAGGCGTCATCGATACGACGGATGAAAGCTCACCCGGCGCGTTCTTCGGGCTTGGCCGCGCTACAGGATTTATTGAAAAACAGATTCGCGCCAGCAAAAGCGGGCTTCGCCTCGTTCAGTTCATCGGCCCGGTCAAAGGCGAATGGCTCGATCAACTTCGCGCGAGCGGAATGGAAATCATCGCCTACGTTCCCAACAATGGCTATCTCGTGCGCGGCGACGCAGGGTCGCGCACGAGGTTGATTCAATCAGCGCGTCGCAGTCACGCTCGCGGTCAGGGTTTCCTTCAATGGGAAGGAGAGTTTGAAGACCGCCACAAGATTCATCCCGCGCTCGCTTCGCTCATCGATCAGCACAGCGCGGATGAAGTGACGGTCGCTATTCAAATCGCCGCAAGCGCAAGCAGCACAGAGCCGCGCCTCGATGCGGAGCGCGCGCGCAGCATGGCCAACTCCATTCTCGTCGATGCTTATCAGGTTCAAGGCTTCACGAATCTGAAAATGCGGATAAACGTCGAGCGGATCGGCGCGCTCAGCGGGCTTGCCAACGTGGTGAATATCGAGCCGTGGTCGCCGCCTCGATTGACGGACGAACGCGCCGCGCAGATAGGGGCCGCCGCGCTCACCGCTGATGGAAAAGAGCCGCGCGGCACGGGCTACCTGCAATGGCTCAATGCGCGAGGGTTTCATTCCCCTTTCCTCTTCGGAATCGATGTGACTGATTCGGGGATGGATCGCGGAGGGACGACCGCCGACAAACTGCACCCTGATTTTCTCGACTCCGAAGGAAAAAGCCGCGTCCTCTACGCGCGCGATTACACTTCGGAAGGCGACGCGGGCGACCCTTTCGGACATGGGACGATAAATATTTCGATAGCAGGCGGCTCGAACCTCGCTCAGTCGGCGCGCGATCAGGATGGCTACCATTATGGACTGGGCGTAGCTCCGTTTGTGCAACTGGCCTCGTCGAAAATATTCTTATCATCGGGCCGCTTCGATCTCTTCGAGCCTTATTCGAATCTGATTTTCCGGGGCTACGAGAGCGGCGCGCGCATATCTTCGAATAGCTGGGCGGCGATCACCAACGAGTACACCCTCGACTCTCAGGAATACGACGCTCGCGTGCGCGACGCTTCGAATCAAGGAGGCGATCAGGAGATGACGATAGTTTTTGCGGCGGGGAATTCCGGCCTGCCAGAAACGATTGGCTCACCCGGCACGGCGAAGAACGTCATCACGGTCGGCGCAAGCGAAAACTTTCGCAAGCAGGGAACTGACGGCTGCAATATCAAGGATGCAGACGCAGACAGCGCGCTGGATGTGGCTTTTTTCTCTTCACGAGGGCCGCTCTTCGACGGGCGAATGAAGCCTGACATTCTTGCGCCCGGCTCGCACATCACAGGCGCGGCTTCTCAACACCCGGACTATGACGGCAGCGGAGTTTGCGGCGAGGATTTCGACAAGCCTTATTTCCCCAGCGGCCAGACACTCTACACCTGGTCATCAGGCACTAGCCATTCGACTCCTGCCGTTGCGGGCGCAGCGGCTTTAGCCCGACAGTATTTCCTCGATCGCTCTATAGAGCCGAACGCCGCTTTGATCAAGGCGCTGCTCACATCTACGACGACTTACATGAATGGCGCGCTGGCGGGCGGCGATCTGCCGCATCCCGTCCAGGGCTGGGGACTGCTCGATCTGGATCGCGCCTTCGACGAGACCCCGAAAATCTTCATCAATCAGACAGAACTGTTGACAGTCATCGGCGAAGAGTTCGTTTTCACCGGAGAGATAACAGATGCGAGCCGTCCGTTTCGCGTGACTTTGGCTTGGAGCGACGCGCCGGGATTTTCGGCGTTCGCCTCGTGGGTCAACAACCTCGATCTGGAAGTCACCATCAACGGGCAGGTCTATCGCGGCAACAATTTCAAGGGGCAGGTTTCCGAACCCGACGGTGAGCCGGATACGAGAAACAATGTCGAAGGCGTGTGGCTGCCCGCAGGCACACGCGGGACGTTTCTCGTCAAGGTGCGGCTTGCCAATCTGGGAGGAGACGCAGTGCCGGGCAATCTCATTCCTGCCGATCAGGATTTCGCGCTCGTCGTCTACAACGGCGAGAAAAAGGATGTTCCCGTAACCACCTTCGACAGCGCGACTGTTATGGGAGGGGCGAACGGCGTTCCCGATCCCGGCGAGACGGTTTCGATCAGGGTCAATCTGGGCAACGCTTCGACGGTTGCGCTTGCGAGCGGGCGCGGCTCTCTGACGGCGATCACTTCTGGCGTGACGGTGACTACGGATATGGCTGACTTCCCGCAGATTGCGCACGGAGCGACGGGCGAAAGCCTCACGCCTTTCGTATTCACTGTGGCCTCAAGCGTCGCCTGCGGATCGGAGCTTGAGTTCGCGCTCGATCTGGGCGTGACGCGAGTCCTGTTCAAGGTGAGAGTCGGCCTGCTTGAGCATACAGGACTTTTCGCGGACGACATAGAAGCGGGCGAGGCGAAATGGACTCACGCTTCGGGGATCAAGAAGAAAAAGAATCGCGTCGATACATGGGAGATTTCGACCAGACGATTCCGGTCAGGGGGGAGCGCGTGGTTCAGCGCCGATCTTGCAAAAACATCCGACGCGCATCTCGATTCGATACCAATTCAGATACCGGCCAACTCACGCACCGTGCGGCTTGTTTTTTATCACACCTTTTCATTCGAGTCGGGGCAGTTCGACGGCGGGGTGCTTGAGGTTTCGACGGGAGGCGATTTCGAAGACCTGGGGGAGAAGATCGTCGAAGGCGGCTACAACGGCAAGATCCGAGCAGGCACATCCAATCCGATTGCCAACCGCGCGGGCTGGGTCGATGGTCGCTTGGGCGCGTTCGAGCGAGTCGTAGTCGATTTGTCGAGCTATGCGGGCCGAACCATCGTCATTCGATTCCGCATAGGATCGGATTCGAGCATCAAGGGATTGGGCTGGCACATCGATGACGTATCACTGGAGGGCGAGCGGCCCGTCTGTCAGTGAGAGTCCAGAGAGTCTGACAAGTCCGCAGAATCCTGAGAGTCTGAGTGTTCAAAACTTTCTTCTGACTCAAGACTCTCTGGACTTTTGAGAGAGTCGTTGAAACTTCTTTTGAAACTCGCGCGGATTAATTTTGTGCTTGAACGCTTTCACACCGTTTATGAGTATGACGGGGATATCGTATTTGTATCGCTCATAAAGTTCCGCGTCCTCGTCGATGTCGATCTCTTCGATTTCGATCTCGTCGGCGCAGATGGAAGCCAGTATGGCGGCTTTAGCTTCTTCGCAAAGATGACAGCCGGGACGAGTGTAGAAGGTCACTCGGTTTTTTTTCATATCGAGGCTGATCGTAATTGAGGCGGGCGCAAAAGGCAAAGCGCGGGCAGGACTGCCGTTGCTTGACAAAGTTTCAGCCGACATGTTACAAGTCCGCCATTCATTATAAAAGCGAAGTTTCAGCACAAGCAGTGTGGGTAAAACAGTGCGCATGAAGTTTGATTCATACAGCATAAGTCACGGAGGCGCGCGTGCGGCCTCTCGTCTAAGGTTTGGCACTTATCGTCTCTTTATAAGAGGCACTGATGGAGACCTTCGGCATGGATCAGGAAACGAACCAGAAAGTTGAAGGTGAGGAGAAGCCGAAAGTAACGACCCCGGCCACAAAGGCCGCTACTACAGATAAACCAGCAAGGCCCGCCGTCGGATCGTCAGCCGCCAAGACCAAAACGGTCGAAAGCGAAACCATTGATCCGGTCAACAAGGCTCGCCGCCATATCATATGGGTTTCGCTGGGCGCATTCCTTACGACATGCTTCTTAATGTTTTTGCGGTTTTTCCTCCCGCGCGCAGGCACGCTCCTCGAACCAAGCACAAGGTTCCGCATCGGCTATCCTTCAGACTTCGGATTCGGAGTGGATACGAAATTTCAGCAGGACTATCGCATCTGGGTAGTCCGCAACGCCGAACGATTGTTCGTCATCTACGCCCGATGCACGCACCTCGGATGCACACCTGACTGGAAACCGAGCGAGAATAAATTCAAGTGTCCCTGCCACGGCAGCGGCTACACCTCGGATGGAATAAACTTCGAGGGGCCTGCGCCGCGACCTATGGACAGGGCGAAAGTCGAGATCGATCCGTCAGGCCAGATCGTCGTCGATACGGCCACCCTTTTCGAATGGCCCAAGGGAGAGCGGAGCGAATTCGAGGACAAAGACAAGGGCGCTTACATCAGCGTATAGCCTGAATGCTTCTTCTTCATCCTCGAAGATCGCGCAGTGAAAACTCCCCGCGCGATGCGTTGAAAATCAGTTTTCCTCTACCGAAGGAGACTCTGAGATGGAACCCGATAAACCGGAAGAGACTAAACCCGAAACCAAAGCTTCGGTGGGACTTATAGAAAGAGTCCGCGAAGGCGTCAAGGAAGACATCGAGCTTCTCAAATCGAAAACCAGTAAAGAGAACATCAAAGAGGAGCTTGAAAATCTCAAAGACCCCACAAAATCGCAAATCTACAAATCGATGTTTCGCGTCAAGCACGAGCCTACGCCGCGCTCGCGCTCGCTGGGTGTTTTGACGAACGTCTTCCTCCATCTTCACCCGGCGAAAATAAATCGCGACGCCGTGCGCTTCAGCTATACGTGGGGCATGGGCGGAATCACTTTCTATCTCTTCATAGTCCTGACCTTCACAGGGATACTTTTGATGTACTACTACCATCCGTCGAAGGGGCAGGCTTATCTGGACATTCTCTATCTCGAAAACGACGTGCCGTTTGGCAAACTCCTGCGCAACATGCATCGCTGGGCCGCGCACCTGATGGTCATAACCACCTGGCTGCACATGTTTCGGGTCGTGCTTACAGGCTCTTACAAAACTCCGCGCGAATTCAACTGGAGTGTCGGCGTCGTGCTTCTGGTGCTCACCTTGCTGTTGAGCTTCACGGGCTACCTTCTGCCCGATGATCAACTTGGATTCTGGGCCGTCACCGTCGGCACGAACATGGCGCGGGCCACTCCCCTGCTCGGTCACGAGGGGCCGTTCGGCCCGCAGTTCAGCATGACTCCTTATAACGACGTGCGCTTCGCGCTCCTGGGCGGATCGATAGTCGATGCGAACGCCTTGCTGAGAAGTTATATCTGGCACTGCATAGCGATCCCCGTAATAGCCAGCGTGCTTATGGCTGTGCATTTCTGGCGCGTGCGCAAAGACGGCGGCATATCTGGCCCTGCGCCCGTTCAGCTTGAAACGGAAATGAAATCGCCGGGCGCTCGCGCCGTCAAGCAGTCAGTGAAGTAGGTGACAGGTGACAGGGAACAGGGAACAGAGATTGACTCCCACCTGTCACCTGTCACCTGTCACCTGTACCCTCTGGAGGAAATATGGACTGGCATCAACTATGGGTGATCGTTTCAGCGCCGGATAATGTTCCCATCGTGGCGATGTTGTTCCTCGTGCCATTCTTCGCGTGGCTCGGTTTTCGTCAGGCGCTTGCCAATGATCGCCTCGTGGTCGAACTCGAAGCAGACCCGAAACTCGCCAAAACGCATCATCGCAAGACGTGGCCGTGGAAGCCGCACTGGGCGCGCGAACTCCACGTCTGGCCTTACCTGTTGAGGATAGAATTCCTCGCTACATTGATAGTGACAGTCGTTTTGTTCGTCTGGTCGATCACGCTCAACGCGCCGCTCGAAGAACCGGCCAATCCCAACCTCACGATGAATCCCTCGAAAGCTCCGTGGTACTTCCTCGGACTTCAGGAGATGTTGGTCTACTTCGATCCGTGGATAGCGGGCGTGGTGATGCCCTCTATTATGATCGTGGGACTGATGGCCTTCCCTTACCTCGATTCCAATCCTCTGGGAGTGGGCTACTACACCTGGCGTCAGCGCAGAGTGGCTATAGGCTCGTTTCTGATCGGCTTCGTCACCTGGATAGTGCTCATATTTATCGGGACCTTCATACGCGGGCCGGGTTGGGTATGGTTCTGGCCGGGGCAGACGTGGGATCATAACTTCGTTCCCTTCGAGGTCAATCAGGACCTTCCCGACATAGTTGCTCGCTGGGGACTGCGCTTTATCGGCTTCCAGCCGTGGAAAGGATTGTTCGGCGCGGCGATGGTCGGGTTGTTCTTCGTCGTCGCAGGCTACCTGACGCACAAACTCGTCACTCGCACCGAGTTTGAAAAGAAGATATTTCAGCGCACGTCGCTGTTGCAATATTCGGTGTTTCAGTTCTTCGCCATAACCATACTGTGGGCCATGCCTGTCAAGCTGCTGCTCAGGCTGCTTTTCAGAATCAAGTATGTACTGGTCACACCATGGTTCAACATATGAAGCGGAGATGTTAGATATTAGATGTTAGATGTTAGTTGAAAAAATCACTAACATCTAATATCTAACATCTAGCCTCTACTCTGGGAGAGCAAAAATGGCTGATAACGTCGCTAATGAACAGTTGGAAAAGCGGGCCGAAACCGCAGAGCCTGATCCGATAGCCGATAGCTCGATGAGCCGCTCGCTGCTCATAACTTCCATACTGTTGATCATCACTTTAGTCTGGTCTCTCTATGATGAGATATTCGGTCAGCGGCCGTGGAAGGCTTATCAGAGCGATTTCGTCGCAAGCTATACGGAGCATCTCGAAGGACTCAGAAAAGCGGCAGCCGGGACTGAAGAGCGAAGCGAAAAAGCGATAAAGGAATCGGAAGAATACAGAAAACTCAACGCGGCCTACAACGAAGCGACTGAAAAAATCGCGCCGCGAGTGAAGGAAATAGGCGCTCGCGTATCTGAAATTGACCGCGAGATCGCCGATATCACCGATCCTTTTCAGGAAGCGAGAGCGTGGATCGCCTCGAAGATTTATCAGCTTGAAACCACCGCGAGCGAAAGCGGAAAACAGAGCGTGCGGGATAGCATCGATGAGAAACGCAACGAATCGATCACCGTCGCTTTCACTCAAAAAGACGGCTCGATCAAAAAAGAGGGCAGACCTTACAATCAACTCGAAAAGCTTTACAACGATCTCCGCGACGAAAAAGCCCGCCTCAACGTCGAACTCGCGGGACTTACGAAAGAGTCGGGCGAGATGCTCAAGAAGCGCGATGACTATCTTCAAAATCAGATGTCTGGTCTCACCGAGCAGCAACTCAAGGGCCTCATCGATAAAACCAATGCCTTCGAATACCGCATACGCCAGATCAACATCGCGGGCGGACAGGTCGTAGACCGCTGCGAGTCGTGCCACCTCGGAGTGCGCGAGCCGCTCACGCTGACGGCTGAAAATATGGGCCGCGAAAAAGCATTCGTCTCTCATCCCTCCCGCGACTTGCTCACGCTTCACGACCCTGAAAAATTCGGATGCTCGACCTGCCACGGAGGCAACGGGCGCGGAACCACTTCAGTTGAAAAGGGACACGGACGCTACAAGCACTGGCTCTGGCCGCTCTACTACAAGGAAAACGTTCAGGCCGGTTGCAATCAGTGTCATAACTCGGATCGCGTCACACGCATGGCCGACACGCTCAATCGCGGCAAGGATTTGTTCTATCAGAAAGGCTGCGTCGGCTGTCATCGCTACGAAGGCTTCGACCGCGAAGCCGACGCGCTGGCTTCTGCGCGACAATCGATCAAGCAGCTTGAGCTTGATCGCACGACGCGGCTGCGAGAAATTCGCGAAACGCAAAACGAGGCTAGTAAGGCCAAGAGCGACGAAGAAGCGCGCGCCCTGCTCAACCGCTCCGATGTCGTTTTGCCTCAACTCATCAGCCAGATCGATAGCCGCATCAGCGAACTCGATCTTCAGACCAAGTACCTGATGAAGGATCAGAAGAAGATCGGCCCCAACCTCAAAGAGATCAAGGCCAAGCTGGTGAAGGAATGGCTGCCCGTGTGGCTGCGCGATCCGCAGGCTTTTCGCCCCGGAACCAAGATGCCTACCTTCCGCCTCGACGACAATGAAATCCGCGCAATATCGGCCTTCCTCTGGCAGTCGGCCATCGATAACGTCAGGATTCCCGATCAGCAGCAGGGCAACGTCGAGCGCGGGCGCGAGTTGTTCAAGCAGACCGGATGCGTCGCCTGCCATTCAATCGACGGAAACGCGATAGGGCTAGGCAGTCAGCCCGTCGGCGGACACTTCGCCGCCAACCTCTCGCGCGTGGGCGAGAAGGCGAACTTCAATTACATCGTCCGGTGGATTCATAATCCGCGTCAGCGGCTCGCGCCCTACTCGCCGAGCCTGCGTCGCGACCTCACGCCTGATGATTACAAGAGCAAGAATATGGCATTCCTCTTCGATGATGAACATTCGAAGAGTCCTCTGGACGGGCGCGAACTTCAGGTTCAGAACATGACCGTGATGCCGAATTTCCGGCTCTCAGAGCAGGATGCGCGCGACATAGCAAGCTTCCTCACGTCGCTCAAAAAAGGCGAGCCTCAATACCCGGATGCTTCCTATCTCGACGATGCATCGCTCAAACAGGAAGGCGAGCGATTGGTGAAAGCGTATGGCTGCGCAAGCTGTCACGAGATTCGCGGGCTTGAAGAAGAAGGTCGCATCGGCACAGAACTGACGGTCGAGGGAAGCAAGCCCATCGAGCGACTGGATTTCGCGTTGCTGACGGAAGACGCGATGCGCGGGAAAGACCCGATTACGGGCGGGGAACGCACGCCGTGGTACAACCATAAAGGCTTCTTCGAATACAAGCTGAGAAATCCCGGCATCTATGATCGAGGGAAAGTGAAGTCGCCCGAAGAGCGGTTGAAGATGCCTAACATCTATCTCGAAGAAGACGAGATAACCGCGCTCACGACGTTTATGCTGGGCAGCGTGACCGCCTCGATTCCTGACTCGCTTCGCTATAAGCCTGCGGGCGCGGCGAAACAGGCGCAGGACGGCTGGTGGGTAGTCCGAAAATATAATTGTGCGGGATGTCACAACGTCCTGATCGGAGAGGATTCCACGCTGACGGGCGTGGCTATGTATCAGGACGCGGATGGCAAGGAGCAATTGCCGCCGCGATTGACGACGGAGGGGGCGAGAGTCAATCCCGACTGGCTTTTGAAATTCCTGCGCGACCCGTCGCTCGCAGGGCCGCAGGCGGCTGAAAAGCTGACTCAACAGATCGCGCAGCATGATGCGGGCGCAACACCGCAGCCGTCTGCTGCTGCGATGGCAGGATTGACGGCGCAGCCGGGGGCGAATCGAAACGGGGTGCGTCAATACCTGAGAGCGCGAATGCCGACGTTCGATTTTTCGCCCAATGAATTGCAGTCGCTCGTGAATTTCTTCATGGGCGCGTCCGTTCAGCCGCAGCCTTACATACCTGAGCGACTGGACCCGCTCACTGCGGACGAGCAGACGCTTGCGCGCGCGCTGTTCACATCGGCAGCCGCGCCGTGTTTGAAGTGTCACATGACGGGCGATCCGGTTCACGACGCGCGGGCGACCGCGCCGAACTTCCTGCTCGCGCCTGAGAGATTGAAACCCGCATGGACTCGAAGATGGTTGATCGATCCGGCGTTCATCAGCCCCGGCACAGCTATGCCTTCGGGGCTGTTCAATCGCGACGAAGCGCATGGGCGCTGGGTTTTTTCCGGGCCTACGCCGCCAGCGTTTCAGACTTACGACAAGGATCACGTCGAACTGCTGGTGCGTTACATGTTCCAGATCAATGCCGAAGAGCAGCGGCGATTGGGCACGGGCGGTTCGGCTCCCGCTGCGGCGGGTTCGACGACCACGACTTCATCGCTTGATCGCTTGATACGCAGACCTACATCGCGCATCAACGGGCCGTAGCGATGAGACGGTTTTAAGAGGATGGCTTGCGGCAAGGCCGCCGGTCGCCCAGCCGCACGAACGGGATTTTCTGCATTCGCGATGGATGGATTTGATAAGCCCTGGGAGCGCAGGCATCCTGCCTGCTAGTCTTCTGCATTCAGGCTTCAGGCGACTCCTGAAGTCTTACGCGCTGGAAGCGTGCGCCACCAGGTTATTCGCCGACTTGCTCATAAGGCGCGCGGATGTCACACTCCCATGTTTCATTCAAGGAGTGCCGCTCTCTCTGAGGGCGCGACGGAGGAAATAAGCAATGTTAAAGAAATATGGATCGATACTTGTAGTGGCTGCGCTCGCGGCGTTTCTGATCGTCTCGTGCAAGCCGGGGAAAGAAAAAAACGATGGGCCGGTTGACACAGGGAAACAACCCTATCAATCCAAAAACGATGAAGGGACTATTTCAGGCGTGATCAAATTCGACGGCACGGCCCCGGATCGAAAGAAGATCGATATGGGCGCTGACCCGAATTGCGCGGCTGCCGGGGGCGAGAAAATGACCGAGGATTCCGTCGTCACCGACGGCAAACTCGCCAACGTATTCGTCTATCTCACAGGCGGGCCGGTCGATCAGTTTTCATTCCCGACGCCTACGGATGCGGTCGTTTTGGATCAGAAAGGATGCCGTTACGATCCGCATGTGCTGGGAGTGATGGCCAGACAGACGCTCAGGATTTTGAACAGCGATCAGACCGCGCACAATGTCCACCCGACGCCGAAAAACAATCGTGAGTGGAACGAATCGCAGCCGCCCGGCACCGCGCCCAAAGAAAAGACCTTTGATCGCGCGGAAACGCTCATCCCCGTCAAGTGCAATCAGCATCCGTGGATGAAAGCGCATGTCGGCGTGCTGGGTCATCCCTGCTTCAGTGTGAGCGCGCAGGACGGCGCGTACACAATCAAAAATGTGCCGCCGGGCAGTTACACTCTCGTCGCGTGGCACGAAATCATGGGCGAGCAGAAGATGCAGATCACCGTAGGCGCGAGCGAAAAGAAAACGCAGGACTTCACCTACAAGTCCAATGTGGCCTATGCGCCGACTTCGCTCAGAGTCGAAGCCGCGCTGATTCTGCCCTAGCCGGGTCTTTGAGTCTTGAGAGTCCAGAGAGTCTTGAGAGTCTGAGCCTCTCGACTCCATGTACTCTCAAGACTCGATAGACTCTCAAGACTCGATAGACTTTATTATGTTGAAGTCTGAAAGCGGCATTGAAAATTTTCCGACACGCGGCCTTCATCGCTTCGCGCTGGTGGTCGCGTCGTTGACACTGGTTTTGCTCGTGGCCGGGGGGCTGGTGACGAGCAACGAAGCGGGGGATTCCGTTCCCGACTGGCCCCTTTCATTCGGACGATGGCTCATCAGTTCCGATTACTTCGTCGCGAACATCCGATATGAATACTCGCATCGCTTCATAGCCGGGATGGTCGGCCTTTCGACTTTCATACTCGCCGTGTGGATTTGGAGAAGCGACGGGCGAGCAGAGATGCGAAAACTCGGATGGATAGCTTTCGCCGCAGTCGTCGCTCAGGCGCTCATCGGAGGCGTAAGGGTGCTGACGGGCGAAGCGGGAAAGCCATTTATCGCCGTTCCGCACGCGCTCGTCGCTCAGAGCTTTTTCGGAACCATAGTAGCCATAGCTGTTTTCACATCGCACGGCTGGCGCGAGCAAACAAAATCGAAAACAGTCGATGCGCGAACCGCGAGGCTCACCCTCTACAGCGTCGGCGCAGTGCTTGTGCAGTTGGTGCTGGGCGCGGGATTTCGTCACAGAGCTTTCGGAATCATACCGCATATAATCGGCGCAGTGATCGTCGCCGCGATTTTGCTCTGGACAGTGATGACTATCGTGGCCCGTCATAAAGAAGAACGCTCACTGCGGCGACCTGCGATGACGGCCATCGCTTTGTTGATCGTGCAACTCGGTCTCGGCGTGGGCGCGTATCTCGCGCGTATGGCATCGACAGGCGATCCGCAGCCGCTTGAGCCTATGATATCGCTTACGGTCGCGCACCTGACAATAGGCGCGTTGCTGCTGGCCGATCTTGTCGTTTTGATGTTGAGGTGTCACGGCTCGATGAGCGCGCGCGCCGAAAAAACTTTTGCCGCGCCGACAGCCGCTGTCGTTTAATTTTTATGGAATCATTCGCCGATAAAATAATCGTCGACGCCGACAGAAAATCCTCCGGCAGGCTTTCGGCTTATCTCGAATTGACCAAGCCGCGAATCACGCTGCTCGTCACGTTGACTGCCGCCGCCGGGTTTTGTCTGGCCTCGCGCGAGATGGATTACACCCGTCTCTTGCAGTTCTCGCTCGGCATCATCCTGCTGTCATCCGGCATATCGACGCTCAATCAATACATCGAGCGCGACCTCGACGCGCTGATGCTCAGAACCCGCACTCGACCGCTTCCCGCAGGACGGCTCGCGCCCGTCGAAGCATTCGTGTTCGGACTCGCGCTTTCGATCATCGCCATCGCGTATCTGGCCGTGACGATCAACACCCTGACCGCGCTTTTAGGCGTGCTGACGTTTGCCAGCTATCTGCTCATCTACACGCCGATGAAAACTCGCACTACGCTTTCAACCTCCGTGGGAGCGTTGCCGGGAGCGATGCCGCCGCTGATGGGCTGGGTCGCTGCGCGCGGGCGGCTCGGTATAGAAGGGTGGATACTTTTTGCGATTTTATTCCTGTGGCAGTTCCCGCATTTTCTGGCCATCGCGTGGATGTATCGCGACGATTACGCGCGAGCCGGAATCCGTATGCTTCCGGTAGTCGAGAGGGAAGGAAGGGTGACCGCGCAGCAGATTCTCATCTACACACTTATGCTCATACCTGCAAGCCTGCTGCCCGTCGCAGTCGGCCTTGCCGGACAGGTTTATCTTGCGGGCGCAATCGCGCTTGGCCTCGCCTTGTTGTATTTCAGCGCGAGGGCCGCGCTGTCGAGAACCGTGTTGCAGGCCCGTCGCCTGCTGATGGCTTCCGTGCTGTATCTGCCTGCTCTTTTCGCATTGATGGTGATGAACTCCGGGGGATAGGGGATGGGAGATGGGGGATGGGATGAGAAAGCCTGCTCACCCCATCTCCCATCCCCCATCTCCCACCCCCTACCAAGACTGAGGTGGCTTATATGGGCAAAATCGTAGGCGTCGTTATGTGGCTTCTGGTGATCGGGACGGTGCTGCTTTTCGTCGGGCAGAACGTGTTTTTCGGGGACGCGACCTTGTGGTTTCCTGAATCTATATCCGATATCGGCACGACCATAGACAAGCAGTTTTCCTACACGATGGTGGTCGTGGGAATCGCATTCATCCTCTCGCAGGTCGCCCTCGGCTATGTGGTCTTCCGTTTCGGGCGTCGCGGACAGGAACGCGCAGAATACATACATGGGAGCGGCAAACTGGAAGCCATCTGGACGATAGCCACCGGGGTTGTATTTATCACTCTGGCGATTCTGGCTCAGGTCATATGGGCGCAGGTGCATTTGAAGGAAGCGGGCGCGGATGCCGTGAAGGTCGATGTCGTCGCGCAGCAGTTCCAGTTCAACTTTCACTATCCCGGCGCGGACGGTGTATTCGGTCGCACCGAGCCTAAGTTCATCAACGATTCTTCGCTCAACTACGTCGGCCTCGATCCGTCGGACGCAAATGGCAAGGACGATGTGCAGACGACGACTCTGGTCGTCCCCCTGGGCGAGCAGGTCGATCTGACGCTTCGCTCGAAAGATGTCATTCACAGCCTTTTCGTTCCGGCTCTCAGGCTCAAGCAGGACACCGTTCCGGGGCTTTCGATCAAGATGCACTTCAAAGCCAACAAGACGGGCAAATACGAAATCCCGTGCGCGGAGCTTTGCGGCCAACTTCATTACAACATGAAATCGTTTATGCTCGTGCTTCCGAAGGACGATTATCAGGCGATGGCACAGATGACGGAAGAAAAATTCAAAGAACGTTTGACCGAGTTGCTTCAGCAGTACCCGGTAAGTCGATAGCAGTCGCCAACACAGAGGCGACTGCTTGACATGAAACAAGTCAGGCTCGATCAGCACTGCGACTCCTGACTTTTCGCTTCTAGGAGGTGGAAGATGGCAGAGGCTCATCCTGTTCACGGCGAGGTTCATCGCCACGAGCCGCCGAGCGGGTTCATCCGAAAATGGGTGTTCAGCGTCGATCATAAGGTCATAGGCATACAGTACTGGTTCCTGGCTCTGTTTTCTGTCTTCATCGGGATGATCATGAGCCTGCTGATGCGACTGCAACTCGCGTGGCCGACGGAGTCGTGGGGATTTCTCAAGACTCTGCTTCCGGCAGCGGCGGAAAACGGAACGATCTCGCCTGAACTCTATTTGTCGCTCGTCACCATGCACGGAACCATCATGGTCTTCTTCGTGCTGACGACCGCGCCGCAGGGCGGGTTCGGTAATTACTTTCTGCCGATTCAAATCGGCGCGGCGGACATGGCCTTTCCCGTTTTGAACATGCTTTCATTCTGGCTCACGTTCGTCGCGCTCGTCGTGATGATACTCGCCATATTCGCCAATGTGATCGATCCGGAAAATGCTGCGGCGACCGTCGTGGGGCCGATAGGAGGATGGACAGGCTATGCGCCTCTGAGCGCGCTCGGAGAGATAGCCGGACCGGGGCAGGGAACAGGCGTGGTGCTGTGGATAACGAGCATCGCGTTTTTCTGTGTCGCCTCGCTTCTGGGCGCGTTGAACTTCATCACCACGATGCTCAATCTCCGCACACGCGGGATGTCGCTCCTTCGATTGCCGCTCACCTGCTGGGCGTGGTTCACGACCGCAGTGCTGGCTTTGCTGTCCTTCCCTGTGCTGCTTGCGGGCGGAGTGCTGATGCTTTTCGATCATATCGGAGGGACGAGTTTCTTCGTTCCTGCCGGATCGTATGTCAACGGCCAGTTGCTTGTGGCGAAACAGGGAGGCTCGGTCATTTTGTGGCAGCACCTCTTCTGGTACTTCGGACACCCGGAAGTCTACATCGCCATTCTTCCCGGCATGGGATTGACCTCGCACATACTTTCGACCTTCGCGCGCAAGCCCATATTCGGTTATCGCGCGATGGTCTACGCGATATTCGCAATCGGACTTCTGGGCTTTTTCGTCTGGGGCCATCACATGTTCCAGAGCGGCATGGATCCGAACACGGCGATAGTTTTTTCGGTCATCACTCTGGCCATCGGCGTGCCTTCGGCCATCAAGACATTCAACTGGCTCGGCACCCTCTGGGGCGCGCGAATTCGATTCACCACGCCGATGATATTTTCCATAGGCTTCGTATCGCTCTTCGTTTCGGGCGGCATCACGGGCATCTTCCTCGGCCAGTCTTCCGTAGACATTCCGCTGCACGACACTTATTTCGTCGTCGGCCACTTCCATCTGATCATGGGCGTGGCGGCGATATTCGGGATGTTCGCGGGAACTTATTTCTGGTTCCCCAAAATGTTCGGAAAGATGATGAATGAAACTCTGGGCAAGATTCATTTCTTCATCACCTTCATAGGTGTCAACTGCATATTCATGCCTATGCACATCATGGGCATAGCCGGAGCGCCGCGTCGCTATTCGTCTCACGATGGGCTTGCCTATCTCGGCGATGGTTTCAAGCCGCTCACCAAGTTCGTCTCATTCGCGGCATTCGTCACAATCGGCGCGCAACTCATATTTGTCTTCAATCTCGTCTGGAGTTGGATCAAAGGGCCGAAGGCGGGAGAGAATCCATGGGAAGCGACTTCGCTCGAATGGATTGTTCCTTCTCCGCCGCCGCATGACAACTTCGCTGGCCACGAGCCTGTCGTCCACCACGGGCCTTATGAGTACAGCGTGCCGGGGGCCGAGAAAGATTACACCATGCAGACCGACCCGGAACGGGCGGCGTCGGCAGGGGATTAGCGGAGCCGAAGCGAATCTGTTTTGAACTGATGGGTACGACCATAACAACTGATGTGAAAGTGAAGCCCGTTCCCACAGGCGGCGGGCCGTTCGATCCCGGCGATCCGAAAGACTGGCCGCCGGGATATTCGCCTGATGATGCGCGCGAGCCTGCCAAATACCGCATCGGGATGTGGGTCGCGCTCGGAAGCATCAGCATGCTTTTCGCCGCTTTGACGAGCGCCTATATCTTTCGCGAAACCAAGCCCGACTGGATTGCGATTCATCTGCCCCCGGCTCTGTGGATGAGCACGGCGGCGATTCTCGCAAGCAGCCTCAGTTTCGAGTTAGCCCGCCGCGCTCTTCGCCGCGGCCATCACCCTTTGTTCAATCGTTGGATAACCATCACGACCGTGATGGGATTGTGCTTTCTACTGTTTCAGATCATGGCGTGGCGCGATCTTCGCGCGCAGGGAGTTTACGTCAACACCAATCCGCACAGTTCGTTTTTCTATCTGTTGACGAGTCTGCATGCTGTTCATCTCGCGGGAGGGTTGATCGCGCTCTTTGCAGTGACGGCGGCGGCCTTGCGCTCGCGCATGGGATTTCGCAAGCGCAACGTGGCTGAAGTGACGGCCATTTACTGGCATTTCATGGATGCGCTCTGGATTTATATTTTCGTGCTGCTTTTCTTTTTGTAGCGAAAGCTTTCAGGGAGGTGAATCGATGACGGCAGAAGCGAAAGCCGAAACTCTGGCGGCAGAATGGGAGGGCGGAGTTCTCCCTTACAAAATTGGCCACCGCAAACTCGGAATGTGGCTCTTCATCATGTCCGACTCGCTTACGTTTTGCGCGCTGCTGATCGGTTACAGCTACGCGCGCTCGTCGAGCGAGAACTGGCCCACGCCGTTTCCGTTCAACCCCAGCATTATCTTTTCATCGATGATGACGCTCGTGCTGCTTTCGAGCAGTCTCACGATGGTATTTGCAGTGGCGGCTGCAAAGCGCGGGGAGAAAAAGATCGCGCGCACATGGATACTGGCGACGATGTTTTTCGGCTCTATGTTCATCGTGCTGCACGTGACCGAGTGGTTCCACCTTTTTCACGAAGGAGTCTACTTCGACGCCATTCCTGAAGCATGGCTTGCCCCGGACAAATGGCCCGGCTCATCGAAACTCTTCGGCGCGACTTTCTTCGGCATCACGGGGCTTCACATGTTCCACGTTCTTACGGGAGTGATTTACCTCGGAGTGATCGCGGCGCGGATAAAGAAATTCAACGCCGAAGACGTGGAAACGAGCGGACTTTACTGGCACTTCGTCGATCTGGTTTGGATGTTCGTCTTCCCGCTGCTTTACCTTCTGTCGGTGGATTTTTCGGCGGCGGGGCATTGATCGGAAAAACATTGAGCGAGTAATCTCGCGCTAGTGGGAGAGAGAGATGGAGCAAACGAAAAACAAAGAGATAGCCCTTCTCAATATGGTGCAGGCGCTTCTGGCCGGTGGCAGCCTCGTGGTAGCCGTCTGGGCAGTGGCTACGGATGGTTTCAAATCAGGCACGGACACATTGTTTCTGGTGATGGTCTGTCTGCTGCTGGCTCTGGTGTTTTCCATAGGCCCGATGATGTGGGCCACACAGCAGGGATTGATCGCGAATCCGCTCGCGGCTGATCAAAGCGAAGCGCACGGAGGCAATCGGGAAAACGCGGTCATATGGATCGCGCTGCTCGTTTTGACCGGCATCGAAGTCTTACTCGCCTATGTGCATTTGAACATCACGTTGATGCTCATCATCCTGATGGGGCTGTCGATAATAAAAGCGGTGCTGATCGTCGCTTACTTCATGCACATGAAATTCGAGAAGATGAGCTTCATACTCACGATCGTCCCGATTCTGGTCGTGCTGCTTTGTTTGTTCGTCGTCTTCTTCCCCGACGGAATGCGGGTGAAGAATCTGAGATCGACGCAGGTGCCATCGCTCGAAGAACAGCAGGCAGCGGAGAAGTGATGAAAAAAATCTCCCTTGTGATTTTCGCGCTCGCGCTCGTCGCCCTTATTTTCATCGCGACGGAACCCGCGCTCGCTCAATGCGCGATGTGCAAGGAATCGGTCTCCAATTCGGAAGAAGGGGCGGGTCTTGCCTCCCGGCTCAATGCGGCCATTCTGGTGTTGCTTGTGCCTGCGGTTGCGATGTTCGTCGGTTTGTTCGGAGTCTTCTATCGATATCGCAATCCGCAGGACGCAGAGCCGCAGCCTTTCGATCACGGGGCATCGCCGTCGGGAGACGAATGATTAAGTTTGAATTTTGACTCGCCGCTCGGCTGTTGTTATACCCTGCCTATGTCAATCGATTTCATTCCAACGCTCAACGCCATGCTCAACGCGACGAGCGGCCTTTTCCTCATAACAGGATTCCTGATGATCCGTCGCCGCAAGCGTGAGGCTCATCGATTCTGCATGCTGGCGGCAGTGACGGCTTCGATCATATTTCTGATTTCTTATGTGATCTATCACGTCGGTTTCGCCAAGGGCGTAACGCGCTTTCAGGGGACGGGCCTCGCGCGTCCTGTTTATTTCTTCATTCTCACCTCGCACACCATCCTTGCCGTCACCGTCGTGCCTTTCGTCATCCTTACTTTGAGGCGCGCGTTTCGACAGGAATTCGCCCGACATAAAAAAATCGCGCGGTGGACTTTTCCCCTCTGGGCCTACGTGTCGGTGACGGGCGTGATCGTCTACCTGATGCTCTATCATTTTTATCCATCGCAGTGAGCTATGACGCCGAAACAATCAGACACACGAATGGCATGGCGCGCGGTCGGCCCTTTCAAAACATTTGAAGACCTCAGCCGCGCGGTTTCTGATCGCAAAATAACAGTCGGCGTCGATCCACTCGCCGCTGCCGAGTGGGCCGAAGCGCACCTGAGCCGCTTCAAAAAAACTTTCGTCGCCGCGCTCTCCCTCCTTTTATTCATCGCCGCTGCGGCGTCTGTAGTCGGCGCGTTATGGTACGGAAATTACTGGCTGCTTGCTGCCGCCCCCGTTCAGGCCGCCGTGTTTTATTTCTCTCAACCGGCTCTGAGCTTTCAACGCTGGGCGACCGTGGGCGGCGTGGCTCTGGTTTTTCTCTTCATCGAATTTCTTTTGAGCGGATTGATCACGGCGGCTACGCTCACGGCTTACGCGGGGCTGACATTTGCGGCGGTGCGAGCGTCAGGATTCGTAACCGGCTCGGCTTTTCGCAAAGCATTGATGAAGGATGAGCGAATGTTTCTCGAAGCATTCGGCGCGCGTATATGTTCCGTGCGCGATAACGAAACTAAAAAAGTCTACGAAACAAAATGATAACTTCCTTGACCGGGCGCGCGAGACATTTTTAGAATCGCTTTTGAAAAGAAATCATCAACTATAAATAGTCAGGAGTTCAAGTCAATTTCAGAATGCTCAACAATCTTCTGACTCCAGACTCTGGACTCCAGACTCCAGACTTTTTTGAGGCGATCACGTGGAAGAACAAACACAACAGGAGACCCCCGTCCCGGCGCGGCGCAAATTCCCGTGGGGCATGATGGTCGTCGCCGCGCTCTTCATCATCATTCCGTTCCTGTCCTGGTACGGCTCATGGTTTGGCCGAGAGCTTTCCGACGAGCAGGTTGAAACCTATCTCAACGACAACGAAAAACCGCGCAACATTCAACACGCGCTCAACCAGATAGTCGAGCGAATGGAAAAAGGCGACGGTTCGGTCAAAAGGTGGTATCCGAAAATCATCTCGCTTGCCGCGCATCCCATCCCGCAGGTGCGCGAATTCGCTGCCTGGGCGATGGGACACGATAACACGGCAGAAGAATTTCACACTTCGCTTCTCTCTATGCTTCAGGATGAGAACGCGACTGTTCGCGGCACGGCGGCATTGTGGCTCGTCCGTTTCAACGATGCTTCAGGCCGCCCCGAACTTGTTCGAATGCTCAGTTTCACCACCGTTCGCGCGGAAGAAAGCGGGACTATCGAATTCCTCGTCAAAGAAGAAGGTCTGCCGGTGACGGGCGGAGCGCCCATCGCGCGCATAAAAAAAGATGACGGGCAGACAGCGGAGATTCGCGCGGCGGAAGCGGGCCGCGTCGATTCGCTCGCTGTCGCGTCGGAGAGCAGAGTCGAGGTGGGGACAGACTTGATGGTGCTTTCGCCGACCGTAGAGCAGGTGTGGGAATCTCTCAGGGCGCTTTACCTGGTCGGTCAGATGGAAGACGCGCCCTTTGTGGAGCGTTACACGCGCCCGCTTCCGGGACTGCCCGATCAGGTTCGGAAACAAGCCGCCGAGACGATGGAGTCGATACGCTCTCGCGCGAGATGAAAGCCTTTAGTGATCAATTTCGATTCTGTTATGGATTGAGCGCGACTCCCGTTCTCGTTTCCCACTCCGCAACGTCCATCATTTCTATGGCGTCCCACGGGCAGCCTTCGAGGAATGTTCCGTCAGGGCCTTTGCTGGTGCAGAGCTTGCACCCTATACAGAGATTCGGATCGACTTCTATCTTTCCCAGCGGCGGATACTCCGCATCCAGAACCCAGAACATGCACTCATCGACGGGGCAGTATTCGACACAGGCCGGAGAGCCTGCGCAACCTGTGCAGTTGTCCAGAATCACCGCGAGAATCTTGGGCTTCTTCTTTCTCAAATCCTTTCGACCGTGAGACATCGGCTCCAATTTGTAAGCCGGTTCGATTTCTTCGAGAGCTTCTATCATTGCGTCCTCTGTATTGATGTGACGTGTGATGAACTGCGCCAGAAAATCTATCACAAAAACTGCGGCCTTCAAAATAATCCGAAGAGAGTCTGGAGTCTGGAGTCTGGAGTCTGGAGTCTGGAGTCTGGAGTCTGGAGTCTGGAGCCTGAATGCATTTGACTCCAGACTCCAGACTCCAGACTCTAAGACTATTTTTTAGGTTTGTTCGCGTCCCGTTGCCGTTTGACCTGTTTCAACTCATCATCTATCGCTTTGCGCTCGGCAGGGCTGAGTTGCGATCCAGCAAGGCTGATGAATTTTTCCAGATGATCGTAAGCCCTCGCGAATTGCTGATCGCTGTTATAGACCTGATAAAGCGTGTAGTGCGCTTCGTAGAAATCCTTCAGATCGGGAATCGACTCGCTCAATTTCAATGACCTCTCGGCGTCGGCGATGGCGCGGGCCAGGTCGCCCTTGAGGAAATGATTCTGCGCGCTGGTGTCGAGCGCAAGCACGAGCCTGCGTTTGTCTGTCAAAGTCTCGGCCAGCCGTAACGCTTCCTGAAGATGAGCGCGACCGCGATCAAGATATTCATCCGGGTTTACAATCGTTTCGTCTCGCTCGACCATGCGGGTCAGCGCCTTCGCCGCTATGTGGCGCGCTTCGGCCATGGCCGCGACGTTGAGATATCTCCCTCCGCCCAGTATCACGCGATTGATCGATTGACGGCTCAATCCGGGAGAATCAGAAGTCCGCGGGCGTGAAACTTCCGCAAACAACGCGACTGCTTTTTCAGCTTCTTCGACTGCGCGACGCTGCTTTTCCTTCGACTCCTGATAGGTGAGCGCGTCGGCCAGTATCAAATGAGCGGGAGGCGACTTGGGATTTATCAAAACCGCCCGACGCAATTCGAATTCTGCGCGGGCGAATTCCCTGCGCGACAACATCACATCGCCGTAAACCACTCGCGCATAATCGAAATTCGGATGGCGGGTGATGACGCTGCGCAGAGTCGAGATTACTTCATCGACGTTGCCTCCGGCATTGAATCTGGCTTCGGCCAGAAGTGTCCGAGTTTCGAAATCGGTCGGACGTAATTGAAGCGCCGCCTTGAAACTGGCTACAGCAGCCTCTTTGCGGCCAAGCGATTGTTCCGCGCGGCCTTTGTAAACATAAGCATCGGTGTAAGCTCCGCCCATCTCCTGAACGGCTCGATTGAGCAAATCGATAGCCGCGTCGAACTTCTGGCGGTTGAAACTGTCGACTCCTTTGGTGAAAAGGTCTTCTGCTGCTTTAGTCGGCTGCTTGTCTTCGCGAAGGTAGACTCCGATCTGTTGATCATTTGGCCCGATGAGCGAATCTTCAGCCGCATCGCTTTCGCTGAAGGTTATATTGACTTCCACCACTTTGGGCTTGCCAGCCTCGACCTGCGCTTTCACGTCGCGGCGAACCCCGTTTCTTGTGAAAGAGACTGTCCGCGCTCCGGTCTTCGTCATCACCGAGCGTTGCGTCCCGGCGTTGAATTTCGCGAAGGGTTGTCCGTCAATAGTAACATTGACGCCATCGATATCCGGCGTGCGGATCACCAGCAACCCGTACTGGTCGGGACGGCCCAGTGAGTTGACATCGGCGTAAGCGACTACGGAAAGCGGCAGGTAGTTGGCTTCAATCGCGGTGGTGTTCGCCTTCGGGTGCTGTTTGTTGTCGGTCAGCTTAGGCACTTCGTCGCGCAGATAGCTGGAAATTTCGTTGAACGTCACTATGCCGTCGAAATTCGCATCGGCATTGCCCGAAAGCCCCTGAAGCAGACAGTAGGTGAAGACGCCCTGATTGAAATCGTCGCGCTCGAAGGATTGTTCAAGCTGATCGGCTGCCGAAATGATGCCGACTCCTTTGGTGATCGAATTCATTTCCTGAAGGTAGCGGATGTTTGCGCGCCTTGAGGAGTCAGCCGCATCGCGTCCGGCGAGTTGCACTCCGCCGCTGTGGCAGGTGTCGGATAGAACCATTCCTTTGATCGCCGGTATCTCTGCGACTATCTGCTGATATTTTTCCATTCTTATTCCCGTCGCTTCCGGGTTGCGCAGGTCAGTGTCATAGAGGACGAAGTAGGGAATTTCTATAGTGCGGTTCGAACCCGGCTCGCGCGTTGGCATGATGGTTCCGTGCGCGGCGATGTAGAGGACGAAGTAATCATTCGGTTTCGCCTGCTTGAGTTTTGTAAGCGCGGCTTCGACGCTGGCTTTCGTGGCCTGCTCATCTTTGAGCAAAACCATGTGACCGCCTTCGCTCTCATCGCGAAAGCCGCCGCCTTCGGGGCTTCTCAAAAAATTATAAATCGCCTGCGCATCATCAGCGGCGTTCTTGAGATTGGAAATCTGATAGCCGTCGAGGTTTTGATCGCCGTACTTGTATTTCGAAACGCCTATGATGACGGCCCACAGGTTGATCGGCTGGTTTGAAGCGATCTCTGCGCGCGTCTTGCCTACAGTCAGACCTCGGCTGCGCTGATCCTGCGCGCGGGTGAGCGGGTAGGCGAGGGCGATGAGCAGGAACGGGGTGAGGAAATTGAAAACAATCAAGGATGCTCGTTTCATATCTTCTCCTTGGTAATCGTGGCGCAAGCTGTGAGCTTGCGACGGCTCCAAATTTCGTACTTTCAGTGCGCGCAATCGCATTGCGCTACTCGACTCCTGAAATGCAGCCGCTTCAGGCGGCCACTGGTTTCAAAGGTTTCAAACAGCCGCAACAGCGCGGCCTTATAACGATCTCGATAAATCCGACGATGTTTTGGTTATTATCGGCGGTGCGGGGCAAGACTGCAAACCCGCCCGACGCCTGAGATGCTCAGATGTCCGCGCGGGCTGCCGCAAAAAATGACTTATTGAAACCTCGCTGCCGCCTGCTTCGTTGTACAATGACGCACGGATCGCATTGACATGTATCAGGGAGACGCTTTCAATCACTCACGTTATGATCGAACTTCGCTCACAGGATATCTATAGCGGCACTCTGGTTTCAATAACCGATGTCTACTGCCAGCCATCGTCGCCCGGATGCGGAAGCGAGGAAGAAACGACCGCGCCCAAAATCGTGTTCCCGCGAGCGGGCGTGTTTTTGAAGCACCTCGGCGGACACAGGATCGTGGCTGATCCTAATCATATTCTGTTTTTCAACGCGGGCGAATCCTATCAGGTCAGCCACCCCGTTCCGGGCGGCGACGAATGCACAAGCTTTGCCTTCGCGCCCTGTGCGCTCAGGGATGCGTTGAGCCTGTACGACGGCGCGCGTGACCGAGAGGAATCGCCCTTCGGTCTCACGCATTGCCCGGTCGGGCTGGAAACCATGCTTCATCAGCAACGATTGCGCTGGCGCGTCAATGCATCTGGTGCCGACTCTCTTGAGATTGAAGAGACTGCGCTCGAACTGCTCCGTATCGTCATCAGAGATGTTTGTCGGATGCGCGGCACGTCGACGGATCGCGAGCGTCCGGAGACTTTGCGCCTGCGACGGGAATGGGTGCTGTCAGTCAAATTGCTTCTGGCCGGTCAACCCGCCACAAGTTTTTCACTGACAGAGATCGCGCGCCGGATTTACTGCTCGCCATTTCATCTCGCACGCCTGTTCCGCAAAGAAGTCGGCCTGCCCATTCATCAGTATCAACTTCGCCTGCGGCTTGCGTTGTCGCTCGAACGTCTGGCGGAGCGACAGACCGGATTGACGGAAATAGCTTTAGGTCTGGGGTTTTCCAGCCATAGCCATTTCACCGCCGCATTTCATCAGGCTTTCGGAGTGTCACCTTCCGCCTTTCGTCGCTCGGTCACCTCAGCGCGATTGCGCGAAATGAATGAGATTTTGAATGCCTGAGCGTTCGGCTCTACTGCCAGCGGTCTTTAGAAATCTTTAAGAATCTTCAGAGGCTTTAAAGGTTTTTTTTCCGCTTTTCAAATATACTCTTCGCACGCTGGAGCGAAAATGAAGGGGAGGAATATGAAAGGACTGAAGCTCGCTGTTTTGCTTTGCCTAGTGTTTGCCTCTTGGTTGACATTGACTCGAAGTAGCTCTTCAGAGGCGCTGAAGCCGTCGTCTGCCGGGATGGAAGCGACCGAAGCCCCTACGGGATATGACAACCAGACGAATGGTTTCGTTACTCAGGAAATTTTCGATCAGGCCGCCGCCGTATTCGGCAAGACTTTCGCGGAAAGCGATGGCTTAGGCCCTGTGTTTAATTCGAGCAGTTGTGTGAGGTGTCACCTGTTTCCAGTGGGCGGAGGATTCAGCAGCACGTCTGTAACGAGAGCAGGCAAGTTTGAAAATGGCATATTCGTCCCGCATCCCGGCGGAACTGTGATTCATACTCTGTCGATTCATCCTGATATAAGAGAAAGTGTGTTGCCGGGATTCGATGTCACGACGAAGAGAATGTCTATGAGTCTGCTCGGCGATGGATTCGTCGAAGCCGTAGATGACAACCTCCTGCGCGCCATCGCGCAGGAACAGTCGGCGCGATCCAACGGAGAGATTCGGGGGCAAGTGATAGAAGTCCCCCTGCTCGAAGCGCCCGGTGAGATGAGAGTCGGACGATTCGGATGGAAAAATTCTCACGCCAGCCTGCTGTCATTTTCGGGAGACGCATTTCTAAACGAAATCGGCATCACCAACTTTCTCCTCCCCTCAGAAAACACTTCCAACGGCAGCCCGGTCGATGCTTATGATTCGACCCCTGACCCGGAAGTTGAAAGGGATATAGTAGAACTCGCGGCGATATTTATGAGAGCGACGAAAGCTCCGATGCGTGAAACCACTTTTGCCGAAAACAAAAAGGCGATAAAGGGAGAGAGAATCTTCGACTCCGTAGGCTGTTCCATCTGTCATGTCAAATCGATGACGACTATGCCTGCCGGGTCTGTCATCAATGGCGGCACTTATACTGTTCCTGAAGCATTGGGGAACAAGATCATTCGTCCGTTCAGCGATTTTCTCCTCCACGATGTCGGCACTGGCGATGGGATAATAGACACGGAGCCTCTCGATACGAGGAACAAGATTCGCACGGCTCCCCTATGGGGACTCGGAACGCGAGTCAAGACATTGGGAGATAATGCTATGCTTATGCACGATGGCGGATCGCCCACCTTAGACGAAGCTATACTCCGCCACGCCGGTGAAGCCGCCTCTGTCATAAAGAGCTACAGAAAGCTGAAATCCAAAAAGAAGAAGCTGCTGAGAGCTTTTCTCGAATCGCTTTGAGTAATGAATCCTGATATGAGTATAATAAACCGGCCCGGAACCTCCGATAGCAAACGCATCGTGAAACACACAAACCGCTCGTCTTCGAATGCGCATATGCGAAAAAAATGTTCTGCCCTTACTTTGTTATTGGCTATATCCTGCCTCACCCACGGTCAGACCCGCGTTCAGGAAAACGCCGAGGGGCTTCGTGTCGAGTCGTTGCGACAGCAGGCGATACCCGTTCGTTCGATAGAACCGGCGGATGAAGATTTTTCCGATCTTCTGCCCTTGATCGAAAAAATAGGCGAAGCGCGAGTAATCGTGCTTGGAGAAGCTACCCACGAGGATGGCGCGACTTATGCGGCGAAATCCAGAATGGTTCGATTTCTGCACCAGCGCATGGGATTCGATGTGCTGGCGTGGGAAGCCGGATTCATCGATTGCTGGATGATGAACGTGGAACTGCGGTCGCCTGACATATTGCTCAGACATATAAATACAGGCGGAGCTTGGGAGAACAGCATTTATGTGCGGCCTCTTTTCGAATATGCGCGCGCTTCCGTAAAAACATCCCGCCCGCTCGAAATGACCGGCTTCGACAGATGGCGACCGTTAAAAGGTAAGAGAAACTTCGATTGGATTCTCAACGGGCTTTTCACGCACGCGCCTTTCCTGAAATTTTCTGCCGAAGAACAATCTGTCATCGATAGCGTCAATGCCAAAGTCTTCGGCTATCTCAGACCTGACTCGCCTGCGATCACTGATGATGAATACAAAAGATGGCAAGGCCTGATCGCCGGATTGAGGATGGCGATTGAAAAAAATCACACTCGGCTTCTGCGCACTTTTTCCGCTTCGAGACTTGCATTGATAAATCGAGCCCTGATAGAAGCTCAGTCGGACGGTAAGTCCCGCTATCTGTTCGGAAAGTTCGGGGCCACCAAAGACCCGATATTTCTGAAACAGCAGAACGAATTCAGGGATGCAGACATGGCTGATAACTTCCTCTGGCAATTGAGCGCGATGTATCCGAACCGCAAGATCATTATATGGGCGGCGACGGCGCATCTGATTCGAAACAGTTCGTCGATAGAGAACCGTGACGATAAAAACGCTTACAAGAACTACAAGCAGATGGGTGATTACCTCTACCGCAATATTCAGCAACAACTCTATACCATCGCTTTCACCACCTATCAGGGAAAAAGCGGCCTCATCTTACCCGAAGATTACAAGTCTGAAAACAGCCTCAGCGATTTGGATTTAGCCCCAGCCGAAAGCTTTGAGTCCCTCGCTCATCAGACGGGCAAACCCTATCTGTTTATGGACCTTCGCCATCTGGGAAAGAATCACTGGCTGCGCCAGCCTGTGGTTTCCACCTGTCTCGGACGGCTGATCAACAGAGCAGATTGGTCAAGCGTCATTGATGCCTTCTTTTTCATTGACACTATGACTCCCAATCAATGGCTTCCGAGGAATCAGTAATGCCTGTACGCCGAAACTTCATATCCAAATGAGCAAGATTTTGAAAGCCTGATTCTTCAGCCTGCCGCTACAATCCGATTTCGTCCTTTTCCATCTCTCGCGTCGGCGAAATGCGCGGATGCGAGTTTGTTTCTCGAATGATCGAATAGTGAAAGGAAATTGAAAAAGTGATCGCTAGACTGTGGCACGGATGGACGAGCAGCGAGAACGCCGCGCGGTACGAGGAACTCCTCAGAAAACACATACTGCCGGGAATTCACCGGGTCGCCGGGTACGAAGGAGCTTATCTTTTTCGCGCCGATCTGGAACGGGAATCCGAGTTCATTACCCTGACGCTCTTCGAATCAATCGATGCGGTGCGCGAGTTCGCCGGAGAGGATTATGAAATCGCCGTCGTGCCGATGGAAGCGAGAGCCTTGCTCTTGAGATTCGATCAGAAATCAAAGCATTACAAGATTGCCGCCGCGCCTTCTCGAACCTAAGATCACACGGATGCCTGAATCATTATGTCGCTGTCTCGAAAACTGTTTTTAATTTCTCTTGCCGTGTTGTTGTTGCGCTCAGCGAGCGAGATCGGCTTCGCTCAGGATAGAGACTCGAGGCCGGTGGTCACGATCTCGCGCATCGCTCAAGCTCCGGTATTGAGCGAGTTCATCGCGGCGATGGAGAGCGAGTCGGAAATAAAAACCGAATTGACTCGCGTGGAAGGACTCATCAATCGCTTTCCGAAAGACGGCGTTCCGATTTCGGAGCGAACGCAGGTTTATCTCGGCTATGATGACCGGAATATCTATGCCGTGTTTTTGTGCTATGACCGCACGCCCGACAAAGTACGCGCGCATATGGTCGCGAGGGATTTGACCCCCCTCGACGATGATGCTGTATCGTTGCACCTCGACACTTTTCACGACCGCAAACGAGCCTATGGTTTCAAGGTCAACCCGCTCGGCGTTCAGCAGGATGGCGTATGGACGGAAGGACAGACTTGGGATTTGTCATTCGATACGGTCTGGATTTCCGAAGCGCGGTTGACGAAAAACGGTTACGCTGCATTGATAGCCGTGCCGTTCAAGAGCCTGCGATTTTCTTCCGCTGAAAAACAGGACTGGGGTTTTTTCGTCTTCCGCGCCATCCCGCGCGGCAACGAACAGGCTTACTATCCTCCGTATTCATCGCGGGTGGAAGGCCGACTCAATCAGGCGGCGGATATGAGAGGGCTTGAGGGAATATCTGCGGGGCGCAACTGGCAGGTGATACCTTACGGAACCTTTCGCTCGGCCAGAACGCTCGACACTTCCGCCGCCCCGCAATTCAGGAACGACAGGGCTGAATTCAGAGGCGGAGTCGATGCCAAACTCGTCATCCGAGACAGCCTTGTGCTCGACCTCACGGCGAATCCCGATTTCAGTCAGGTGGAATCCGACGAGCCGCAGATAGTCACCAATCAACGCTTCGAAGTTTTCTTCCCTGAGCGCAGACCTTTCTTCATCGAAAACGCAAGTTACTTCACCACTCCCATCAATCTGCTCTTCACCCGCCGCGTGGCCGATCCGAGACTCGGAGCGCGGCTCACGGGCAAGCTTGGGCGTTACAACATCGGAGCCTTGATCATCGACGACCGCTCGACAGGAAAGATACTCTTCGGCGACGAACGATTCGCCGACAAAAGCGCGCTTTTTTCTGTCGCGCGAGTGAGCCGCGATCTCGGAGAAAATTCCGGCATAGGGTTGATCTACACTCGCAGGCAGTTTGTCGAGAGCAGCAATCAGGTCGGCGGCATAGACGGGCGATTCAAGCTTCACGCGAACTGGGTCGCTGCGTTTCAGGCTGTTGCCAGCACGACGCGCAATCTCGACGGATCGTCTGCGGCAGGGCCAGCCTACAAAGCCGCGCTCGATGGCAATGGTCAGTCGTGGAATTACAACCTGCAATTCGATGATCGCAGTCCGGGCTTTCGCACCGATTCGGGATTCATTCAGCGCGCAGACATTCGAGAGGCGGCGCAGAACTTTTCATATCGCTTTCGGCCCGAGGGCGGGAGATTGCTTTCGTGGGGGCCGGATGTGCGAACCGATCATGTATGGGATCATAGAGGATTGCGGCTCGATGCCGTCTACACGGCGCAGATGAACGTGGAACTGACAGGACAGACGGAAGCGGCCATTTATTATACCGGCAAGCGAGAGCGGCTTCGCCCTGCGGATTTCCCGGAGTTCCGCACGGACGCGGATTTCGCCGGGTCTCTGAAAGGCATCTTCGTCGGCACGGCGATGATTCCGCAACTGGTCTTCAGAGGCGAATACGTCTCTGGCACGGCGATCAATTTCGTGCCGGTCGAGGGGCGGCCTCCCGATCTGGCAAGCGTGACTTCGATCAACGCTCTGGTCAACGCGCGGCTGACTCGCTCACTGACGGTTGATAACACGTACCTGCTGACCCGATTGAGGGAGAGAGAGAGAGAGAGGGCGATTTTCAATAATCACATCATTCGTTCGAAATGGAATTATCAACTCACACGCCAGCTATCGTTTCGCGCCATCATGCAGTACTCGGCGGTGCTGGCTGGCGCGACCTCGTTGGAGACGACGAAGAATCTGAACGCGGATTTTCTGATAACCTGGCAGTTGCATCCCGGAACGGCATTGTTCGTCGGCTACAACAGCAATTACGAAAACCTTGATCCGAGACTCGCCCTCACTCCGCGCGGCTTGTTGAGGACGCGCGATCATTTCCTCAACAGCGGTCGACAATTGTTCGTGAAGTTCTCATACCTGTTCAGGTTTTGAAAACGATAGGGGTCGAGATGAGGCAACGATTTATTTTCAATTTGTCTGCGGCTGTGTGTCAGCGCATCGAGATGGCAATGAGTTTTTCATGTCGTCAGCGACGACGCGCTGAAAACTGAAAACTGTTTTTCCGGGGGTGAATTCATGAAACACAGTCTGAAAATATGGACGGCAATAACATTGCTGCTGCTGACCGGCAACGTCCGCGGTCAGAGCGATCTTCTGCCGCGTCAGGCCCGCTGGGGCGCGGCCATATCTTATTCAGGCGACAAGCGCGGCGCGATTGTCCGACAGGTCGCTCTCGATTCGGCTGCGGAGAGGGGCGGATTGAAGGCAGGCGACCTGATCGTGAAGATCAACGGCAGGGAAATCATCCATCAGCAGGCATACCTCGATGCTTATCGTTTGGTGAAAGGCGGCGATACGGCTGCTCTGCGCGTTTCGAGAGAAGGTCGGATGCTCGATCTCAAAATCACTCCGCCGCCGCTGCCTGAAGAAGTCATCCCAGGCGTCGAAGTGCGTTATGAATCCGTCACGACTGAGCGCGGCTATCGGCTGCGCACCATCATTACGAAGCCCGCGAACGCAAAAGGGCGACTGCCTGCGATTCTGCTCGTGCAGTGGTTGTCATGCGACCAGATTGAATCGCCGCTCGGATTGACCGATGGCGTGTCGAAAGTATTGCGCGGGCTTGCGGAGAAATCAGGCTTCGTTTTGATGCGCGTAGAAAAACCGGGACTGGGCGACAGCGAGGGGCCGGATTGCTCGCAAAACGATCTGCAAACGGATATGACCGCCTATCGCGCCGCGCTTCGGCAGTTGAAGAAATACGACTTCGTCGATCAGAACAATGTGTTTCTCTTCGGCGTCAGCCTCGGCGGCGCGCTCGTTCCCGTTCTGGCCGAGGGCGAACCGCTTCGCGGCCTGATCGTCACGGGCGGATTCACCAAAACCTGGTTCGAACACATGATGGAAATCGAAAGGACTCGGCTCGGTTTGATGGGAAAGACCGCGACGGAGATCAATCAATCGATGCGCGGGTACGGCGAATTTTACTCGCTCTACCTCAATCGAAAACTGAATCCGGCAGAAGTCATCAGTCAAAGGCCCGATCTGGCGAAACTCTGGTATGACGAGCCGGAACATCAGTACGGACGGCCCGCGTCGTTTTTCCATCAGGCGCAGGAACTCAATGTCGAAGCGGCGTGGGAGAACGTTTCATCGCGCGTGCTGATACTCTATGGCGAATACGACTGGATCATGAGCAGGGCCGATCATCAACTCGCCGCCGACATCGTCAATCGACGTCATCCGGGAATGGCTCGCCTCGTCGTGCTGCCCGGAACTGATCACAACCTCGATGTTTATGAAAGCCCGCTCAAAGCGTTTCAGGGCGAAGGCGGAAGGTTCGATGAAGGCGTTTTGAATTTGATGATCGAATGGTTGAAAAGCAACACAGGCAGCGCGGCTCGCTGAGGCGGTGAGATTAGCAAGATTTCGAAAGCGTGATCTGACAGATGACGACGATAATTCGATCATCCGTGTCGAGGTATACCTCGCAGCGAAGCGTCTTGGAAAGAAAAATCCTGGGGTGGAAATCTATAGTGGCTTGCGTTTGTATTTGCCCGGAGAATAGTCCGATTGAGTATCGCTGATGGGTCGAACCGAATCGCAAGCCGCTATAGCTAAAATCTTGAAAACGTAAGGAGACGATCAATGACCAGATGGAAACGCATCGTTTCAGTCATCGCAGTTTGTCTGCTTCTTGCCTGTTCGAGTTTCGTGACTTCGGGAGTCAGAGCAGATGTGATTCCATACCCGAGGGCGACCAAGCGACAGCCGCCCTCGACGCCAGCGCCGGTGCCGCCGTCAGATGAGGTGACACTGGCAATCGAGATTTTCATGCAGATGTTTCTGATGAGATAGAATCGTCTGGCTGAAGCAAATAAGGGCAAGAGTCTCGAAGGCTCTTGCCTTTTGCGTTTTTGGGAGGGACTTCAATCGAGTTGTTCGACGCAGGATGCGCATTCGCTTCAGTTGAGCGACAGTTGATCTGCGCGAGAGCCTGCTTGGCCTGCCTGTGCGCCTGTTCGCCGATTTATTAAATCGCGCGAATATCTCCTTGATAGAATGCGGGTGTGCGAAGCCGTTTCTGACGAAGCCAGGGAGTTGCTCAACCTGTCGCGTTTCGGTTTGAGAATGAGGCAGACAAGAGAGATATCAGCAGCAGGCTCTGACTGCCCTTTGCCCCTGCTTATAATGTCGCAACATATTTGCGCCAGCGAGTCTTGCCCTGTGCGCCGGGTTCCTCTACCAAAAGTTATAGGCGAAAGTATGCTTCTCTCCGTAGAGAAAATTCTGTTTTATCACCGATTGTTTTCGCCCATTGGAAATCGATAAGCTTAGGTCAGGAAATATTCTCATGAATAGAAACAAGCCTTATTTCGCTCAACGCTGCGGCGCAGACCGCTGACGTGAAAAAAATATGGCATCGGCGCGGGTCAGGATTCGCTTTCGCCGGAAGCCTACTTAAAGAATCGGAGGGCGGGGCGGTATGCGGGGTTGTTAAAATTTTTGCCTTTCGACTCTTTGGAGCAGGAGCGCCGGAGCGATATTTGAGGAAATACGGGTAACCTTTTCCCTTCGATTCGGGACTTATATTGTGAAGATGCTTTTTCAACCAATGGAGAGCGGGAATGGAAGATTTAAGCGCGCTGATCATCAGAGCGCGTGATGGCGATGCGGATGCCTTCGGCGCAATAGTTCGACGCTTTCAGGATATGGCCGTCGGCTATGGTTATTCGCTCGTCAGAAATATGCATCTGGCCGAAGACGCGGCGCAGGAGGCATTTCTCGAAGCTTACCTCTGCCTGTCGAAGTTGCGCGAGCCTGCGGCCTTCCCAGGCTGGTTCCGCCGGATCGTCTTCAAGCAGTGCGACCGATTGATGCGCGGCAGGAAGATAGCGATTGATCCTTTGCAAACTGTATTGGAACACCCGTCGCCATATCCGAATCAGGACCTAGTGATGGAGCAACGAGAAATGAAAGATCAGATTTGGGCTGCGATTGACTCCCTGCCCGATCACGAACGCGAGACGGTGATGCTCTTTTATATCAGCGGCTATTCACAGCAGGAGATGAGCGAGTTTCTCGATGTGCCTGTGACGACGGTCAAGAAGCGACTCTTTTCAGCGCGCCGTCGTTTGCGCGAGATGTTGATCGATGCCGTAGCTGACAGCCTTCGCTCGCATCGCCCCTCGCGCGACGAGAGCTTCGCTCAGGGCGTGATGGATATGTTCAATGCTGCGCGGACGGGAGATGCGACGCGAGTCAAAGAACTGCTCGAACAGAATCGCAACCTGCTCTCGGCGAGAGACTGGCTCGGCAACACGGCCTTGATCATCGCCGTCAACTCAGGTCACGCGGCGGTGGCTGAGTTGTTGTTCAATGCGGGCGTGCAGCCGGACATTCACGAAGCGGCGGCGATAGGACAGACTGATCGCGTCGCTCGTCTGCTCGATGAAGACGCGAGCCTGCTTGATGCCTACTCGGCTGAAGGGTTCACCCCCATCGGACTTGCGGCGCACTACGGTCACAGAGAGACGACCCTGTATCTGCTCGACCGAGGGGCGAATGCCAGCATCGTTTCCCGGCATCCGCTCGGAGTCACACCCCTGCACGCCGCTTTGTTCGGGCGACAGAGGGAAACGGCATTGTTGCTGATCGAGCGCGGGGCGGACGTGAACATCAGGCGGGGAGGAAGGAAATGGCCGCGCGCCGGTTGGACTGCGCTGCACTACGCGGCGGGATGCGGGCTGATCGAATTGATCGACTCGCTCCTGGCTTACGGCGGCGATCTCAACTCTCTTGACGACGAAGGGCGGACTCCTCTGGCTGTGGCTGTTGAGGAAAAGCAGCAGGAAGCGGAAGAACTATTGCGCCGGAGAGGGGCGCACGAATGACGACCGAATCAACAGGAGATAAGGATGAAAACCAAAACACGCGGAACCTTGAAATTGATATGGGCAGTTAATCTACTGGCGTTTGCTGTGATGATCGAACCGATTTACGCCTGTCAGGAGGATGCGAAGATGAAAGAAGAATTCCTCAGCGCCGTCACCAAAGGAGATGTCGTGAAAGTGAAAGAAATGCTCAAGGCTGATGCGACGCTGGCGCGCACGAAAGATGAGGATGGCGTTTCAGCTATCATGAAGGCCGTCTATTATCGCAAGCAGGAAGTCGTCGCCGCGCTGATCGAGTCAGGCATGGAATTGAACATATTCGAGGCGGCGGCGACGGGACAGACAAAACATGTGCGCGCTTTGACGAAACGCAACAGGTCGCTCGCAAACGCTTTCTCACAGGATGGTTTTATGCCGCTCGGCCTGGCCGTATTCTTCGGCCATCAGGAAACGGTCGAGGCGTTGCTTGAGGCCGGGGCGGAAGTGAACCTGACCACGAGAGAAGAGATGAAAGTCACGCCGCTTCATTCAGCAGCCGCGGCCAGACAGGTCGCCATCGCCCGCGTATTGATAGCTCACGGCGCGAAGGTGAACGCTCAGCAGGGTGAAAGCGGCTTCACGCCCCTTCACGAAGCCGCGCTCAACGGCGATATGGAATTCGCTAAATTGCTGCTCCGCCACGGAGCGAACATCAACGCGAGGATGAAGGATGGCAAGACGCCACTCGCTTTTGCCATCGCGCGAAAGCGAGTCGAGATGGAAGCATTTCTGCGCGGGCGCGGCGCTGTCGAGTAAGAAGCGAAAATAACGAGGGTTGAAAATTCGGGGCGGCCACATCAGGCCGCCCCTTTTTATATCAGCTTGATCTTTCAACTCAGGGTCTCAACTCAGGGTCTCACGTCGGGAGGCGGCAGCGGGCGCAGAGGGTCTCTGCCCCTCAGTCCGAGGGCGATGCCGACAGCGACCCCCGCTCCGATTCCTGCGACGATTGCCGTTTTCCTCCCCGTCCAGAATCCGGCGGCCACGACCGTTATGTTGCCAGTCCACGAGAATCGGGTTCCCTCGACCGTCGCCGTGATCGAAGTCGCGCCCTGCAAATCGCCTGCGGTAAATATCACAGCGGCCAGTCCTCGGCGGTCTGTCCTTACAGTCGAAGTGGACGTGCCGACAACCGTAGCAGTAGTGGCGATGGTTCCGAGCGACGGGCCGCCGCTCGTGCCAACCGTGAAGACGACCGGCACATCGGCCACAGGCTGATCGTTTTCATCCGTGACCTGAATCTGAATCTGCCGCGTGGCTCTCGCTCGCACGCTGATCGCCGAGCCGAGTCCCACGGGGCGAACCACATAACGTCGCTGAGTGGTTTGTTCGGTTGCGACGACTCCCGCGATTGTTGTCAGCAGAGGCAATCCGTTTCGCGCATCGATGTCGAATGCGGCTCCCTCGGATGCGGTAAACGTCTTGTCTCCGGCTTCCACATGCGCTGTCGCTTCAGGGAAGAGATTTATTTTTATCTCGCCCGCGAACAGCGAAGCTATGAGCGCGCGCTCGCCTGAGTAAGCCGTCGCCAGTTTTGCCGAAGATGCGCGACCGAGCGTCACCTCGCCGATGGAATCGATCCTGATGCGAAGGCTTGCGTCAACAGGCGACTCGATAACTTCGCCGCCCCAGAGAGTCTGCTCGCTGCGACACGCGCGACCGTTTATCGTGAACGCGCTCCGGCTCGAATAATTCCACTCGACCATGCCTACAGGGCCGGTCATCGCCGTAGCATAGAGGCGAATCGGAGGGCCGTCATCGGCATTCGCGCGCCTGACCGAGAAGTTCATCATCAAAGCCGCGATCAGCAATACTGTGATTGAAGAATATCTGATTCGTTTAGCCATCGCTGTCTCCTGAGTGTGCGGTTATCGGTTTGTCAAAAGCGATCTTTCGATCAGGGGTTAGGATCAATCTTCAGTTTGCAGGTTTCGAAATCGCGCAAACTGAAGATCGATTCGAACATCGAAATAGCGACCCTAGCGTCGTCGCGCAGCCGCGCCCGTCACCACGACCGTTTGTGAATCTGCTGCCTGACTTCCTTCGCCATCGAAGACTGTCACTCGCGCAGTGCTGACCTGAAACGATTGTATGCTATCGCCGAAACGGTGAAGCACACGGAAGCTCTGACCGCGCACAGGATTTCTGTCTGCGATGGCCTCCGAGAGATTTATATCGAAGGTGTCTCCCACCTGACGGCCACGGCGGTCGAAGAACTCATAGCGAGCGCGGGCGACGTCCTTGTTCGCGTCGTAAACGGAAAACTCGACGGCCAGTTCCGCGCCCGTCCGCGTAAGCGTCACGAGAGGAGTGAGCCGCGGATTGTCGGGATGAATCAAGCGGAACGCAGTCTCGACGCGGGCCGTGAGGTTGACCGTGATCGCCGCGCCTCCGTTTTGCGAGATGCTCACCACCGATGTGATCTGATCGGGCAAGACCTGCGATGCGGAAAGCCCTGTCGTAGCATTCGCCACCGCAGGGATTACGGGGCTGAACCTCACGCGGAAAGTCGCCTGCTGATTCGATGCGATATTGATCAGGCCGCTGCCCAAAGTGATATCACTCTCCGCTCCGCCTGCGCTGACCTGAGTGATCACAAACATTCCGCTGTCATCAGGGTTGGAAATCCTGCCGCTCGCGACATCGCTGCCCGTCCGACGTATCGATTGAATGGTGACCGAGAGCGTATCGCATCCGATGTTTCCGATAGTGAAAGTGCGCGCCGGACGTTTGGCTCGCTTCTTGGGTTTCGCGGTCGCGGTCAGCCGTCCGAAGTCGAGCGCCGATCCCCCGCCTTCGAGAGTCAGGCGAGCCATCGGCGCACCGATGACATTGCCGGTGATTTCCACCGTGATAACGGGAGCGCGCGGGTCATCGCTTGTGATATTGAGGCAGATTCGCGCAGGGCCGCAGATAGTAGTCAGCAGCGTTACTGTGATCGTAGCCTGCTCGCCGGGATTGAGCGGCGCGGTCGGGCATCCGGTAATGGTGAATCGCGCTGCATCGTTCGGGTCTGTTTGGACGCAGCGGGCGAGCATACAGGCTGAGATGGTAAGAGGCGCGTTGCCGGTGTTGGTGATTTGAATTTGCCGAGTAGTCGGAGTCGAAGTCACCTGCACATTGCCGAAGGCGACCGTTGCCGGATTGACCTGAGCCATGGGTCGCGCGATAGTCGACCCATCTGTCATCTCCGAAGTGTTTCCCCTACAGTCGGTGACTGTCGCCGCGTAGATTCCCGTAGGCGAGACTGGGACTTCCGCGGCGCTAAAAGCTCCGGTCTGATCGGGCGTAGCTTCTGCGAGAAATATCACGCCGGTAATCACGATGTCCGTCGCGCCCGCCGGAATATTGAAACTCGTCACGCCGAATATCTCGACCTTCGAGCATGCGGCTGCCGGCCCGTTGACCTGCCCGGTAACGGTCACGGTGTCATCTGTAGCAACGACATTTAGCTCGTCGGGGAAATTGACTAGCGTATTCGGGCCTGTGTCCCCGTCGCCCGCATCGTTTGCAGTCGCGCCATCGCCGCCGAGATCGATGGGGATGGGGCTGCCTGAGATTTTGTTTTGTGAAATCGTGTTTCCTGTGTTGTCGCCGCGGCCTTCGACGGGCGAGTTGAGAATCGTCACGCCAGACGCGCCGTTGTCTTCGAAGCAATTTTTTTCGATCAAATTGCGCCCGCCGGTATCGCGCGGGCAGAAAGGATTGAGCGAGATTGCCGAGTCGGGGAAATTGATTATCCGCACTCCGCGAATGACAGCACGGTTCGAGCGCAGGACAAGTCCATGGCCCTGGCCATCGTCGGCTTCGACAATCGATCCATCGATAGTGATGGAAGGGTCGCAAGCATCGCCATCGCATCCATCGATGACGGTGCCGGGTTGAGAGATAGGCGGCAGCGGAACAATCGGTCTTATGGTTGCGCCGATGAGCGACGCCGCGAAACTGATCGAGGCCGAGCCGCCATTGCAGGCGGCGGCTTCCAGAGCCTGACGCAGAGAAACCGTCTGGCCTATGGGCGCTCCAGGCGGCGTGTCTTCTTCGGTGTTGACGACGATCTCGATGGGCTGAACGTCTGCGCGTATTATGTTGCGCACTGCTTCGGCAAGCTCTGTGGCCTGTCGCTGGCAATCGGCGGAATCGAAAACGGCGTCGGGCTGATTGCACTGGCCCGCGTTGATTGGGATAGTCGCGCCGGGAAGATCGTCTACGGGCGGAGGCGTGACGAATTGATCGACTCGCGCTTTGGAGTCAGCGAATTCCTGACTCATAGTGTTGAATCCCATCAATACGGCGTCGAATTCGAAGGGGATGCCGAGAGTGAGCGCGGCGTTTCGCGCGATGGCGATTTCATCTATCGTGCGCTGAACTTCTTCGGGCAGGACTACGCCGTCGGTCGTCATCATCAGAGCGCGACGCGCGCCCGGTCGGCGATTCTGGCTCATGTGCGCGTTGGCGAGTTGAACAGCGCCCGAAGGAAGTGTTTCGCCCCCAGGACATGGCGGATTGATGCTCCCTATGTTCGGACATTTGATGGCCTGAAGCGCGGCGATCACGGCCTGAGCCGTTGCTTCGGAATTGATCTCGGTGAACGGCACACGAAGATTGACGCCTCCTGAAAATGTGAATATCGAAAGGGCCACCGTTCCGTCGCGCGGTATGACGGTGGGATCCGTGAGCGCGTTGATTATGCCTTCGAGTTCGAGGTTGTAGGTCTGACCTCTCTGCGCGATGCTGCCGCTCGCGTCGACTATGAAAGCGATATCATAAAGCGGCTGTACGTAGCAGGTTCTGGTCGAGCCGCCGTCGCCTCCGCCATCAGTGCGACAGGGATCCTGCTGCGCGCGGCGAGCAGGAGCGCCGATCATCAGAGTTGCAATAATCGAAAAGAGAATAGCCGCTCGCAGGGTTGTGCGGCGGCTGATATGTAATGAGCGTGAGCGAAATCGATTGATGAGTTTCATATGGATCGTGTCTCCGTATATTTATGTCCGAGGATGAGCGAGGTTGAGATTGATGCGCACTCTCGCAGCCCTTCTCACATGGTTCGATTGCGATTACTTAGGATATTGAAATCCGACAGTGAAAGGCAAGCGGGATTTGGCTGTGGTGACTACTTTTATCTTATCAAGCGGGCGCAGGGCAAGAAGAGCGCCCGCCCATCGAGAGAACCCTGCGTCAGTCAATCGACTCGATAATGCCGCAGGCTATACGCGGGCCGCCCGATACGCCCGATCCAGCCGCGCCCGTGATTCCCTGATCGGGATTGCCGTGAACGATGACCGCGCTGCCGTTGGCATCAAAGACGCTCAACGGGCCTGCCGACAGAGTTATCCTGCTGGTCTGATGTTGCAGGACAGCGACGCCGAATCTGTTGGCTTCCAGATTCGGCATATCTCCCATGTGAAAGGGATGATTGGTGTCGGGGTTCGACTGGCTGAAAGGCCCCGGATCGAAGTGACCGCCTGCGCCGCCGAACGGAACAGTCGTATCGGCGCAACTGCCGATCTCGTGAATGTGGATGCCGTGAAGGGTGTTCGGCGGCAATCCTCTCACGATCACGATTACTTTGACCGTCGGCAGTATGCTGTCGTCATTGGTCTGGATGAATATGGCTTCGCCTGAAATTCCAGAACCGGGAGCGCCCTCGATATCTGCGCGGGCTTTGATCACACTCGAAGTGTTGGCTCTGCCCGCAACGCCTATCGTCAGCCCCATAAACAGCAGACCGACGAAGAACAACCTCATGAGTTTATTCATGCTCTTATCCTCCTTTTGAGCAGATTGCTCTGATTGGTGCAAGCGGCTACAGGATCGCAGGATGAGCGATAGCTATCGGAGGTTATGCGAGGGGGAGGAGCAGAGGTCAACCTTATGATTGATTCTGCACGGTCGCAGGATTTTCGATCCGCGCCGAATGTTATATTCGGCAATGTAGCGATTGATTTTCCTGCGATTGCTCAGGTCTGGCGTGTTTGCTGACCGACCCCAGGGAAGTGCGTCAACGACAGACGCTCTTTTTTATAATATGCGCCACATAAAGTCAAGGCTGGATGATCGCTTACTTTTTGTCAGGCAGGCTGAGTTCTATGACTATCTGAGGATTCTTTTGATTTATCTCGATGTCGCGCGAATGAGTTTTGTATCCGAGAGCCTTCACTCTCAAGGTGTACTTGCCTGGAGGGATTTGTTTGTTGAGTGTGAATCGGCCATCAGGATCGGTATTGCCCCACGCCAGAAGATTGTTCGTCGTCACTGATTCAGCCCCGGACTGAAGCAATCCCACGAGCGCGCCTGCGACGGGCCGCGCGCCGGCGGCAGCTTTGACTGTTCCCTCGACGGTGACGGTCTCGACCGAAGGCATCATCCTAGGCGGAGCCTGTGGTGATACGGCAACCGCGCTTCCGCGATCCATCTGCGAGAGCATCGCGGCGACAAGATGCGCGGGGCGAAGGAATCCGACCGCGCCGTAGACTTTATAATCGTCAGGGAACCCGTCGCCGTTTTTATCTATCGGCTGCGAGTCGGCTATTACTTTCGTCGGAATGCCTATGAGCTTGCCGCTGTTCGACACAGCCGCCCCTCCGCTGTTGCCGTGAATCACTCGCGCATCGGTTTTGATCCAGTTGCCGAGGATATCTTTTCCCTGAACCTCACCGCGACTGATGGTGACGGTCGTGCCGCCTTTTTCCGGAAATCCTATTATCGTGAGATCGTCCAGCAGCTTGATCGATTGCGAATCTCCTATCTCGATTGCCGGAAATACTATCGACTCTCCTTCATTTACTATGCGCAGCAACGCGAGGTCATGTTCGCGGTTCAGCATCACGGGTCTGAGGCGATAGCGTTTCGATTCACTCGTCGCCGCCATGCCGTCTTCGGAAAGAGCGAAGAAAATTTCTTTGAAGAGCCGGTCAGCTTTGCCCTCGGCTATGACGTGATGATTAGTGACCACCACGCCGTCGCTTTTGACTATCACGCCCGACCCTCGCGGTCTCGGCGAAGCGTCATCCAAACCGCGAACCAGTATCAGCCCCACTGCGGCAACGGCCTGACGTATGTTTGCGCGCGATTGCTGTGAGAGTGTGACATCGCGCTTTCGCGTCTGTGCGGCTGAGAAAAGTACAAGCGCGAGAATCAGCGCCATTACCATCGCAGATTTTTTCATGTCCGACATAAATGATCGTGAGGGTTTCACTCAGGCAAAAAGTAAGCAGCCAATCGCGACCGCTTACTTTTGCTTTCATTCCAAGCTTTCGACTCTCGGTTCAATTGTGTTTGAGGCGAATTTCGTACACGCCCACGTCGCCTTTGCCGAGCTTGCCTTTGTTATCGGATATAGCGACGACCGAGCCTTCCTGCTCCTTGTCCTTGCCTGCCGCGAATTTTATATCGCGGGTGCGAACGCCCGTGTCTTCGGGAATGACTTTGGTGACGTTCTCCGTAGCAAGACCGGCCTGAATCTCGGCTGCGGCTCCTGCGGCTGATTCTCCGAGATCGCCGCCATTTTTGACGGCCTCATCCAGATATGCGATTCGCTCGCGCGACATGATGACCTGAATGACTTCGGTGCCCTTTTCTTTGTCGAACTGGATCACGTTTCCGCCCGGCGGAAAATCATACTTCTGGTTCGTGCGAACGACGTTGTCGGTCAACTCGGCGTTGGGGTAAAGGATTAACCTCTTGCCGCCCGGAGACACATTGATCAGATAGATGAAACCGTCGAAGTTGCTCTCGAACTGCACCTTGATTTCATCGTTCTCCCTGAATTCGTGATTGGGCGCGACGGGAACAAGCTGACTCTCTTCCATTTTCAGAACCAGAATGCGCATCGCGTCGGCGCTTTTCTTGACGAACAGTCCTCGCGTGCGCTCATCGGCCCTCGAAGATGCAGGCGCAGGTTTTTTCTGCGCGAAGGCTGCGATTGAAATCAAAGCGATCATTATCAAAGTCAGAGTGATTCGTATATTTTTCATCTCTATAGCTCCTTTCACCGGGTCATTGCCCGTGTTTGATTGCGATAGCCGTTATCATATCTTCGTTGTCGTTCTTGTTGGTGTTTCTGACGCGGGTGGCAAAGGGAACCGCCTTGCGGCCCGGAACCGCGAGCCGTCCGAAGAACTCTTGTATCTTCTGCTGCGAAACGGTTTTGAGATCGGCAACGACTTCCGGTTTGATCATGTCGCCTGCACGAGCGACTTCATTGGGAAGCGTGGTTATCTGATCGCGGCTGAATATGACGATCATCGTTTCAACTCCGGCGGGCGGAGAGAGTTCCATCCACGCATCCGACGGGTCGGCTATGTCCTCTTTGCGATACGGCACGAGGTACTCCTGATCTTTCTTGATGAAGTTTTTGCCGTCGTTGACGAGCGGATCGGGGAACAGCAGCACGCCGTCTTTGCCTTCGGGTTGATTGATTATATAGAGGTAGCCGTCCTGATTGGCCGTGAGCGATAGTTTGATCTGATCGCCCGTTTTTAGCATCTGTCGCGGATCGACTATTTCGGGTCGGTTGCCGTCGAGCCGCTTCATCAGGTGCCATTGAATGGTCAGAAGCGATGCCGTTACACGCTTGGACGAAACAGCGCCGGTATTGTGATTAGGTTTTTTGACACGCTTGATCGGAGCTTTCGCATACCACAAAGCCGCGCCCTGCTTTTGAGCCACAACGGGGACTGCAACGAAAGCTGCGACCATGATAATCACTAAAACAACTCTAAACTTCATCATTACTAATCCTTTCCCATCACTTCTGAAGCTTGTTGAGATGCTCCTGAAGCTGCGGGTCATCCGCGTCGATTGCGCAGCGGAAGCCTATCGGGGTGGTAAGTTCTTTCGGGAAAATAGCAGGAAGATAATTCCTGAATGTCGTTTTAGCTTCGTTCATATTCCCGATTTGAAAACCGCCGCCCCTCATCGGTAATAAATTCTTCTTAAAGTCGGGGTTAGATGCATTATTTCCCGGATACGGTTCATAAAATCCATCGACCCACTCGTGTGCATTGCCCGCCATCCCCAAGACTCCATAGGGACTGCGGTCTCTGGTTTGATGCTTGACCGATGCCGGACGTCCCTCTTCGGGAGGATCGGGCGCGAGATTGGCATTATCCCTGGCAGGCTCGTTGCCCCACGGCCAGAGGCGTTTCGTTTTTGTCACAGGGTCCCAGGAAGCCGCTTTTTCCCATTCCTGTTCGGTAGGCAATCGCTTGCCTGCCCATCGCGCATACTCTATGGCCTCCTCTCGCGTCACGCCGAGGACGGGCGAGTCAGGATGCGCCTCGAAATAATTTCGATCCCATACAGGATTGGTGGGCGGCTTGTGATCGGTGTCCTCGCAGAACTTTTTGTACTCGGCGTTGGTCACTTCGTATCGGTCGATGTAGAAAGCCTTCACGTTGATAACGTGAGCGGGTTTCGCATCGTCCGAGCCGTTGCTGTCCCCCATCGTAAACTCTCCGGCAGGGACTAGAACCATCTCGCTCCGGTAATCCAACTCCATCGGCAAAAGGCGCGCTTCGACGGTTCTCTCTTCTCCGCGAACACCTGTTATGCTGGTGTCGAATTCGGCATAGCCTTCGCGCGTGATGTGCACCTGCGCGTTGCCTTCGCTTATACCTGTGAGTGTTAATGTTCCGTCCGCGCCTACCACACCGCGTTTGACGCTGGCGATAGAGACTTCGCTGCCCGATGGCGCGCCTTTTATCACAAGGGTGAAACTCGCTCCGCCAATCGGCAGCAGAAAATAAATCAGCGCGGCGATTGCCAAGACCGTCACTGCGCCGCCTGCCCAAACGACAGGCGAGACGCGCCGCTCGTGGGTTTGTATCACTCCGGGAGGCAGGTGCATGTCGGGCGGCGTTGGCTGTTTGATTTTCGGTATTGCGCGTTCTGTAGGCGCTTCTACATGAATTTCGGATCTGGTTTGCCTGTCTACATCCTCCGAATAAGTTATTTCCGCCTGATTACCGTCAGTGTCGCTTTCGTCCGGTTCCCACCCCGTAGGCAGCGCCTCGTAAGGAACTGTCGAAGAGCCTCCCTGCGCCGATTGCGGTGTTTTCGCATCAGCCGCGCCCGAACTGGAAAACACCATCGTTCCCTGCTGCGGGCTGCCTTCTGTTGACGGCCCCGCGTCGCTTGCGTACTCGACCGTCTCGCGGCTGCCCCCGTGTCCCAGCACGTTTGTAGGTTTGCCATGCGCGGGCTGAACGTGACACGCCTTTCTGAGCAATGAGGCAAACTCAAGGGCGCTCGACGCGCGGTCATCGTGTTCACGGGCGAGACCGCTCATCACCGCTTGCTCGACTTCCGCGCTCATCTGCGGCGCTTTTTGTCTGAGCGGAATCGGGTGGCCGATGACGCGCTTTATCATCATCGCCTGAGTGTTATCGCCCTCGAAGGGCAAATGCCCCGAAATCATTTCATAGACGATGATAGCCAGACTGTAGACATCCGAGCGTCCGTCGAGCTTATCGCCCGATAACTGTTCCGGCGACATATAAAGAGGAGTGCCAAGAACGAAACCGGTCTTGGTCAACGAGTCGGCTTCTTCATCCGTTATGGTTTTGGCTATGCCGAAATCCAGAACCTTGACGTAATCCGGGTCGGCTCCCTTGCGCGTGAGCATTATGTTATCGGGCTTGAGATCGCGATGGACTATGCCGAGCGCGTGCGCATCCGAAAGCGCTTCGGCTATCTGACTGGTGATATGCACGACGCGATCGAGCAGAAGAGTTTTTTCTCTCGCCAGCAGATGCGATAGCGGCTTTCCGTCGATGAATTCCATCGCCAGATAAGGGATGCCGCTTTCAGATTCGCCGAAATCATAAATGGTAACTGCGTGAGGATGATTTATGCTGCTTGCCATCTTCGCTTCGCGATTGAAGCGGGCCAGCGCCGCCTGATTGTCGGAAGAGAGCGCGGTCAGCAGCTTGATGGCGCAGGTGCGCCCCATCAGCGTGTGAACAGCCTTGTAGATCGCGCCCATTCCGCCCTGCCCGATTTTTTCCGTGATCTGAAAACGACCGGCGAACATTTTGCCGATGAGCGGATCGGTATCGAAATGTCCGGTGAAGGTGACAAGCGCCGTGTCGTCATCGGGACAGATTTGGAACAGGTCGTCGTAGTTCTTATGGCATTGCGGGCAGGTCTTCATTGTAAAACCGGATTATCCTGGAGCCTGTTTGCAGGTTCAATTCCCAGGCAGCCAGCGGGCCGCCATATCCTGCAATCCGAAAAAGGATCGCGAGCAAAGCCTCGCAAAGTGAAAGCTATACGAGCAGTTGTCTGTTGTCAAGACGGCGCTCCTAGGAGCGCCGCCACCGGCTCAAGGAAGGATTGTCAGGCAGGGAAATATCGGAAAGCGAGGCTTCGCAACTTGGAAGGGATTGAAGCGGGATCGGGCAAACGATCCCGCATGAAGAACTGTTTCGCGCTCAGGTGGTTTTCGCTTTGCCTGCGCTTTGATTCACCTGGCGATCAATCATTCGATAGAGCGTCTTGCGATCCACGCCCATCACCTGTGCGGCGCGCGATTTATTGCCGCCCACTGCGCTCAACACTCTCAACAGGTAACTCGATTCCAACTGCTCAAGCGTCGGCAGGTCGCCTTCGGGGATCAGATCATTCATCACCGAAGCGATCTTGGGAGTCGAGACGATCTCAGGCGGCAAATCTTCAAGCCTTATCACTCCGCTGCTCAGAGCCGCGAGCCGCTGCATAAGGTGTTTGAGTTCGCGCACGTTACCGGGCCATCCGTATCGCTCAAGCGCGAGCATCGCGTCTTTCGTCACTGAAAGCTTTCTCCCGCTCGTCGAATACTGTGAGAGGAACGAAAGCGCCATCGTGCGAACGTCCTCCTGACGGTCGCGAAGCGGCGGAAGGGTGATCGAAACTCCCTGCAAGCGATAAAGCAAATCCTGTCGGAAGAGTCCCTGATCGACCAGCGCTTGCGGATCGCGATTTGTAGCCGAGATGACTCGGACATTGACTTTTTTCTTCGTATTGGTGCCGAGCGGTCGGAACTCTCCTTCCTGCAACACGCGAAGCAGCTTGACCTGAAAAGCGGGACTCGTTTCGGTCACTTCGTCGAGCAGGAGAGTTCCTCCATCAGCTTCTTCGAACAATCCGCGTCGGGCCGTGTCTGCCCCCGTGAATGCGCCGCGAGTATGGCCGAAGAGTTCCGATTCGAGAAGCGTGTCGGGAAGCGCGCCGCAGTTGACGGCGACGAAAGGGTGCTCAGCGCGCGGGCTGCGGCGATGAATCAGTCGCGCGACCAACTCTTTGCCCGTTCCCGACTCTCCCCGAATCATAACCGGAAGATCGGTCAACGCCACTCGCGCCGCAGTCTTGACTACATCGATCATAATGGGGCTGTTGCCCAGTATCTCCTGCTGCTGCCCTTTGAGCGACTGGACTTCGATGAGTTTGCTCGGATAACGCCGCTGCTCGACGGCAGAAGCGATGGCCTGAAGCACGCCTATCGAGAACGGTTTGCAGATATAGTCATTCGCGCCGTGCTGAACCGCTTCGATGGCTGACTCGACCGAAGCCTGACCGGTCATCAGAATCATCTCGGCTTCAGATTTGAGGTTCTGGCGAAATGCCTTCAGCACGTCGAACCCGCTCAACCCGTCCATCACTACGTCGCAAAAGATCAGATCAAACTCGTACTTGCCCGCAAGCTCAAGAGCTTCGTTGCCGCTTGATGCCGGAAAAACCTGATAACCCTGCTCGGCCATAGCATCGCATACGAGTTCTCTCACGAAATCTTCATCATCAACCACTAAAACTTTCATAGCACCCTCTTTCGAAACTTTTTTCTCAGAGGGTAAGGACAAATCCTGTGCCACTTCGTCTTCCATATGAAATCACCATTTAGCGAAGGTTTATAACCACTGGCGGCTTTGCGCTGTGGAATATCGCCTCAGATTGGGAGACGGTATTGTTCATTTTTACACCAGTCGTTCTGGTCTTGACGCAAAGCTATGGCTCTGCGCGAGAGTTTCTTGTTTGATAGTTGCTGAGAAGACCTTTGCCAATACGGGGAAGCGTTATCGGCGATTCGCATTGTATGCCAATGCCGCCTGCTTATCAAGACTCAAGTATCTCACCAAAATTACTGGACTTATCCGCTCAATAGCTATTTTGCAAAATAGTGCGCCACTGCCTTTTCGCTGCGACTGATTCAGAAACAGGTTCTTCGATACGAGACACTTGAGAATTTACATGAAGTTTCTATTGCAAACCGGTTGAGTCTGTGATAGTTTTTCGAGCGTCGAAAAGCTCTGGCGCAGGTAAGAGCATAGCCCTGAGGTTTACCTACACAGAAATATAATTCGGATTGGATCGATTGGGGTATAATGCCCTTTTCAATCCGGCATTTTTGTATTGGAGGCAGAGAGCCACAGGCTCGGAAAACTCTTGAGCGAACAATTTTCCCCCGATACCATAGAGCCGAAAGCTGAAGCGCAATCTCAAAGCTCGCTTGCCGCGTGGCTGCGTCTGCAACGCTCGCTTGCCGAAAAAAATGGCATCGCGTTGACCACACTCAGCCGCGACGGGGCTGTAGTCGGACGAATAGAAAACGACAACAGCGTGTGTCAATCGATGCGAGTCTCTGCGGAACATTCTCGATTGTGTTTCGCTGATTGCGCCAAAGCCTACAGCAATGCCGTTGCGGAAGGCCGACCCATTGAGTTTCGCTGCCACGCCGGATTGCATTGCTTCGCTGCTCCCATAAAAGTCGATAAGCAGAATCTGGTCGTGCTGGGAGGAAGGGCTTTCACTTCGACGGCTGAATACTCGCAGTTTCTCACGCGCTACAACGACCTTGCGGCGGTCGCTACGGGCGAGGGCTTGAGAAACGTGAAATTCCTCGATTCGAGGGAACTGCGCGATGCAGGTCAACTGGTCGTCTCGGCAGCGGAGAGCCATTTTCAGATCAGCAATCATAACGGCCCTGCCCCTGAACTTGATGAACAATCGGAGGCGTCGCCCGGTTTGATGGATGCGCACCTTGAAATCATAAGGCTGTCGGATCAACTCGAATCGAAGAACCGAGCCATCGCTCATTTCTTCGAGTTCCTCCGCTCAATCGCCGCCAGTCTCGATTCACAGGCGGTTTACATCTCGGTTATGGAAAAGCTCTGCGAGATCATGAAAACGGAGCGAAGCTCGCTGATGATCTTCGACGATAAAGCGGAAGAACTCGTCCTGGAAGCTGCTGTGGGAGCCGATTTCGAGGTCGCTGGTCCCATTCGCCTCCACCTCGGCGAAGGAGTCGCCGGAGCAGTGTTGGCGAGCGGCATCCCGCTCATCGTCCGCCACGCCGATACGGACGCCCGCGTGCCTCAGTCGGGGCGGCACTCCTATAAAACGAAATCATTCATAAGCTTTCCCATCACTTTGGGCGCGAGGAAAGTCGGAGTCGTGAATCTCACAGACCGAGCGGACGGGTCTCCGTTCACGAGCGACGATCTTTCGCTCGTCGAAATAATGGCTCCGCATCTGGCTTTGATAGTCGAACGGACAGAGTGGCATCGCAAGGCCGAAGCCTATCAGCGAATGTCTCTGACCGATCCGCTGACATCTCTTCCCAACCGCCGATATCTCGAAGAGAGGCTTTTCGAGGAAGTCGAACGCAGCAAGCGATACGGCACGCCGCTTTCCTTCATGCTCATAGATGTCGATCACTTCAAGCGTTACAACGACCTCTACGGCCACACCAACGCCGACGCCGTGTTGATGAAATCCGCTCAACTCCTGCGCCGCTGCGTCCGCTCCATCGATATGGCTGCGCGATTCGCGGGCGACGAGTTCTGCATAGTCCTGCCCGAAACCGATCTCGCCGACGCCGAACGAATCGCCGAGCGCGTGCGCGAGAATGTAGCCGGTATGGAATTTCAATCCGACGACGGCTCAGTGATGGGGCAGGTGACTTTCTCCATTGGCGTTTCTTCTTTCAGCCCCTCAAGGCAAAATCCTCTGGCGATCATAGAGACCGCCGACCGCGCTCTTTATAAAGCCAAGACTCTGGGTCGCAACTGCGTAGTGGTTTATGAAGAAGCCGCCGTCGCAAGGCAGCGAATCACAGATTGAAAAGATGAGCGACATTGATCCGAGGCAGGTGCTGAGTCGATTACCCGACGACGAATTCTTCGACCGCATAGTTGAGTTGATGCGGCTTTATCAGCTTGCCACCGCACAAGTCCACCGCCCTGCACAATCGGAAGAACCTGCCCTTCGTCGAGCTTCGAACGCGCTCGTTTCAGGCCCGCCCCGCGTGGGAAAAACAGAACTTCTCAGAAAAGTTTTTGATCGCCTGTTCAACGAAGGCAGCGAGGTCGTGCCGATTTATTACTCCTTCCGCGAGCCTTGCCGTCGGGCCGAAAGATTCGCCCGCGATTATCTTTCACAGACGCTCGCTCAATTCATCGCTTTCCGCCGCGACGATCCGCGCCTGATCAGTCTGATGGACGAGCCTCTCGACGTGATAGCTCGCCAAGCCGCGCCCGAAGATTATCTTTGGGTCAGAGGGCTGATCGATTCTTTCACTCGCGCCCTTGAATCCAACGACGCCGCCTTGATGACGCGATGCGCACTTTCATCTCCGTCGGTCGCATCGGCCCGCGCTCAGATTTTGCCCTTCGTCATGATAGATAATTTTCATCTGCTCGGCGAAAACAACGACTGCGCGCGACAGGTGCATACGGAATTCATACGCGCTCTCGCCGCACGCGACTCGACAGGTCAATCGGCGACCTATCTGCTTTGCGGATTGCGACGCCCGACAATCGAGCTTATCCCGGCTGATGAAGAATTGTTCGACCGCCTCGAAATGATTCGCATCGCGCCCATGGCTCAGGAACACATCGAGCAGATGATAGAAAAGACCGCCGCGCGGCTCCGCATAGAGACTTCGGATTCGACCATCGAGTTGATGATTCAACAACTCAATCACGACCTCTTCTACATTCGCGCCCTTCTCGATTCCGCCGCCTCGCAACGAACCCGACTCAAGACTTTCATGGAATTCGAGCGCGTCTACACGGCGGAAGTCACCGAGGGAAGAATCTGTCATTATCTCGGCGCGGTCCTCAGAGACGTGGCCCCGGACAGTCGCTCGCGTCGCGCCGCGCTCGAAGCCCTTGAGCTTGCCGTCGAAGCCAGAGACGCCGTGCCGATAGAAGCCGTCATCGAGCGAATGAGCGAATTCTCCGTCGATGCCGAGCCTGTGCTTCAGCGATTGCACGCGCGTGAACTACTCGAAATCAGCTACGGATTCGTCAACGCTTCGCCCGATCCCGTGCTTGCCGATTATGTTCGCTCTGTTTATCGACACGAAATAGCGGGCGCGCGCCGACCCGTCGCGGGCGAATCACTGCTCGGAGAAAAACTCAAGCACTCATATCGCCTGATGATGTCGCGTTACAACCGCGCAATCGAGGCGCAGATGGTCGAAGTGCTTTCGCGTTTCGATTTTCAGAGCGCGCCCGCGAGCCTCTTCGATCAAACGATATTCGATGCGCGCTATCGCGGTTCGAGCCGCGTTCAGACTCGCCGCGCTCTGGATGAAGAACAGGAGCGCGTGCGATTGCCTCAGATAGTTTTCGTCAACAACACCGCATCTAGCGAACAATCGGGCTGGCGATTGTTCACCGCCACGGGATTCGACGGAGGAATATACAGCGACGCGAATGAAGTGATGTGGCTCATCGCGCTCATCAACTCCAAAGAGCCGGTCGATGTCGAATCGCTCGCTCGCATCGATCAGAGATTAGAATCATCCGCCCGCGAACACACGCAACTGCCCGCCGTGCGTTGGTACATAAGCAAAGAAGGATTCACCGAAGGCGCATCCGAAAGGCTCCGAGTGATGCGCGCTCATCGCTCCAATTACGCACAACTCGATCTGCTGCATGATTATCTGGTGAAGCTCGCCGAAGAAGAAGTCGAGAGAAGACCGGCGAGCGAATTCGAGCTTGTCATTCCCATAGAAGATGAAGCGGAACTCATAGCCGCGCGCACGGTCGAGCAGATAGCTCGCGGTGCGGACTTCGATCAGGAAGCGATCAATCAGATAAAAACTTCGTTGATCGAAGCGTGCATCAACGCCGCCGAACACTCGGACAGCCCCGACCGCAGGATTTATCAGCGATTCACTCTCGAAGATGATCGATTGACGATAAGCGTATCGAACAAAGGAAACGTCGCCGGATGGATGAACGGTAACGCGCCTGCCGCGTCTGCGGTCAGAGGCGGGCGCGGGCGCGGATTGCAGATCATTCGCGCGCTGATGGATGAAGTCGGATTCGAGCGCACCGACGACGGGACAGTTTTGATAATGACCAAGTTTTTGAAACGACGCACACAGTAGCAGGACGCCTCGAACTCAGGCGAAAAGATTCGGCCCCGAACAAAAGCGCAAAACTGAATACATCGAGCCGGACATCGGATCGTTTGCAAAATCCGTGTCGGCAGTGGGTCTTGAGGGGGACTGCTCAGATGATAACCGCCGTCGAAATCAGAGAGAAGATCGTCGATCATGTGGCTGTTTTGTACCCCGGCCATTACCTCAATCAACTCAGAGGCGAAAACATAGAAATCCGATGCCGCGAGCTACTGGCCGAAGGCATCCGTCACGTGGTGATCAATTTCGAAGAGACCGAACTGATCAACAGCGTCGGCATCTCGATACTGCTCGGCGTCATAGAAGCGATGAACGACGCTCGCGCCCGACTGGTGATTTCCAATCTCAACGCCGCCTCGCGCGAGTTGTTCGAGGTGCTTGGCCTCCTTGCGGAATTGAGAATCGAAGAGACGGAAGAAGATGCGATTGAGAGGCTGAAATCAGCCGTGTGAGGAAAACCATGAAACTTGTCCTCAGAAAATTGTTGCACAATCTCGGCTCGCTCACCGAGCTTGGCGCGGAGATCACTTCCACGCACGACTTCGAAGAGATAGTGCGCACATCGCTTCACACCATCCTCGGAACGCTGGCAATCCCGAAAGGCGCGATTGCCCAGTATTCGGCCCGTCCTCGCGAAGCGCGCATCATCGCCGCAAAAGGAATTTCAGGCGTCATCGATGAAAGAATCGCTCTCGGTCGCGATGAGGTCGAACGGTTCAAATCGCGCTCGAAACCAGTAATAGTCAAAGCTGAAAGAAACGGATTTTCTCAATTCATCCGTCGCAACGATGAATTGTTCCGCCGACTGCATACGCATCAGGTCGTGCCTATGATCACGCGAGGACAGTTTGTCGGAATGATTTTTTTGTCGGAGAAATTCTCCAAAGCTGATTACGACGACGAAGACCTCGCTATAATCGAAACCATCGCGCGCCACATCGGAATAGCGATCTATAATCATTGCCTGCTCCTTCGGTTCAAAAGCAAGGCGGAAGACAATCGCCGATTGTATCGCGAGATGCGCCAGCTTTATCACGACACTGTGAAAGCATTCGGCGCGGCAATCGATTTGAAAGACTCTTATACGAGCGGGCATTCGCACCGCGTGGCCAAGTACGCCGAAGCGATAGCGCGCAAGATGGGTCTCGTCGGCGCGGAGCTTGAACACGTAGCCGTAGCCGCATACCTGCACGACATCGGCAAGATAGTCGTCGAGCGCGCGATCATCAACAATCCGCGTCCGCTGACGGAGCGCGAATATCGCGAACTCAATCGCCACGTCACCACAGGCTACGAGATACTTTCGCACATACGCCAGCCGTGGAAAGAGATCGCCTACATGACGAAATGCCATCACGAGCGAGTCGACGGAAAAGGCTATCCGCAGGGACTCGTCGGCGAAGATATTCCATTGGGGTCGAAGATCGTCACGCTCGCCGATTCATTCGATGCGATGATGACCGACCGGCCTTATCGCACTCGCCTTCCTTTAGATCAGGCTCTTGCAGACCTTCGCCATCAGGCGGGCAAACAATTCGACACTGAAGTCGTCCGGGCGTTTTGTCGCTTGCTGCTCGATGAGATAAGTGGATTTGCGCGACAGCGCACTTTGCTTATGATGATCGGTCTCAACTTTGATCGTGAAACGGTCGTTAATATGCTCGACTCTATGATCGCTGAATTTAATCAATCGAGCGCCGAGGCGTAGCGACACCTTATCATCGACACCTAATCTGTTTTTTTCGCTGCTGCGCGCTTACGGGCGCGCAGGTAAACGCGAATATCATCGTTGCGCGGGTTGACTACATAAATCGCCACACGACCATCGGCAAGAGTCGAGATGACACCGGGCGATGCCAGAGCCGTCAGATACCAGCCCTGCGGCAATACGACGGTGTTGCGCAGTCGCCCGAATGTGCGATCCCACACCAACTCTTCACCTTCGAGATAATAGCTCTTCGCGTCAGAGTAAGTTTCCTTGAGACGTATGCGGTTGGTCGTCCCCTCGGCAAGCGGGCGGGCGAGATATGTCACGACGATTTCCGTATCGTCTTTGACATCTCCGGCGGGCAAGGTGCGCTCTCTTACCTGCTTCCCGCTGAGAATTTCCCATTTGAGTCGCTCTCCGCTGTCGAGGTCTATGCTTTCCGGGTTTGTGACGTGGCTTCCTGCGCGAACGATGTTGAAATAATACTTCTCGCCCGCCCTTCGCGCCGTGTAATCGTGAGTGATGCGAAAGGCATGAGACGAAGGCTCCTGCAACTCATAAAGTATTTCCCGATCCTGTGAAGCGCGCTCTGGGAGCGGATTCTGGCCGAGAGCCGTGTGGCAAAGCGAGAAAAATACTGCTGCGATCATGCCGAGTGTCGCCGTGCGCTTTTTCATTTCGACACCTCCGCTTTCTTCTCCGCGAGCCGCCGCGCTTTGATGGTGACTTCCAGCGGGCCGCCGCTTCCAGGATTGACGAAAGCGAGTTTCAATCGCCCATCTTTTTCTGCAATCACCTGCGCGGCTGCTGATGATGAGACGACCTCGAAGCCTGCCGGTAGGACGATGCTGTTGCGAGGTATCCCAAGAGATCGCTTGAAGACTATCAGATCGCCTTCCGAGTAATAGCTCTTATCGTCCTTGTAGGTTTTGTAGATTATCAATCGATACTCGCCCGCCGCAGGAACCGGGCGAGCGAGATGCACTTTTATGTAGTGGCCCGCGGGGTTGAAATTTTCACCCGTTGCATCCGCTTTCGCCTGCGCTCCGGTGACGATTTCAAATTTGAGCGGCTTTCCCGTAGCCGCATCGATTATGGATTCATCCGTCGCCGCGCTGCCCTCGCGGATCGCGTTGAAATGAAATCGCGCGCCCGCTCTTGTTTCGGTCACTTCGTAATAGATTCTGAACTGATGCGTCTCAGGCGCGAGCAGTTCATATCGAGTGTAGGTGTCGGAAGAGATGTACTGCGCGCGCCCTATTGCGAGCATCGCGAGAATCGTCGCCGCCGTGAGAAAAGTATTGCTTCCCATCAGTTCATTCAACTTTTGACCTCTTCATAGATCGTCAGATCATATTTCAACTCTGACGAATCAGCTTCCAGGTAAAGGTAGATAGCCTCTACGATCTTCTTAAAAGCTTCTTCTCGTGTTTTGCCTTGAGACCAGCAACTCTTTAACGATCGACAATGAGCTACGAAGTAGCCATCTTCGCCTTTTTCAACGATCACTTTTACCTGCATAGTAACTCTCCGTGCCGGTCAAACAATTTGCGGATGAATATTAGTTTGCTTCAGCTTTAGCCGTCAATTTATCGCAATGCGGACGACAAGCGCCTGACTCTATTTCCTCACCGTCGGGTACTCGATGCCGAGTTGTTCGAGATAAGTTTTATACTTCGTCGGGTCGAAGTAAAACTTCTTCAACTCGGGCGCGAATTTTTCCATCTTCTCTTTGTTGAGATCAATCGCCGGTTGATCTTCAGGGCCGATGAGTGGAGTGTATTTGATTTCTTTCGTCTGCACGTTTCGAAAATAATCCCACGCCTGACGGACGAGATCGGGCGAGAGCAGAAAATCTATCGCCGTCCTAGCCTGAACCTTCGCGCCAGCGGTCGAGCCTTTGTGCGCGATGGGAGTCGCCATCGCCACTGCGTTCGGCCATGCGTGACCGGGCAGGTTTGGGATGTTGGCCGGGAATCGCATATAAACCGTAGGCACGTTCCACGAAATGTCGCCAATATCATCCGAGCCTCCGCCTCTCGGATCGCCGGGCGGCTCAAGCGCTCTGACTTTCGTATGCAGTCCTTCGACCCTCGCGCCTATATCTTTCTGCAAAGCCTTCGCTAGAGTTTGATCCGCTTCGCTCCATTCGGGCATCCCTGTGGCTTCGATATTTTTCTGCTGCGTTTCGGCCACGACTTTGTTGAAGTGCGAAGGCCACGCCGAGCCGACCACGCGATGACCTACTGTCGTATCGGTCATCATCGCCGCGGCCTGCGCCATTTTGTTTCCTATTTCATGAAGCTCTTTTATGCGCGGGTAATCGAGTTCGCGGAAGTAATACCACACTGAGGCTTCCGAGGGGACGACGTTCGGCTGATCGCCGCCGTTGGTGATAACGTAGTGCGAACGCTGTTGGAGTCTGAGATGCTCGCGCCTCAGGTTCCATCCGATATTCATCAACTCGACCGCATCGAGCGCGCTGCGACCCGACCACGGCGCGCCTGCCGAGTGAGCCGCCTTGCCGTGAAAGAAATACTGCACGCTTACAAGCCCGCTGTTGGTTGCGGCCTGTCCGTAGGCTGTCGAAAAATCGCTGCTCACATGCGAGCCGAGCATGATGTCGACGTCTTTGAACAAACCTGCGCGGACGAAGTGCGCTTTTGCGCCGACCAATTCTTCGGCCACGCCGGGAAAGAGTTTTATCGTGCCTGCGAGTTTGTATTTTTCGATGAGCTTCTTGAGGACGATTGCGGCAGTGACGTTCACGCCCATGCCTGAGTTGTGTCCCTCGCCGTGACCCGGCGCGCCTTTAATGAGAGGATCGTGGTAAGCGACACCGGGTTTTTGCGAAGCCTGCGGAATGCAATCGATATCGGTGATGAAAGCTATGACGGGTTTGCCCGCGCCGAAACTCGCCGTCCACGCTGTAGGCATCCCGGCGACTCCGCGCTCGATTTTGAATCCGTTCTTTTCGAGGAGGCCCGTGACATAGCGCGAAGTTTCGTATTCGTGAAATCCAAGCTCGCTGTAGCTGAATATCTGATCGACCATCTGCTGAGTGAAGGTTTGCATGCGGTCGATTTCAGCCACAGCTTCGCGCTTCAACTCATCAGCGTTGGCGCTTTGAGTCTCGGCATTCAAACTCGCAGTCATCATCACGACTGCGACCATAAGCAGTGCAGCGATTTTTTTCATCACTCTCCTCCTCGGAAAAACAGTGGGCGGTGGGCGGTGGGCAGTTGTCAGAGGGGAGTATAGCGATCACCTCATCACCTCTTCACCCATCCCCCATCGATCACCTCTTCAGTCTGTTCGTTTCCGGCAAAGCGAAAACCACCGCTGTCGATGAACCGGGCCGCGCCTGCCAGAATGCAGTGGCATTGCCGCTCATCACCGCGATGTATTGTTTGCCGTTGATCGAATACGTTATCACGCCGCCGTTGATCGGGCCGCCCGTGTTGAATCGATAAAGCACCTTGCCGTCGCGACCATCAAGCACGATGAAGTCTCCAGTTATCTCTCCCGTGAAAACCAGATCGGCGGAAGTCGTGGTGACGGCGGCGACCATCTGCCGGTTGGATTTATAACGCCATCGAATCTGTCCGGTCACTGCATCGACTGCCGTCACCCAGCCTCGCGCCTGATCGATTGGATCGAGTCTGGCGAATCCGCCCATGTAAAATTGCCCTTCGACATAGCGAAGCTCCTTGGCGACTCCGAAGTGACCGCACCACTCGACCGAGTTGACGTAAAGCATGTTGGTTTGCGGATTGAAAGAAGGGCCGTTCCACAACACTCCTCCCTGAATTCCCGGACAGACTCTCACACCTTCAGTCGTCAGCGGCACTTCGGTATTGAACTGACTCGACACCGCCACTTCGAACACGCGCTCGTGCGTGTCGCGATCAACCACATGCAACACGCCATTCTTTCCGACCGTCGCGGCCAGCTTTCGAGTCTTTCCATTCACTGTGGCGGTAAAGAGCGGGCTTGCCTGTGTGAGATCCCAGTCGTGAGTGTCGTGAGGGACGACCTGATAATGCCATTTCAATTTGCCCGTCCGCACATCGAGTACGATCATCGAGTTGGAATAGAGATTATCGCCGGGACGCGCCTCGCCATAGAAATCCGGCGCAGGGTTGGCGACCGCGACGTAAAGCTCGCCCCGTTCGGTATCGAGCGAGACGGGCGTCCAGACCGACCCCCCGCCTTTGAGCCGCGCATCGGCTTTGCCCCATGTTTCAGCGCCCGGTTCGCCATCATCAGGAATCGTGTTGAATCGCCATACCTGTTGGCCATCCTTCAATCGAAACGCGCCGATCCAGCCTTTCACGCCAAGCTCGCTTCCCGCAGGGCCGATGATGATCAAGTCTTCGTAAATCAAGGGCGGCATCGTGAATCCGCCTTCGTTTTTGGTCATATCGACGATGGCTTTGTCCCATATCTCTTTTCCGGTCGCGGCGTCGAGCGCGACGAGATAGCCGTCGTGCGTTCCGCGAACTACCATCCCGTCCTTGAGCGCGACGCCTCGCTGCACGGGCCATCCCTGTTTGCCTTTCAGCCTCCAGTTGTGACGCCATCGCACCTGACCGCTTACGGCATCGAGCGCGATGGTAGAAAGCGCAGTTGTCAGATACATCACTCCACGATAGACGAGCGGATTCGTGTGAAAGGTGTTGAGGTCGGCTGCCTGATAGAGCCAGACAGGACGAAGAGACGCCGCGTTGAGGCGATTGATCTGTTTGAGATCGACGTATCGCTGTCCAGCATAATCGTGATTGGTCAAAAGCCAGTCCGCGCTGTTCGTGTGCGCCGCATTCAATGCTGCTTGATCAGGGCCGCCCGCAGGCGCGCTCGACGCCTCGGTTTTTTGCGCCTCGCTTTGTTGAGTTTGAGTCGGAGCGGGGGAATTCTTAGGCGCGATTTTGATTTGCTTCAGAGTCGCCGGATCAGCCGCAAGTTCGCGTGTTCCCGATGGCCAGCCGTTGGATTTCAGTATGAAAGCGATGATGTCGATGTACTGACGGTCTGTGAGCGAGCGGCCCGCGCCATAAGGCATCTGCTCGCGGGTGATGAAGTAAAGATCATCGACCGTATGTTTGCCCTGTCCCCACTTCGCCATGAATGCGTTTCCGGCCAGCGGTGTTGACGGAGTGCCTTCGAGCCTCTGTCCGTGACACGAGGCGCAGTGCTTCGCGTAGAGGGCGACTCCTCTGCGAGCCTGCGCTTCAGTAAAGACTCGCTCCTGCTGTACGGCTGAAACGGATGGAAAAATATTCATCAGCAAAAGGCCGCAGGCAATCAGAAAAAAAGCGAAGATGAAATTAAAAAACCGGCTTTCGCTGATGCGGAAGAAGAGAGAACTCTTTTTCATGATCACACCTCCACTCTTCATAGTTCCCGGCGAGAGTATGAATTTTGAGCGATCAAGTCAACCTGAAATGAATATGAATTTTTTTGTAACCGCGCGAAAACTTTTTCAGTCTTAGCGGACAGGCGGGTGCGCTCGTGGCCGTGCTTCCACTGGCGCGGACACGAGCACGCTCAGCCGGCTTCATCAGTTTTCAGGCAAAAATAAAAAGGGCAAACTCCGTGCGCGCCTTTTCCTCTTGCAATTTCTCTTTTCCCTTTTTAGTGTTTGCGCGTTCCCTGCTATCAAAATTTGTCAGATGGAGGATCACATGAAAGAAGGACGCTTGCTCGCCGCAAAGCGCCTTTGCTCCCTTATTGTGTGCGCCATTCTGCTTGCTCCCTTACCTGCGCTCGCTCAAACTGCAAAGCAGAAAAACACCAAAGCAAAGACGCTCGTTCCCCAAACCAACGACGAGGGCTACACCAAAAAAATTCTTGAGTACACTACCGAGCCGCACTTTCGAACTGAGCTTGTCGATCACCTCCCGGCTTCGGACAAAGTGCCAACGCCTGAAAAGGTTCTCGGCTACGTGATAGGCACGCCCGAAAAGCTCACTTACACCAAAGATCAGTATCGCTATTATCGCGAGCTTGAAAAGGCATCCCCTCGCGTTCGCGTACTCACCGCGCCCGAACGCAGCGAGGAAGGCCGCGAGCAGTTGACCATTCTTGTGAGCGACGAAGCCAATTTTGCGAAGCTTGATCGCTATAAGGAAATCACCGCCAAACTCGCCGACCCGCGCCGCGTCACCGAAGAAGAAGCGCGACAACTCATAGGCGAAGGCAAGGCTTTCTACTGGGCATCCGGGTCGATTCATTCGCCCGAAACCGGCTCGCCTGAAATGCTGATGGAGATGGCTTATCGACTGGCCGTCGAAGAGACGCCTTTCATCGAAGCGATTCGCAAGAACGTCATCGTTATGATCACTCCCACGCTCGAAGTCGACGGACGCGACCGCATGGTAGACCTTTATCGCTGGCGCAAAGCGAATCCCGGCAAGCAGGCTCCCTCGCTGCTTTATTGGGGCAAGTATGTCGCGCACGACAACAATCGTGATGGATTGGGGATGGCGCTCGCGCTCACGCGCAATCAGATGAAGATTTTTCTTGAGTATCACCCTCAGATACTTCACGACCTGCACGAATCAGTGCCGTTTCTGTACACCTCGACCGGAACCGGCCCCTACAACGCTTGGCTCGACCCTTTGGTCATCGATGAATGGCACGCGCTGGCTTATCACGAGATCGAAGAGATGACCAAACGCGGAGTGCCGGGAGTCTGGACGCACGGCTTTTACGACGGTTGGGCGCCGAACTATATGTTTTATGTAGCGAACGGTCACAACTCGATAGGCCGCTTCTATGAAACATTCGGCAACGGCGGAGCCGACACGCAGGATCGCACCGTGGGGGGGCAGTCGCAACGCGACTGGTTCCGTCCCAACCCGCCACTCCCGCGCGTGAAGTGGTCGATTCGCAACAACATCAACATGCAGCAGTCGGCAATTCTCTTCGCTATCAATCATGTAGCGAATAATCGCGAGCGGTTCCTCAACAATTTTTACATCAAGAGCCGACGCGCGATTGCGAAAGCGAAAAACGAAGGGCCAGCAGCGTGGATAGTTCCCGGCGACACGCCTCGACCCGTAGAAGCCGCCGATATGGTCAACCTGCTTCGATTGATGGGCGTGGAAATTCACACCGCGACGAAGGATTTTTCAGTCAACGGCCAGAAATACCCAATGGGGTCTTACGTCATTCGAATGGATCAGCCTTACTCGCGCATGGCTGATATGATGCTCGACACTCAGTACTACAATACGAGCGACCCGCGACCTTATGACGACACGGGCTGGACTCTGGGCGCGTTGAGAAACGTCAAAACCGTGCGCGTCAAAAAAGAAGACAAGGTTGAAGGCGCGGCCACTATATTCGACGTGCCGATGGTGCTGCTGACGAATGACGCGCGAGTGACAGGCAAAGTAGTCGGCGCGGGGTCTACTTACGTCATCAATCACAACACAGACAACACGCTGATGACGCTGCGCTACAAACTCAAGGATGTACGGATGCTCGCGGCTGAAGACTCTTTCAAAGCGGGCGATCAATCCTTCAACGCCGGTTCGTTCATCATCAAATCCGAGGGCAATCCTGCGGATTTGAAACAGCGACTTGAATCGGCAGTCGCGGAACTCGGACTTACGGCGCGCGCAGTCGAGCGAGCGCCTGAAGTCAAGACGCACGAGATAGCCGTCCCGCGCATAGCGATAGTTCACACATGGACGAACACGCAGAACGAAGGATGGTTCCGAATAGAGTTCGACCGATTGCAGATACCTTACTCTTACATCTCGGTTCACACTATCAGGGACACACCGCGCCTGCGCGACAATTACGACGTGATAATTTTCCCGCCCGTGGGAGGTTCGGCTCAAACTATAGTCAACGGAATGCCGAAACGCGGAGACCCGATTCCGTGGAAGCAATCCGAAGTCACGCCGAACATGGGAGGGTCGCCCGATACGACCGACGACATGCGCGGAGGCATCGAACTTCAGGGCATGGTCAATCTGCAAAAGTTCATCGAAGAGGGAGGACTGTTCGTTCCCATCACGAGTATGTCCGCCATACCGATTGACTACGGGATAACGACGGGCGTGACGATTCAGGACTCGCGCCAGTTGATGGCGCGCGGCTCTGTGTATAATGCCACATTCGCTGATCGCAAATCCCCGATAGCATACGGCTATGACGAGAAACTGCAAATCTACTTCAATCAGGCTCCGCTGTTTCAGGTCAGCGCGCTTCCGGGCGGATTCGGCGGGGGTGGCGGAGGTGGCGGCGGCGGTCAGGGCGCTCCCGGTCAGCGTCCTTCAGGTCGCGGGTCTCTGACCGATCCCGACATCATTCAAGGGATGCCGCAGGCCGCGCCCGCTCCGCCTCGACGACCGAGCGAAGATGGCATACCTGAAGAAATTCGTCAGTTTGCTGCCGGGGCTATTCCTCCCGTGAGTATGAGGCCGCGCATTGTGCTGCGTTTCGTGCCTGATGAAAGGGGCTTGCTTGTGAGCGGAATGCTTGCGGGCGGGTCGGAGCTTGCAGGACGACCCGCAGTCGTAGATGTGCCGGTAGGAAAAGGTCACGTAGTGATGTTTGCGACCAATCCTATGTGGAGGCATCAGACTCAGGGCGCGTTCTTCCTGCTCTTCAACGCCGCTTTGCATTTCAACAACCTCGGCGCAGGAAGGGCTGAAAGACCGGAAAGAGCGCAGCCTAATCCGAACGGCGACGATCAGTAAGCGACAGAATCAGTAATTGACGGAAAACGAGGCGCGGCGATAGAGTGATATTCGATACTTCATCGCCGCGCTTTTTGTTTTTGCGCGAGAGGCGACGAGTTATGGCTGAAAAACATTGCCGCAGGTTCGCAATCATACAATATTCTTCCAGCCTGATTGAATCGATGGTTAAACTGGCAAGCAGACGGCTGCCATAGTATAGTCATCTATCGTCTACCGACGAGAAATTTCTCGGATATGCCCCTATGAAAAGTAATCCTGATGAAAAGAAACAAGGAGCGCAGCCCCGTGTCTAAATTAAACCGTCTGCTTTTCGTCCTCACGTCGAGCGTCATTTCAGCTTCGCTGATTTCAGTCACGGCTGATAACCATCCGCGCGATGTTTTATCCAGCAGTGATTCGAAAGGAGAGGTACGCCGATGGGAAGTGACCGGCCCGTGGGGAGGCGATGCGCGCTCGCTTGTGGTCGCGCCCGATAACCCCGATCTGTTTTATCTTGGCACGAGCGACGGGCAAATCTATCAATCCGCAGACGGCGCGCGCACGTGGCAACGATTGAAACCCGGTCTCGATCAACGCGGCCTCACCATCGATGACATCGTTATCGATCCGCGCAATCCTCAGACAATCTACGCAGGCACGTGGGCCGTCGCTCACGGCAGCAAAGAGCAGGGCGCGTTCAAGAGCGAAGACGGCGGCCAGACGTGGAAGCTCCTCAAAGATACGAAAGGACAGCCGATACTTTCTCTCTCTCTCTCTCATTCGGATTCGAATTTCCTCATCGTCGGAACCAAGTCGGGAGCTTTTCGCTCGACCGACGCCGGAAAGAGCTTCGAGCGCATAACACCCGCAGATAACAGGGAAGTTCAAAATATAAATTCAGTCGCTATCGATCCCGAAAACACCGACATAATCTACGTTGGCACACATCATCTGGCATGGAAGACCTCGGACGGCGGCAAGACTTGGAAACAACTCACTCACAAAACCGGAATCATCGATGATTCGGACATAATGGGAATCTGCGTCAGTCCTACTGATCCGAAAACGCTTCACATAAACGCATGCAGCGGAATTTATCGTTCCACCTCTCTCGGTGAAAAATGGGCCAAGCTTCCGGGCATTCCTTTCAGCGCGCGCAGAACCTACGCGCTCCTTCCTCACCCGACCGAAGCGAAGGTCATCTTCGCCGGAACCAGCGAGGGACTCTGGCGCGCGACCGACGGCGGAAAGCGCTGGCGACTCCTTACCTCGAAATCTTATGTGATTCGCGCGATAGCCGTTCACCCCAGCAATCCGAAAAAAGTCGTCATAGCGACGGACGATTTCGGCGTGCAGGTTTCGGAAAATCTCGGCGATAACTTCATCGATGGCAACGCCGGATTCATTCATCGCCACGTGTTGGCGCTCCTTCCCGACGCGGCTGAAAAAGGGCGAGTGCTGGCAAGCGTCTATCACGACGGCACAGCCGGCAGTGTATTCGTTTCTTCGGACGGCGGCGAAAACTGGCAGCCGTCTTCCACAGGACTTGGGCCGCGCGATGTGTTCGCGTTTTATCAATTGCCTGAAGATGCAAACGTGATCTACGCAGGCACCAACAGCGGCGTGTTTCGCTCCAATGATCGCGGCGCAAGCTGGTCTTTCGTCGGCAAGGTCGAGCCTAAACCGGAAGTAAAATCGAAATCGAAAAAAGCCAGATCAACGAAACGCAAGGCGGCGATTGAAACGGACGATGGCGCGAGCCGCTCGCTCTACAAACCGCGCTACATAAGCGTCGAGGCGAATTATCAATCCCGGTCGAAAACGCCGCCGAAAAAAACTCAAAGCCGTAAACGCAAGCCCGCGCCTAAAAAACAACCTGAACCTGAGATAATCGAACCCACAGGGCCGCCGCTTTTTAACATCACAACTCAGGTCGACGGCATGGCGGGATTTGTCGACGCAGAGGGCCAGCGCGGACTGATGGCTGCTACCAGAAACGGTCTCTATGTGACGATGGACGAGACCAAAGGATGGGAAAAAGTCTACATCGAAGGCTACGATGCGGAAGGGCCGGTCTTTGCCATATCGATTCATAAGGACGCGCCCTCTCGAATACTGATCGGCACGAAAGACGGTCTTTTCATTTCCGACGACAGCGGAAAGAACTGGCGTCAGGCCGGTCGCGGCCCGGAAGGTGTGACGGTCAAGTCGATAGCTCAGGACCCGCGCGACGCCGATTTGATACTGCTCGGCACCAATCAGTTTCTCTACCGCACAACGAACGGCGGACGCACGTGGGTTCGTCGAGGAGGCGGACTTCAGGCGGGCGATTTCACCTCGGTAGTATTCAATCCCGCTAACCCCGATGAGGTGATGTTGTGCGAGTATTCACGCGGTGGGGTGTATCGGTCTACGGATCGAGGCTACTTGTGGGAGCGCATAGACGAGCAGATAGAAGGGCAGCTTCCGACTGCTCGCGTGTGGACTATATCGTTCGACCCGCTGGAGCGAGGCCGCGTTTATGCCGGAAGTTTTTCAAGCGGCGTTTACGTTTTGACTTTAGGGCGCGAAGCTGCGGGCAGCAGCAATCAATAAATCTCTGTCGGTCGTCCGTCGTCAGTTGTCCATTGTGTTGACGAATGACAACGGGCAACTGACAAATGACAAAGGACTAATCAATGAAAATACATGAATATCAGGGCAAGCATCTGCTTGCCCGTTACGGGGTGACGGTTCCGCGCGGTGAAGTGGTCACATCCAAAGATCAGGTTCGCGCGGCGGTCGAAAAACTCGGACTTCCGGTCGTCGTCAAGGCTCAGATTCACGCAGGCGGCAGAGGCAAGGGCGGCGGCGTGAAACTTGCCCGAAGCGTCGAGGAAGCTGAAGAGGCAGCCTCTCGCCTGCTTGGCATGCAGCTTGTAACTCATCAGACCGGCCCGGAAGGGCGCGAAGTCCGCACGCTTTTGATCGAGGAAGGACTCAAAATAAAACAGGAGTTCTATCTCGGCATAGTTCTGGATCGCGCCCAGTCAAGGCTCGTGTTCATGGCTTCAGAGGCGGGCGGCATGGATATTGAAGAAGTCGCCGCGAAGCAGCCCGATAAGATTCTCAAAGAAACCATCGATCCATCTGTCGGGCTCCAGGCATTTCAGGCGCGCAAACTCGCCTTCGGCATAGGGCTTCCGAAAGAGACCGCGAACAAAGCCGTGAAATTCATGATGGGGCTTTATCGCGCTTATGTCGAAAGCGACGCTTCGCTTGCCGAGATCAATCCGTTTCTGCTCACGGAAGGCGGCGAGTTGTACGCGCTCGACGCTAAATGGAACTTCGACGACAATGCGCTGTTTCGCCACAAGGAGTACGCCGATCTTCGCGACCTCAACGAAGAGGAGTCGCTTGAAATAGAAGCGTCGAAGCACGATTTGAACTACATCAAGCTCGACGGCAACATCGGCTGCATGGTCAACGGGGCAGGACTTGCAATGGCTACGATGGACATCATCAAGCTTGCGGGCGGCGAGCCTGCAAACTTCCTCGATGTCGGCGGCGGTGCTTCGCAGCAGAGAGTCGAAAACGCTTTCCACATTCTGCTTTCGGACAAAAACGTGCGCGCGGTGTTGATAAACATATTCGGCGGCATCGTGCGAACAGACATGGTGGCGCGCGGCGTGGTCGAAGCGGCGCGCAACTTAGGCGTCAAAGTCCCCGTAGTCGTCCGTCTCGAAGGAACCAACGTGGAGCAGGGACGCGAAGTGATCGAACAATCCGGCCTCGGATTCGTGGCCGCCACATCTATGAAAGACGCGGCGGAAAAAGTCGTCGCAGCAGCACTTTAGAACGTGACTGGACGGTTGATTGAGCCGCCCGTTTTTCCAAAACGTTGCGAAAAGCATAAATATTATTTGTCATCCTGTTAGTGAGGGTGTATGCTCAGGGGTTCAAGGGGTTTGCAATTTTCAAAACGGTAGAGACTCATAACGATCAAGGAGGGTGAAAATATGAGCGCCGCAGGAGTTTGCGCCACTGCGCCAACCAGAACGGATGCCGGTGATTTATTGCGTGTCCGCTGTGAAGTGAACGGAGACGGACGGGAATGCCGCATCCTCGACCTCAGCCCGAATCGCGCGTTCGTCGAAAGCTTCGTCCCGCCCGTAACGGGGTCTAAAATCAATCTTCAATTCCGCCTGCCCGACGGCCACAAGGTTCTGGCTGTAGGCGTTGTCAGTTATCATCAATTCAGAGTCGGCTTCGGCGTCGATTTTACTGAACTCTCCTCACAGGACTGTGAACGCATAAACAGATTCGTCGGCTGATCTCCTCACTCCGACTCCACTGACGAGCAATTCGACATTTTTCAATAAGGTCAAAAAAAGGGCGACCGAGAGTCGCCCTTTTTCGCTTCGTTTTATAGAAACGTCTACTTGGTGTCTTTTTCGGGCAATGCCTGAACCTGAACATTGTTGCTCACAAGCGTCATGCCGGTGACGCGCTGAAGATCGGCAATCGCTTTTTTGTAGTCTGTAAGAGCGCGCAGTTCGTTGCTTCGCGCCACGGCGAAATCGGTCTGGCGCTGAAGCACGAGGAAGTTCTGCGAAAGTCCTGCGCGGAATCGTTCCTGCTCTCCTTTGAACTGAGCATCCGCTGCAATCACGCCCGCTCGTGCTGCTTCGAATCTCATTCGCGCAGCTTCTACGGCCTGCAATGCATTGCGCACTTCTATCTGAACATCCTGCACCATCTGCCGCTGACGGGCGTCAAGCTGTTTGGCCTCGGCGAGTGTCCGCCCATAATTGGCCTCTGCTGCGCGATTCCGCCACGGGAAGCTGATGCTTACGCCCACCTGATATGTGCGGAAATCCTGCCCAAAAAGGTTCTTGAGCGACTGCCCGTAACCGCCTATGAACTGAGGATTGACCTCACGCCCGATGCCCGGAGTGCCTGCAAGCCCGTCGTTGCGGTAGCTGCCTACAAAGTTCAACTGCGGCTTGAGTTGATTCTTGTAGTATTTGATATCGATATCCTTCTGCTCGCTCTGAAGCCTAAGTTGATCAAGCTCAGGGCGATTCTTGAGAGCAAGCGCACTCGCCTCCTGAAGGTTGAATATCACCTGCGTAAGATCGGGCTTGTCGGCGGGAATCAGCACGGCATTCCACATCTTGTCATTCGGGTCTTTCAACACGAGACCCTTCAGCACGTTTTCGGCTGTGGTGATCCCCTGAAGCGCGACTATTACATTGCCCTTGTTCTGCTCCAACTGCGCTTCGGTCGAGCGAAGCTCAATCGGGGCGAGCGTTCCTGCTTCGACCATCTTCTGGTTGTTTTCGAGTTGCTGGCGCGCAAGTCGGACGTTGTCGCGCGCAATCTTTTCAGCGTCTATCGCGAAAACCATATCCCAGTAAGCGCGCTGCACCGAATTGATTATGTTGATGACTGTCTGACGGAACTGGCTGTCTGACAGGTCGAGTGATTTCTTCCCTACTTGAATAGCGCGCCGATTGGCGTCAATCGAGAAATTGCGCATCAAGGGCTGAGTGAAGCTGAAGGAGAGCGTATTGGAGTATTGCGGAGTCAGGGTCGAAGCAGTCGAACTGGTCACTGTGCGCGAGTTGTCAAACTCGATCAGGTAGTTTCCGCCTGTGCGCTGAATTTGCTGAGAGGTGCTGAAGTTGTAGAAGAGCGATTTGTTGCTGAATGCGCCCGAGTTGTCAGCCCCGCCGAAGATGTTGGCCGTCGGCGTTATCGAATTGCGAAAACCAATCTCTGTGCCGGAGGTGACATCGTAAAATCCGTAAAGCGAGAACAGATTGTACTGAGCTATCTGCACGCTCTGACGGAACTGCTCTATGTCCAGATTGTTCTGCAATGCCAGAGCGATCACGTCCTGAAGAGTGAGCAGTTGCTTGTTGTTCTGGTCGACACCGACTCTCTCATCTGAAACTTCGGGTGAGAGCGCCAGCGGCTGTGTTATAGGATTCTGCTGGGTCTGATCCTGAGTCTTTTCAGAAGTGCTTTGCTCCGTATCGCTTTTCTGCTGAGGAGTACGGGCGACGATTCCTTCGCGCGTGTCCTGACCAAAAGCTGAAATCGGCGCGCTTGCGCCAATCACGATAGCAAGAGCAATCGCCGCAAACGCGCGGCCCAAACGAAGAGTTTTGTTTGAAACTGAGATCATAGCAATCCTCTCAAATCAGCGGCCCGCAGGAAGCAGCCACTTTGTTTAATTTCGATCCGTCTATTGGCGATCAAAAGGCCAATACGACTTCTTTCTGACCTGCGTTTCATCAAATTTCAATGAATTGAATCCTTTGCGATTCTCGCCAAGTCTACGCGCCCCCAAGTCTACACGCTCGCGCAGGCCCCCAACACTATCCGGGCATAGACGCGGAGGTTATCCATCAAGCCCTGTGCCAGTCTCTTCTTTCGATCTCAAATCTCAAATCTCAAATCTCAAATCAAATCATTCTCCGATTTGCGAGCGATCCCCTCTAGCTATATCGAACGCGGCTGATGCGGGTGTGTCCGCTATCGGGAAATCGCTTTCCCACATTCGACAAAAAAATCAGGGCAGTCGTTCGCTATCCATACGGATAATGAGCGACTGCCCCGGAGTGGCTATGCGATTCGTCTCATTCAAAAGAGATCGCTACGTCCGTGCCTTTTATCTCTATGCGCTTGATGCTGTACGAGCCATCGGAATTCGCCTTGAGTATGACAGCGTTTTCAGACGGAGCTTTGCTCAGTTTCGAAGTCTTGTAGGGAACCTTGACCATTTCGCGGCTGCCTTTGAGGAAAACGAGTTCGCCGTCCTCGCCTTCGACATACTTCACCGTATAGGTTCCTTTTCCGAGAACCTGCCCGCCCATCTTAGCGTCAATGTTGATCGTTATGGATCGTTTTACTTCTTTGCCTGATGCGAAGGACGCAAATCCTAATCCCATTACCAGAACGATTGCAAAAAACAATGAACCGAGTTTTTTCATGACTGACTCCTTTCAAATTGACAAGCGAATCGTCATCGGTTGAACCCGTCATCCGATGATCGTTTTTCTCCTCTGCCTTTCAATCTCTCTGACGGTTGCGCCATCAGCCGCTCGCCTTCTTAACACTGATGAAATATTTAACACTGTTAATCAATTTTCGAAAAATTTTTACGCTGTCAGGCCCGCGCAGGTTGCACCCCATCCGGTTTTTTTCTGTCCTTCGACAGTCCTGCGCACATCGAATCAAGCACGAGGGCGATGGTCTTCTGCTTTTCGACCCAGGGAAACAGGGGCTTGGCGATCAGAAGCGAAGTTATTCCATGCACTGCAGCCCAGAGGGACTGGCTGGCCACGCCCGGATCGACTTTATGGAAAATGCCTGCTTTGATGCACTCCTCGACGCTCGACCGCAGAAGCTCGAACGCGCGATGACCCATCGAGTGATCGTATCGCTCTTTCATTTCGTCGTGCGAGTGTTGAACCATGAAAGTCACCTTGTAATGATTCGGGTGCTTGAGTCCGAACTCGATGTAGTTGCGCCCTATCCTCTTCACTTTCGTCAGCGGATCGGTCTTTTCGGCCAGAATCTTTTCGCCCTTAGCCACCAGCTTCGTAAAAGTCTCTTCGCAGAGGTGAAAGAGCAGATCGGCCTTGTCTTCGAAGTAGAGATAAATAGTCGTGGGCGAGTAGTCTATCTTTTCGGCTATTCGTCGCATGGATACGTTTTCATATCCTTCCTGAACGAAAAGGTCTCTCGCCGCGTCAAGTATCTCCTGCCGCAAAGCCTCTTTTTCGCGCTCGCGCCTGTCTCTCGATGTCATCTTTCAGCCGTTTAACAGTGTCCTTTCGCTTAACGATGTTAAGTATAACAAGGTTCCGCGGGCTGTCAATTATTTTGTCAGTGGCCAGTGTTTTCTTCTTTCTTTCCGCGCATCAGAAACGCGAATCGCCCCAATAGACCAGCGATGTGTTTTAACTGACCACTGATCACCGACCACTGACCACTTTACTTGCTCGATGGCCATCTGGTAGTGTGGCCGCATTATGGCGACGATTCAATTTCTGGGAGCGACCGGCACCGTCACCGGATCGAAGTATGTTGTCGAAACGGGCGGCAGCCGAGCGATGATCGATTGCGGATTGTTTCAGGGAATGAAGGAACTGCGCGAGCGCAACTGGGCGAAGCTCCCACTCAATCCCGCATCGATAGGCTGGGTGATACTCACACACGCGCACATCGATCATACGGGCTATCTGCCGCGTCTCGTCAAAGACGGTTTCACTGGCCCCGTCTATTGCACCCCGTCTACGGCTGATCTGCTGGAAATCATGCTGCCCGATTCCGCGAGGATTCAGGAAGAGGATGCCGAGTACGCCAACCGTAAAGGCTTCTCGAAGCACCGGCCCGCTCTCCCTCTCTACAATGAAGCGGACGCCCGCGCCGCGCTGCGCCAGATTCGGAGCGTGGAGTTCGACACAGATTTGCGGTTGAGCAAATTCTTGAGCGCGCGCTTCGTCCCTGCGGGCCACATACTCGGTTCGAGTTTCGTCGAGATGACGATAACGGAGCGCGGACGCGCAGCGGTCAAAGTCATTTTTTCGGGCGACCTCGGCAGATATGATGAGCCCATCCTCAACGATCCGGCGCGGGCCGAAGAGACTGATTACCTGCTCGTCGAATCGACCTATGGCAACCGCCTGCACGACCAGACTGATCCGAAAGACCGCCTCGCCGAAATCATAAACGCTACCGCCGAGCGAGGAGGCAAGCTCATCATTCCCGCCTTCGCCGTAGGCCGCACTCAACTTCTGGTCTACTACCTGCGCGAGCTTGAAGACGAGGGCCGCATCCCTGTGCTGCCGGTTGCCGTTGATTCGCCGATGGGAGTTTCAGCGACGAAGTTATATATGAAGCACAAGGGCGAACACGATCTGGATATGCAACGGTTCGAGCGCGTCAAACGAAACGCGCTGGCAACGAAGAATTTCTCTCTCGTTCAGGGCCGCAACGGATCGAAGGCGCTGGACGAGCAAAGCGGCTCGTCCATAATCATTTCGGCATCGGGGATGGCCACAGGCGGCAGAGTGGTGCATCATCTCGCGCAGTTTCTACCCAACCCGGCCAACACAGTTCTCTTCGTAGGATTTCAGGCGGCAGGCACGCGCGGGCGCAGGTTGTTGAACGGGGAAGGAGAGATAAAAATTCACGGTCAGTTGATCCCCGTGCGCGCCGCGATAGAAAGCATCGGCAGCCTTTCAGCGCACGCTGACGCGAATGAAATCATGCGCTGGCTCGCGGGCTTTCGTCGCCCGCCGAAAAAAACTTTCATAATTCACGGCGAGCCTGATGCGGCTCAGGCTCTTCGCGACCGCGTGGAAAAAGAGCTTGGATGGAATGCGGTGATACCTACTTATCAGGAGATTGTTGAACTGGAGTGATGAATGAGGGCTGAACCATCAGCCCTCACAGTCAGGGTTTTTTCTTCTTCTCTTCTTTCTTCTCGTCGCCGCCGCCGATAATCTTTTTGAAAAACCCACCTATCCCGCCTTTCTTCTTTTTCTCATCCTTCTTCTCTTCTTCCTTCTTCGCTACCTCTTTCTTCTCAGACTCTTTCGGAGGCGCTGAGGTCTCGCTCTTCACAGGCGGCGGAGGCGGCGGAGTCTCGACCACTGGCGGAGGAGCGGTTTCCGCATAGCCGGGAGGTTGCTCTGCTCCCGTGTTGTTATTGTCGCGCGGGCGAGCTTTTGTAGAGCCGGGGTTGGCAGGATCAACGGGCGGCACGCCTGCTTCAGAAGGCAGAGGCGTGATCTGATTCTGCGGTTGAGTTGGAGTCGCAGATTGATCTTCTGTCTGAACCTGCGTGGATGTTGATGGCGGCGCGGGCGGTGGCGCATCGGCCTGACCGCGTTTGAGGCCCGCGATTATCACGAACGGGACTACGAGCAGCACGAGCAAAGCGGCTCCCGCTCCGGCATAGTGCTTCCAGTTGAGGCGCGCGAAAAATGAAGCCTTCTCAGGGCTTGTATGGTAGTAATGCTCCGGTCTGGTTGCATACCCTTGAGGCACCGGATCGGGGAGGCGGTCATTGGCCTGAGCGGGAAAAGCAGGCGGCAGGGCCGAACTGCTTCCGAGCCTCGTTTCTTTCAGGTGTTCTCCCGAAGGCGCAGGAATCGCGGTGCCGTCCGTTCGAGTGCCAGCCGTCCCGAATTGCACCGTGCCGTGCTGCGCAGACACGGATGGCGAAGGCTGAGTCGCAACCGGCAAAGGCGCGGCATGAACAGGGCGGCTGCCTGTCGCTGTTTTGCGAAGAACCGCCTCGCGGAATTCGCCTCCGCTCTGATATCGCGCTTCGGGTTTTTTGGCGAGCGAGCGCATGATGGCCTGCTCTATCGGAATTGGGATGTGCGGCGCAAACATGCGGGGAGGAGTCGGCGGGTCTTCGATCTGCGCTTTCATCAAAGCGAATTCGCTGGTGCTGTGGAAAGGCACGCGGCCCGTGAGCATCTCGTAAAATAAAATGCCCAGCGAGTAAATATCCGAGCGCGCATCTCCCTCTTCGCCGCGAACCTGCTCCGGCGACATGTATTCAATCGTGCCGACCACGCTTCCCTGGCGAGTCAGTCTCGCAGTTCCAAGCACACGGGCTATTCCAAAGTCCATCACCTTGAGAGTGCCATCTTCGGCCAGCATCATGTTGGCAGGTTTGATGTCGCGGTGGATGATGCCCATCTTATGCGCGTGTTCTATGCCTTCAAGAGCCTGACAAAAGAGGGTGACGGAGCGCTCGACGGGCATCGCGCCGAGACCGCGTATCACATCGTCGAGCGTCTCTCCCTTGACGAATTCCATCACCATGAAAAAGTGGTCGCCTTGTCGCAGAAAGCTGTAGAGAGTCGCTATGTTCGGATGATTGAGTTTGGCGAGCGTGACGGCCTCGGAACGGAATCGCTCGACCACCTGCGGTTGACTGGCGAGTTCGGGGCGAAGCATCTTGATGGCCACTTCGCGTTCGAGCATAACGTCGATGCCGCGAAAGACCGCGCCCATTCCGCCTTCACCGATCTTTTCGGTGATCTGATAACTCCCGACCATTGTGCCTAGCATTATTGTTTCCTCCACAGCCTAATAGCTTCGGATGAGGTTTATGATCAATTTCGACTCAGCCGGTTGCTGCGTCGCAGGAGCGAAGTTGAAATTCTTCGACTTGCCTTTCCCGCCCTCGCGCACCTTGATATGAAATCCTCCGAACCGCGCGCCGACCAGATCATTGAGCGACGCCTCTTTTATCTGATTATCCGTGACCTCGAAAGCGTCCTTGCCGTCGTTGCCTTTGAAGACCACCCCCACTCTGGTGATGGTGAGCGCGCCCTGGCAATAGGTCTGGAACGTGCCGTCGTGATCGTGATAGACCTGAAAGACTGCTGCGCCGTCGCGGTCGAGCGAGGCGCGGAAATTCTGCTCCGCCCCATTGATGTTGCGATAGCCGTAAATCTGAACGAACCCCATCAGCTTATACGCCAGAGGCTTGTTCGGTTCCGCGCGAATGGCCTGCTGAAGCAGTCGCGTCGCTTCAGCCGCGTTATTGGCTTTCATAGCGGCTATCGCCTGATAATTCAAATCGTCATAATCCGGCGCGGCTGCAGGCCCGCCCTTGTCTATATTCGTGCGCGGCGGATTGGAAGGATTCGTCGTCGGCGCAGGTTTTGATGTGGCGCGGAGCGCGATAGTGCCGAGCAGCGAACGGCTGCCTCCCGCTGCGGCTATCTCGCGCGAGGTTTCAGGCGTCGGCGTGAAATTTACTCCGCGCGCATCTACTATCTGCTCGACTCTGTCGGATGACTCTCCGCTGCGAAGCCTTGAAACTATGTCAGTCTTCGAGAGCGGCGGTCCCGGAGGCACCGCGTTCGAAGGCTTAGGCGTGGAAGGCGTAGACGAGTTCGGCGCAGTGTTTTTTGCAGGCGCGCGATAATTTTTGCGCAGCGCATCGATTAGTTCAGGCCGCGCGCCCGCCTGACGAAATTCCGCCTCCACGTCGGCAGTGACTTTGAAATCGACTCCGCGTCCATTGATAGCTTCGACGATTTCCTTAGTAGTGAGAGCATTGAGTTGAACTACCTGGATAAGCCTGTCCTTGTCATAAGGCGGCTTCGGCTGCTGAGCCAGCGCCAGTGAAGACGCAAGAAACGAAATAAGAGCAGCGAAGCAGATCAATGATTGCAATGATGAGTTTTGCGATTTGTGTTGCTTTGTCATCACGTTCACTCCAAACATTTTACTGATCAAGAAGCCTTTTGGCTTCCCGGCGTTTGCGCTCTCGCTCGCGAGCGGCAGCCTCGCGCGCCGCAGCATCATTTCTCCTGCTCTGCGGTCTCTTTCCCGCCTCCGTATTGTCAGCCGTCTCAGGCGGAGGCGAAACCACCTCCTCCGTCTTCGCGCCGCCGGGGAAGGGCTGAACGGCAGGCTGATTCGATGCGGGCGGAGGCGACGCTGGCGGCTCAGGCGCAATCGTCTTCTCAACCACTGAAGGATTTGCCGGAGGATCCTTTTTCATGAAATTCATTACTGCAAACGCTCCGGCTCCGAGCATAACCACGACGATGGCGACTATAGCGAAAGGCTTCCAGTTAAATCCACTCGAAGACGCGACCGCTTGCCCGAATGGCGGAGTCTGCTGATACTGCGGTTGCTGATACTGCGGATACGAAGATGGCGGCGTAGCTGTCTGCTGGGGCGGCCACGTTTGACTTGCGGGAAGAGCTACGGTCGGGGTCATAGCCTGCGGGTCGGCGGCCATGCGAGTCGGATTCATCGCCCCCTCGAATGCGGGCGGAGCGGTGGGAGAAGCGCCCATTCGCGTCGGCGGCATCGCTTGTTGCTGCATAGCCGGAGGCGCGGCGACCGTAGCAGCCGGACTGCCTTGCAGCCCCATCTCCAACGTCCGGCGAAACTCGATCACGCCCTGAAATCGCGCATCGGGATTTTTGGCGAGCGAGCGCATGATGGCCTGCTCCACGGCCAGAGGAATGTGCGGAGCGAAAGAGCGAGGCGGAGGCGGAGCCTGCTGAATCTGCGCCATCATCATCTTGAATTCCGAATCGGCCACGAACGGAAGGCGACCCGTGATCATTTCAAAAAGCAGTATGCCGAGCGAATAGATATCCGAGCGCGCATCGACATCGTAGCCCTGTATGGCTTCAGGCGACATGTATTCTATCGTGCCGACTATGTTGCCCTGCCGCGTCATCCTCGACGTTCCAAGCACGCGGGCTATGCCGAAGTCCATCACCTTCATCGAGCCGTTCACCGCGATCATCATGTTTGCGGGCTTGATGTCGCGGTGAATGACGCCGAGCGAATGGGCGTGGCCTATGCCTTCGAGAGCCTGACAAAAGAGCGTGACAGCGCGCTCTACGGGCATCGCGCCCGCGCGGCGGAGAAAGTCGTCGAGCGGTTCTCCGCGGACGAATTCCATGACCATGAAAAATTCATTGCCCTGACGGAAGAAGGTGTGAAGCGTGGCGATGTTAGGATGATTGAGTTTGGCGAGCGTGATGGCTTCGGCGCGGAATCGCTCGGCCAGTTCAGGGTTCGAGGTCAACTCAGCCCTCAGGGCTTTGATCGCCACTTCGCGTTCCAACATCATGTCTATCCCGCGATAGACCGTACCCATTCCGCCTTCGCCAAGTTTTTCGACAATTCGATAATTGCCAATGACGCTGCCTATCATTGTTGAACCTCCACGATGCGCGTCGTCGGAGCCTGTCTCACCGCAGGCTCATCTTTCGGCACGAGGCTGACTATCGCCACCGTTATATTGTCGTGGCCTCCGCGCTCTTTTGCCAGACCGATCAGTATTGCGCACGCGCTCGACGGATCATTAGCCGTCACTATGTGTCTTATCTCTTCATCTTCGACCAGATCATAGAGTCCGTCCGAGCAGAGCAGGAATCGGTCGCCCACGCGAACAGGGAAGGGAGCGTCCCATATCGACACTTCGACTTCCGGGTGGCTTCCCATCGCTCGCAGTATGACGTTTTTATCCGGGTGATGACGAGCCTCTTCCAGACTCAGCCATCCGCGCTTGACCATCTCCATCACCGCCGAGTGATCTTCCGTCATGAGATAAATCTGAGAGTCGCGGACGAGATAGAGGCGACTGTCTCCGACGTGCGCGGCGATGGCCGCGTGATTCATCACGACGAGCGCGGTGCAGGTCGTACCCATTCCGTTGAGGCTGTCGTTTTGAAGCGAGGCCCGATGAATCTCGCGGTTGGCGTCAAGAAAAGCGTTTCGAAGCGCCTCCTGCGGCTCATCCGAGTTTTCGTAATAGAATCGGCTTATGAAATCTACGGCCATCCGCGAGGCGACCTCGCCCGCAGAGTGTCCGCCCATGCCGTCGGCTACGATGAAGAGCGAGCCTTTCGTGGCGAGCAACTCTGCATCGTCCGGCTCGAAGTGACGGCCCGAATCTTCATTCGTTTCGCGCACGCAGCCGGGATCGCTGAAAACGCTGGCTATGATTTTATATGTAGACGGCTCCGTTTGATCGAAGCTTACAGTAGGGGCTGCGGTTTCCTTCTTTGATTTTTTCCACCTTTTGAACATAAGAAACGGGTTTCCTCAGAATGATCGCTATTCAATTTTATTCTCTTGAGAGGATGCGCGTGTCAGCCGAAAAACGCAGGCTGAATGGCAGAGCGTTTGAACCGACCGGCAATCCCCACCATTATAAGCGACGCCAAACAGGGCATTATGATAGCACATCCCGTATCCTCTTTTGGAGCGCAACACGCGGTTAATTCATCTCCATTAAATAATTGATTTCACTGAACTCAAGTTTCACTCTGTCCTCCTGAACCTGGGTTTGATGCTTTTTCTTCGAACGAGTCTGCACGCCGTGACCGAGAAAAGCCGTCTCAGGAACGAGAATCGCGTCTCTGCACTTGGGGAAAGAGATACATCCGTGTCGCCTTCGGTTCCAGCCCGGTGACAGTCAGCGTCGTCTTTCGAGCATGTACATATATTCGTTGCCGGTGTCGCTGACTGAGATTTTGAACTGCTTGTCGTCGAACCCTTCACGCTTGAGCGTCACGTTGAACTGATCCTTGACCTTCGCCTGAAACTGATAAGGCGTCGTCCCGACCTTCTCATTGTTTATATAAACTTCGGCCATGCCTCCGACCGCGTCTATCTTGACCGTCTTCGGCCCTTGAGTCATCTGGCTTCGATTGACGTTGCCGCCGCCCGATCCGCTCGAAAGATTCATAATCACCAACACAGCGCCGACGACAATGAGCGCCGCGACCGCAACGGCGACGAGTATCATCGACATCTTGCTTTTTTTCTCCGCGACAGTCGATGCGCCGTGGACGGGAGCCGTCTGCGGATTGACGTACTTTTGATTGGGCATCTGGTACGGCGCGGATATGCGCGGAGGCGGAGGAAGCGGCGCGGACAGCGATGCGACTGCGCGTCTTACGTCCTGCAAAAGCTCGGAAGCGGATGAATAGCGATCCTGCGCTTTCTTTTTCAAACACCGATTGATTATCGCTTCGACCTCGCGCGGAACGACGGCGTTGAAAGATGCGGGCGACGGATGACTGGCTTTGGCTATCTTCTGGCAAAGCTCGCCTAAAGTGACCGCCTCGAAAGGCAGCTTGCCCGTCACCATTTCATAAAGCAGCACTCCCAAGGCCCAGATGTCGGATCGAAAATCCGCCACTCCGCCTGTGATCTGTTCCGGCGAGAGGTATTGCAGCGTGCCTATGAAAGCTCCTGTCATAGTCAGTTGCGGAGTCTCCCCCGATTTGGCGATGCCGAAATCCAGCAGCTTGACTTCGCCTGCGTTGCTTATCCTGATGTTGTTCGATTTGATATCGCGATGAACTATGCCGCGAACGTGAACATACTCCATCGCTTCGACCGTAGATTGAAAAATGCGGATAGCTTCCGGCACAGAAAGCGCGCCGCGAGCGTGTATGAGTTCATCGAGCGACTGCCCTTCGATGTACTCCATCACGATGCAGGGCTGGCCGTTGACTTCGAGAAAATCGTACAGCGTGACGATGTTCGGATGATTCAGATTCGCCTGTATGCGCGCTTCGTTTAAGAATCGCTCGACGAAGGTCGCATTGCGAACCGTTTGCGTGAGCAGTTTGACGGCCACGACTCGCCCGATCTTCGAATGCACCGCGCGATAGACTTCTCCCATTCCGCCCGCGCCAAGAAAATCCACGACACGATACTCGCCTATCGAAGTATTGACCAGATTCGTCCTGCTCATGGTTTCTAAAGTCTGGAGTCTGGAGTCTGGAGTCTGGAGTCAAAAATCATCGGACTCCAGACTCTCGACTCCAGACTCCAGACTCTTCTGGATCATTTGATAACAGCAGAAGTTCCCATCAACTCTATGCCGTAGCGAATGGGTACGGCGAAGGTGATGCGGGCGTCTCCCAATCGAGAGGCGGAGGCGTAAAATATGCCTATCACACGCCCGCGGTCATCGAAGACAGGCCCGCCGCTGTTGCCCGCGCCCGTAGCGTTGGCGGTCAACTGATAGCTGTCGCCTATTTCGCTTATGTAAGTATCCGAGTCGCTGCTCTTTTTGGCGTCGCCGCGAATGACTCGCCCGATTATTCCATCAGTCACAGTCGGGTCGGGGACGACTGTGACTTCGGATTCGCGACTGAACGGGTCTTGCGATTGAGTCACCACTCCGACCTTCGGCGATATTCCGGGATAGCCGAGTATCGTGATTTTCATACCCGACTCGACCGCGTCATAGTTGTCGAACAGTTCGACTTTGGGAACGGACTGCGGCACGTCGATTTTGATCATAGCCACGTCGTGCTTATCGCTGATGCGGGCTATCTTGGCCGGGATGCGGTTGCTGTTCTTGGCAAACTTCACCTCCATGTAGCCGATTCTTCCATCGGCGATTTTTCCCTCCGAAGATTTGCCGCCGAGGAATTTCGCCTTTGAGGGAACCCATCCCCGGACAGGCTGATTGAGAACGCCTACTATCTGAGAGCGGTTTCCGGAAAATCTATAGACGAGTCCGGGGACGGCATCTTCGGGAAAATCATAGGAAGTTTCCCAGGTGGCCGCGACGTGTCGGTTTGTGAGAATGAACCCGTTGTCGCTGACTACGAACCCTGTGCCGGTATGTCGCCCGCCGATGGGCGCGCCCGGACGACGGAGCGCGAGAATAGGCTCTATGGTTCCGTCGTCGAATTGAATGTATTTGGCGAGGTAGGGGCGACCGTTGGCGATTATCTGATTGCCGTTCCCGTCATTGTTCAGGATGTACTCATGATAGAGTTGCTCGCCCGTAGGAGTGTAGAAGAGGTTCCAGGCGACTTCGATAAAGACGGTCGACTGAGCATGAGCTTTGGCGATGTCGCCGGGAGACAGCACCGCCGTTTTTTCTTCGATCTTGCTTAGACGCTCGCTCTGTCCGGCTATATTCTGGTCTGTCGCTGCGCCGCGACTCTGATACCAGAGGAACAGCCCTACTCCTGCGCCCGCGACTACGAGGACGAGAGCGACGACGGCGATGACTACATACTTGCGCGAATCGCTCTTGGTCTGAGCGATCATGCGCTCGACCGTAGCCTTGCCCACGCTTCCCGGCTGGCCCATGGGAGGAACGCCCGTCGGAGGCACGCCGCCATATCCTCCGGGAGCGCCCGTCGGAGGCATCGCGCTTTGTCTGGTCGGAGGCGGCCCTGATCCGTAACCGGCAGTGGGCGCATTCGGATCAGCAGACATGCGTGTGGGCCGCATCAGGCTGGCTGGACGAGGCTCTATGTCGAACATAAACTCAGGGCCGCCGGGACCGAACTGGACCAGATCGCCGGGATTTATTCTGGTCGCGCCATTGATGCGCTGCTTGTTGACGAACGTTCCGTTGCGGCTGTTGAGGTCGATGATCGAAAACTGATTCGGGTCAATAGGATCGCGTACTATCTTGGCATGCTGGCGACCTACGAGATCGTCGCGGTCAGGATCGTACTTGATGGCGTTCGAGGGATCGCGCCCGATGGTCAGTTCCTTGAAATGAGCGAGCGGGATATCATCTCTCTGATTGGCCTTCGACCCGCTCAAGTGTTTTAGAACGATGCGTTCCATGTGAGCCTCCGTTTGAAATCTGTTTATAGTTGCTGGGCCCGATCAGAATCGCGCGCCAACTGATCAACCTGAAGAGGAGCGACCTTGTGCATAGTGGCTGTTCTGACCGCGCTCTGAATCACCTGAGCAACACGCTCGAATAAAGACGAAATCTTTTTCGAATCTGGCCCGAATTCTATGCTTCTGACAGCCCCTTTGCAAGAGTAGAAACCCGTTCCGTTTCACCGCGCCCCAATCGCCTTTTGCCTTTCATTTTTCTCGGCTAATATAACCTTGCTATGCACAAGCCTATATTTTTCGCTCTTCTCCTCGCGCTCACTCTTGGCGTGTGCGGATACAAGCGCGCGGGGAAGGGCAAGGCTCTGCCCTCAGACATCAAGACCATAGCCATCCCTGTGTTTCAAAACTCCGGTTTGAAATATCGCGTCGAGCAGAGATTCACCAATGCAGTTATCGAAGAAGTTCTCAAACGCGCACGCGCTTTGAGAGTGACGACGAACGCGGACGACGCAGATGCCGTGCTGACGGGCGATATTCGCAGCTTTCGCGCTGTCGGAACCATTCTCGATTCGCAGGGGCGCACGCGCGTCTGGAGCGTGAGGGTGATAGTGAGCGTGACGGTGCGCGATCAGAAGCGAAAAAAAATCATCTATCAGAATCCCCGCGTCATATTCGAGGGGGAATACGAACTCTCGGATGATCCGCAGTCGTTCTTCAACGAAGAGAACGCCGCCGTAGACCGCATAGCCCGCGATTTCGCGCAATCGATAATCTCGACCATACTCGAAGGTCAGTAATTATTTGTCCGTCGTCCGTTGTCCGTTGCAGGGCGGCTCTTGATGAGAGTAACGACGGGCAACTGACAAAGGACAAATCCTGTACAGCTTCAGCCCTTAGAGTGTTATACTTTGCTGGCACAGGATCGCCCCGTAAGCAGGGCGACACTCGAACAGGTCGCCCGATTCAGCAAGGAGAGTTTCCTCTCGTGAGCGTTCGCGGAGAGCTTCATCTTTTATCAGAAAATGACCGAGGCGTCTTCATACTCGAAGAGCCTCGCTTCACTGTAGGGCGAGGGCCTCAAAATTCGCTCTGCCTGCCCGATGCCGCAGTCTCGCGCTATCACGCCCAGATAGTTCGCCTCGGCAGAGATTTTCTCCTTCAAGACCTCGGCTCGACCAACGGCAGCTATGTAAACGGAACGCGCGTATCCGAGCAGCTTCTCAACAATGACGACACCATTCAATTCGGCAAGGCCGGCCCTAAGCTCCTCTTCAAACAGTTCACGGAAACAGGCTCGCAGCCTACCGTAGAACGACACCCGACCGGCGGCACATCGAACCTCATCAGATCGCTTGCCGATAAGCTCGACCGCATCGAGGCGGATTCGGACGAAGAAGTCAACATGCGCTGCGTGCTGGCCGAAGCCCATATCAATATGGGCGACTATCAGAAGGCGCTTGATCAGTTTTCGAAATACTCCGACCCTGTACGGCTCCAGACTCTCCCGCCGCAGTATCGCGCCAATGTGCTTTACTGGATGGGCCGCATACAGGCCGAGACGAAAGAATATACATCGGCCATTGACCTGTTGCAGCGCAGCCTCGCGCTTTATGAGGAATCGGGCGACGACACGGGGATTGGTAAAACGCGAGCCACTCTCGGTCGCGCTCTGATAGGCACGAACGATCTGATTTCGGCGCGCGACCATCTGCATCGCGCTTTGCTGATGGCGCGCAGAGCAGGGAACACGCGTCTGGCCGCTGAAATTCACCTCATGGTCGGAAGAGTCGATTGGAAGGAAGGCGACCTCGAAGGCGCGCGTTATAACTGGTCGCGGGCCGCGCGTCTGTCCGAAGACACGGACGATGCGATACTTCAGGCGCGCGTTCAACTTCAACTGGCTTTGATTCTCTACTCGGAAGGAAATCTCAAGGAAGCCGTCCCCGCTTATCAGGCCGCAATCGATAAGCTCGAAAAGTCGGACAACGTCCGATTCCTGCTCAAGGCTTACAGCCAGTTGTCGAGGGTGCTTACTCGAATGGGATCGTGGGTGGCGGCTGAAAGATTGCTCGAAGACCGGCTGCGGCTGGCGCGCGAAAATCGATTGACGAAATCCGAAGCCATAGCGATGACCGATCTTGCCGAAATCCGACTCCTTCAGGGCAACGTCTCCGCCGCTGGTTCTGTCATCGAAACCGCCCTGCAACGACACGGCGCAACCGTCTATCCGCGCACACAGCGCATACTGGCTCGCATTCTCTCCATGCGCAAGCAGCCTGCGGAGGCGATCTCATCGCTCATCAAAGGGCTTGAAGCGGCGCGAAAAAAAGATGCGCTTGAAGAACAGGTCCTGACTCTTCTCGAACTCAGTCTGGCTTATCTCGAAGTAGGCAATACGGAGCAGGCGCGCAAGCAGTTGGAAGCGGCGGAATCAGTTTCTTCGCTCGACCCGGCGCTTACGCTCATGGGGCGCGCTCTTTACACTCGCGGCTGCCTGATGGCCGCGCTCAATCAGCCTTCGGACGCCAACCTCTGCTTCACGCAAAGTTTGTCGATTTTCAAAACCATCGATGACCCTTATCGCACGGGGCAGTGTCATCTGGCGATGGGTACTCTGCGCGCAAAACTCGGAAGGTTGGAATCTGCGCGCGCTCATCTCGAAGAGGCGCAGCGCGTATTCAACAAACTGGGCGCGGTCTCGGAACTTCACACGGTCGAGCTTCAACTCGGATCGGGGACTTATGATCAGGTTCAGGCATCGATGACCATAACGATGTCGAGCAATCTATACAAAACCGCTCCTCTCGCTCTCGGCTTGACTCAGACGCTTTTGCCGGAATCGATAACCGAGCATAACCTGCCGCGCCGCGTTCTTCTGGCCGAAGCCAACGATGAACTTGCCTCGCTGCTGACGAACGGATTCGAAGTTGAAAACTATATCGTAGACACGGTTCAGGATGGACGGGCTGCTCTGGAAAAAGCCATTGATCGCGATGCGCGCTACGATATTCTGGTTCTCGATGCGCTGCTCGAACATAGTTCAGGTTTCGACATCTGCCGCGAATTGCGAAAACGCAAGATCGAAAAGCCGGTCGTCCTCCTCGGCGGCAGACGCGGAGTCGAAGATAAAATAGAAGCCCTGCAATCAGGGGCCGACGATCTGATAAGCAAGGACGGTCTGATATTCGAAGAGCTCCTTGCAAAGATGGAAGCACTCTTGAGATGAGTTTTCAGTTTTCAGCCATGCTATTCGCTTCTGCACCTGAAAACTGAAAACTGAAAGCTGGAAAGGGATTCGCTTTGCGCATACTCATAGCAGGGGCCGGACGAGTCGGATGCGGCGCTCTGGGGATGGCTTTCGCCATGCAGGGCCACGAGGTGGTCTTCGCCGCCCGACGAGATGACATCATCGAATCTATCAACCGTCACCACGGTTATACAGTAGTCACGAAAGGCAAAGTGGAAGCGGCGATTGAAGTGAGCGGCGTGAGAGCCGTCAACGTCGCCCATCGCGAATTCGTCGAAGAAGTTGCGCACGCCGATCAGGTTTACACTTCCGTTCGACCTGACAACCTGCCTTCCATATCAGGCATTCTGGCACAGGCCATCCTTCATCGCGTGCGTTCGGGCGAGGCTCGTCCTTTGGATGTCTTCTGTTGCGAAAATCTCAAAAACGCAGGCTCGCAGCTTGAGCGATTGATATTCACTTATGTGCCGTTTCAAAACGCGCAGCAGATACAGGATCGAATAAGCTTCAACGCCGCAGTCTCCGACCGGATAGTATCGGGCCAGGAAACAGACCCTTCGGGAAAGCTCATATTCACTGCCGATGCCGTGGGCGACATACTCTTCGATACGCTTCACATCAAGGGAGATTTCCCGGTGATGCCGCCGCTCAAAGGCATTGATAATTTTCCCGCCTGCATCGAAGAGAAACTCTACATACTCAACTGCGGTCACGCGCTGGCGGCCTACATGGGATATAAGCGCGGATACAAATACATTCACGAAGCGATGGACGACGAAGAGATCAATCGCTCGGTAGTCGGAGCGATGCTCGAAGCTCAACAGGCGCTTCAATGCAAGTACGGTCGCACGTTTCACTATGCCGGGTTCATCAACGAAATTCTGGCGAGTTTTTCAAACGCGAAGCTGATGGACACTATCGCGCGAGTTGGCCGCGATCCTATAAGAAAGCTTCAGGCCGATGATCGCTTGGTGGGGCCAGCCAAGCTTGCATATCGCTACAACCTCAAGCCGACTTTCTTGATACAGGGGTGCGCCGCCGCGCTTTCATTCTGGAACCGCGAAGACCCGCAGTCGGTCGAGCTTCAAAAACTCGTGCAGGCCAGCGGAACCGAAGAGGCTCTCAGCATGGTTGCGCAACTGCGGCCGTGGAATCCGATTTCGAAGCTCATCCGCGAACATATCGAGCAGCCAGCCCGTCAAAACTGATCCACGAAGAACACGAAGGGTCACGAAGAACTTCGAAAGAACAGAAGAAGACTTAGCGGACGAATCGTTTCCACCTTCAATCTCCGGCCCTTGTAGGAAATCGCGAGAGATTTCTGAGATACGAAAGGGATGCCTCGTTCGGCAAGTTCTATCTCCATTGCCCCTTGATAAACAGCTTCCAGAAATCTAGGCCCAAGCTCTCGATGCACATCAATCGCCGCACCGATGATCTCATAAACTTCTTCTTTCAGAATTATTTCAGTCATCTTCCTTCGTGACCCTTCGCGGATTAGTAATCCAACCTCATATACCGATTCTCGTCGCAGACGATGAAGATGAAATCCTTGTCACCGACTCTCGCCTGAGTGATGCCTTCGGGTTTCAGGCGACTGTCGAGCAACGCGCGCTGACGCGGCTGCCCGCTGCGCCCGTCCCACTCCCAGACGGCGAAGATGCCTCTCTTGATGTTTTCAGGAGCGCCTGAAATCAGCAGAAAAGTTTTCAACCGACTGTCATACTGAATATCGCGAATGCCGGACTGCTCAAGAAACACCGGGATGGGGCGCGCGCTTTCGAGTTGAAGATTGTCGGCGGTGAAGGGAGCCGCAGCGTCACGCAACGCGACGGGAAGTATGAGCGCCTGCCCGTTGAGTATCGGCGAGCGAAGTCCGAGCATCAATCGCTTGCCTTCAGGGTCCCACGCTATGCCTTCGATATTGAGTCCTCCGTCGTCGCCTTCAAGCTCGCCCACGCCGCGGAGTTCCGCGACACGGCTCAGGAGCAGAGTGCGAAAATTCGGAATGACGGCGAGATTCGAAACCACTTGCGAGTTCTGATCCATAGTGAATCGGGCTATGGCATTGGCCGCGCCTTTCTTGGGCTTCGACTGCGAGCCGACCACATAAAAATAAGTTCCGTCGAAGGTGATGCCTTCAGGGTTTTCGATGCCTGCGCCGAGGCGAACGGATCGCACCTGTCCGACCTGTTGACCCGCGTCGTTGATGCGCATCATGAAAACTTCGAACGAGCGGCTGTCATCGATAAATACGACAGTGTCCGTGCCTGTGAGGTGAACGACTCCCGACGCTTCGAATTTTTCGCCGAGAAAAGGCGTGCCGAAGCCTGCGTTCATCGGCGTGGCGGGCGTCTGCGAAGCCTGCGGATTTCCCTGCGGCGTGGCGGTTTGCTGGCCTGGGTTCTGGCTCACGCTCGACGCGCTTGAATTTTGATTGGGCGTGGCGTGCGAATCGCCGCGCATGACGTAATAAGCGATTCCGCCGGTCGCGACGATTGCGACCAGCAGGATAGCGATGATCGATCCGGGCATATTGCTTTTCGTCGCGGGCCTGAGAGGCTCGCGCGCATCTTTTTCTTCTTCTATAACTCTATATTCAGCTTCTATCGCCGACATTTTATCGTTATTGTCTTCTTTCATTGTCAAATCTCCTTTCTGAAAACTCCGATTTCATCAACTCTCAGAAGCATGACCGGCCAGAGAAGGTTGCTGCGCGAATCCTTCGGCGCGCTCCCCTTCCGATTCCCGGCGCATGATTTTCTGCAAAGGCTCGTTGAGAATCAATGCGTAAATCTCACTCACGAGGGCCAGCCCGACCCTCACTCCAAGCACCGCCGGGATGCCCCATATGCCCCAGATCGCTCCGGCAAGAACGGGGCCGAGTATCTCGCCCATCCCTTCGCCCATGCTCAGATAACTCAAAGTGCGCGCCCGACGTTTGCGATTGAAACTCGACACATGAGCCATCAACGCGCCCCACGCCGGACGAAAAGCCGCTTTGCCCAAGTCATCCATTACCTTGCCCGCGCCTATGCCGATGAGTGTGGGCGCGACGAAATAAACCGCGGAAGAGAGCGTGTTCGCGACTCCGCGAACCAGAAGCACGAAGCGATGGCTGACGTTATCGGAAAGCCATCCGAACATCGGCCCTGAAAAAAATACGAAGACGAGCGACACCGTGTAGATCAATCCTGTCTGAGCCGCGCTGAGATGAGCGTATTCCATGGCAAGTATGGGAAACAGATTGCTCATCATATTGGCCGCGCCCGATATCAAAAAGCCCAGCATCGCAAACGGCAGTATCTTCGTCTGCTCGCCGCTTTTTTCAACCGACTCCGGCTCCGCCGCTTCCGCTTCATGATGCAGATGAGTTTCAGGCACGAAGCGTGCGACGACGTAAAGCGGCAGTATCGAGAGAGCGAATGCGACATAAAAAACCGCCGCGTAGTTGTAGGCGGTGAAGGCGAGCAGAAGGCCGCCAGCCGCTTTGCCTATCGATCCGGCTGTGGTCTTCGCGGTCGTGTACCACGCGAATGAAGAAGCCAGAGTCCCCCTGCCGCCGTTTTCCGCTATGAGCGCCGTGACCGAAGGATCGCGCAACGATTCCGATACGCCATGCAAGAGTCGTATCAAATAAACGTGCCACGCTTGTCCGGCGAAAGCGAATAACAAAGCGACGACGCTGCGAAGAGCTATCGAGATTGTGAAAGAGCGTTTGAGTCCGAAGCGATCAGCCGCCCAGCCCATCACGGGTTTGAACAATTGCTCTGCGACCAGATTGAGCGAAAACAAAACGCCCGTTTCAGCCAGACTCAACCCAAGATGTCGATAAGCATAGACGGGCAGCGCGAAACTGATCAGGCCGAAGCTCAGACGCGAAAAGAATCCTTCGGCAATGATAGCCAGAAGCGAAGGATTTATCTGGCCGTTTTTCATTCGCATCGCGCTATCCGACGAACTGACCGGGCGGGTCCAGGCGGACTCGCTCCTGCGCATAGTCGTCGACGTAATCGGCGATCATTCGTGCCGCATCTGGCACGCCCTTGTAACCGGGGAAGTAATTCACATCGACGACGAACGGCCCCTGCGGGCTTTCGATGATATCGAGTCCGTAGAGTCCCAGCCCACAGACCTTGCCCGTTCGAATGGCCAGTTGTCGAACCTCTTCGCTTATCTCTACGGGGCGACCGGGAACGGTGAAACTGGTTTCGGAAAATGGTTTCTTCACGCCGAATATCTGTTCGCCCACGCAATAAACTTTCAGGTCTTCGCCCGTGCCGGGGATGAACTCCTGAATGATGACGGGAGCCTGCGGTTTCGGAATAGCATCGAGGTCTTCGGGCTTGGTCACTTTATAAATGCCCGCGCCGCGATGTCCGAGGTGAGGCTTGACGATGAGCGTCGTCTCTTCGGCCAGAGGTTTGAGCAGACCGAGATCATCCGTCACCCACGAGCGCGGAGCCGGAACCCGGGCCTGTTGCAAAAGATTCGACACGACGATTTTGTTTTGTGTCAGCGCGCACGCCGGATAAGGATTGAGCAATCGCGCGCCGCGGCAATGAAGGATTCCGGCGAGGCTCAAGGAAAGCTCCGTGTGAGATTTCAGTATGTAAAGATCGTGCGAGGGCCGGAGGTCTTCGGGCTGCTGAAGCAATTCTTCGGCGATGCTTTCACCGACTTCGTATCCCCGCCGTCGAAGTATGTCATAAGCTTCGACGAGAACCGGGCTTGGAACCGGAGGGACTCTGCGCACGATCATGAAGTAAAGTTTCATAGTTTCTCCTCTGGCAAACAGTTTTCAGTTTTCAGTTTTCAGTTTTCAGTTCAATTTCGTCTCGATGTAATCGGCGAGCAGGCGCGCGGCGTCAGGCACTCCCTTGAATCCGGGAAAGGTGTTGATATCGACGACATAAAGTTTGCCTCGGCTCGCGACGATATCGATTCCGTAAAGATCGATTCCGAATGCGCGACCGCAGCCGAGGGTTATCTCTTTCATATCCGATGAAACTTCGAACGGCTCGCCGAGTTTGTCTTCGTAAGTTCGGGGCGGCCAGACTCGCATCACGCCGAATACCTGATCGCCTATGCGATAAATTTTATGATCGCGCCCGTCGGACGGATGATAACGCTGCGCGAATAGCACGCCGCCCGGTTCTATTTCGGCAAGCTCGCTTTTATCGCGAACTATGCGAACGCCGCGGCCCTGCGAGCCTCCGCGATAGGGCTTGATGACGAGCGGCCCTCGGTCGAGCAATTCGGCAAACAGTTCTGCGCGATCCGCGATGAAAGTCGCGGGCAGAGGCACGCCCGCGCTTTGAAGCCTGCGCGTTGCGATGATTTTGTCTTTCATCATAGCAACTGCCGGGTACGGATTGAGAATCGCCGCGCCTTCCAAGTCGAGCGCCCACGCCAGAGCCATAGCCGCTTCGCTTCCCGATTTGAGAATGTAAAGATCATGCTCGACTTTTATTTCGCAGACATCGATGAATCGATCTTCGGGGACGATCTGCTCGACCACGGCTCCGCGCTCTGTGAGCAACGCGGTGGCCTGCTGCATGACGGATTTATCTGCGGACGATTTGCTGCGGCTCGTTATGATTCCTATTTTCATCACGCTCCCCTTCGGGCGTGGTTTATGACGTAATCGGCGAGAGTTTCGTTCGCGCGGGGGACGCCCGTGTAATTAGGATAGTCGTTTATCTCGATGACGAGCGGCCCGTCGGGAGTTTCTATGCAATCGACTCCGTAAAGCTCAAGCCCGAAAATCCTTCCGCATTGCCTGCCGAGTTCTTCCAGTTCAGGAGTGAGCGTAACCTCTCCTGATTTTGAGCCGTCGTCGGCAGGTTTGTTGAAAGGCGAAGGCTTTCGCACGGGCCATATCTTATCGCCCGCGCCATAGAGTTTCAGGTCATAGCCATCGGTCGGAATATAACTTTGAACCAGAGCCACAGGGTCTTGCCAAGTCACGCGGGCGAGTTCTTCGGGCGCACGGACGACTAAAAGCCCCTGAGAATTATCTCCGAAAATGGGTTTGAGTATTAGCGGATAAGCCGAACTTTCAATCTCGTTTGCCAGACACTCGACGTTGCCGAGAAAAGTCTGAGGCGTTCGGATTCCTGCGGTCGCGAGCGTGACGGCCATATCGGCTTTGTTGTAGACGGCGGCGATTGCCGATTTGCGATTGATCGTAATAATGCCGCGGTACTCGGCCCATTCGAGAAGGCACATCAATCCGTAGCTCCTGCCGCGGCCTGCGATGAGATCGAATCCTTCCATCCATCGGTCATCAGTCAAAGAATAAGTGGTTTTCTGAGGATCGATCAAAGTAACCTGATGACCTCGCTCGGTGAGCGCAGAGACGAGTCCCGAAGGCTGACTCTGAGCGAGATAACGATTTTCAACGACGACTCCGAAGTGCATACTGTAGCCTCGCGCTTAGGTTCTCAAAAGCACCGAGATTATATACCTCACTGCGAGGCTATCAAAGCCGAACATAAAAATCCGCCTGTTCCGAGATGGTCGGAGTCAGATTTTATTGCGCGAGTCATGCAAAACCGGCGGTCTGCGTTATTTATGAGAGCAGGGCGGGACAACAGCTATGCAATAAATTGGACTGATTTTATTTTGGAGTCGTAGTAAACTCGATTGGCGGAACGACCATCAAATGCCAGACTGGCCGTCGTATTTATCTGGTCAGAGGAATCGTCAGGCAGTCTTGATGGCGTCTCCGAAAAAAGATGAAAAAGCAGGACTGAAAAAAACGGCACTGAGGTTCTTCCGCAGTTGTCGAGACTCTAACGCTAAGAGAGAGGTTCAGGTGATGAGAGACAAGTTCAAGGGGTTGAAGGGAAGTAAATTCACTGTATGGATTCTGGCAATAATTCTCTGCCTTGCTCCCGCGATGCTGGCTCAGGGCGAAAGTCAGTTTTCAGATTCCGATTCGAAGAAGAAGACCGAAAAGTCTTCGGATAAGAAGTCGGAAAAAGAATCGAAGAAAAAGTCATCTGATGATGAAGAAAGGGAATCGTCATCAAAGAAGGACAAAGACGATGACGATGACGACGATGACAAAGACGACGATGACAAAGACGACGATGACGATGACGATGACAAGGATGACGACGATGAAGACAAGGATGATGAAGATAAAGATGATGACGACGATGATGTAGATAAGGATGACGACGACGATGACGATGATGATGAAGATGAGTCGGACAAGCAGCGAGGCGAGGAGTCTTCGTCAAAGAAGGAAAAAGCGAAGAAAGAGAAATCCGGCTCAGAGCTTGTGAATGTAAAAGTTTCTTCCAAAACGAAAGCTGAAGAGGCATCCGAGGCAGTCAGGTCTGCTGTGCCTGTGGCAGCGGGTACGGTCGAAGAAGTGACCGCCACAGTCGAGACGGCTCCCGTTCCGAATCAGGGCGACGCGGCGGACGATCCGGCTATCTGGGTCGACACGAAAGACCCTGCGCGCAGCCTCATCATAGGCACAGACAAGCAGGGCGGTCTGGCCGTCTACGATCTCGAAGGGAAAGAACTTCAATATATGGCGGACGGACAGCTAGACAACGTCGATCTCAGGGATGGCTTTCTGCTCGGAGGCCAATCAGTGCCGCTCGTCACGGCCTCGAATCGATCCGACAACACGATATCGATCTACAAACTCAACACCGAAACTCGCAAGCTTGAAAATGTGGCGGCGCGAAAAATCACCACCGTCACCGCCTACGGCTGCTGCATGTACCGCAGCGAGAAGACCGGAAAATATTACTACTTCGTGACTGCGAAAAGCGGCGCGGTCGAACAGTGGGAACTATTCGCCGCAGGCGGCAAAGTCGATGCGAAAAAAGTTCGCTCGCTGAAAGCTGCTACGACCGTCGAAGGATGCGTCGCGGATGATGAACTCGGATTTTTCTATCTCGCGGAAGAAGCTAGGGGCATATGGAAATTCGGAGCCGAGCCGGATGCGGGAACCAAAGGCAATCTGATAGATGAAACGGGCGGAGGAAGACTCGTCGCCGATGTCGAAGGATTGGCCATCGCTTACGGAAAAAACGGCGAAGGGTATCTGATCGCATCGAGTCAGGGCAATCACACTTTCGTCGTGTACAAGCGCGAAGGCAATAACGAATATGTCAAGACCTTCCGCATAGTCGCAGGCGATATGGACGGCGTTGAAGAGACTGATGGAATAGAGGTGACGACAGCCAACCTCGGCCCGTCATTCCCGAACGGCGTCTTCGTCGTTCAGGATGGCATAAACGACAAGGGCAATCAGAACTTCAAACTCGTGCCGTGGGATTCGATCATGGGCAATCGGGCGAAATAATCGCTGCGCCGCAGAGAAAAATAAAAGCCGCGCTCATTTGAGCGCGGCTTTTATTTTTCTCTAAGCTTTGTGCTTCAAAGAGCGCAATCTGTCAGATTGCGCCACACGAATGCGCAGGCTCAACGGACGCCTGTGGCTGATTTGAGTTGGTCGATCTTCTGGCGTATGCGCGCAGAAAATGCGCTCGCCTCCGTTTGAGCCGCGCCCGCAGCGCGGAACGCTTCGCGAATCTGATTGTCTGACAACTGGCCCACTATTCCTGCAAACCATCGGGCATGTTCGAGCGGAACCCGCTTCATCGCGCTTCCGCCCTTTCCTGTGTAGTGCAATTTCAAAGAGCCGCCCGACACGCCATCTATGAAAGCCTGCTTAGTGAAAGCATCGGGGTCCCATTTCGAGTGCGAGATGAAGTTGCCCATCTTGCCCAAAGTCCCGCCCCAGTCGGCGACTATGTAATAGTCCTTCACCTTTCCATCGTCGTCGAACATTCCGAGCGCATTGTTGTTGTCTACTTTGGCGTCCCAGTTGTTGAGCATCACGGCCATGATTATAAGCCCTGACAATTCCTTCGTTCCGCTGAATGGATTCGAATCCCACGACCAGAGGATGTTGCGGCGCGCTATGTTGTCGGGACGCTTCTCGAACATGCCGTTAGTGAACGAACCGTCCGAGCCGACGAATTTCTTTGCTCGACCGAGCTTCGTCACACCGTTGACTTTGCCTGACGGGAAGAAATAACTCTCCTCGACCATGTAGCCTGCGGCCCACACCAGCCGACTGCAGGCGACTTCGGCATGAACCTCTTCGTCAAACTTCACGTTCCATCTCACGCCGTTTGCATCGATGACCTTGATCTTGGGATTGGTGCCGGAAACGTCTTCCTTCTCGAATGTGAAGGGCGGCTTGGGAGCCTCTTCTTCCGACCCTATTCCCCAGTAAAGGTCCAAGCTCGCAATGTCGCTTCGATCTTCCCAAAGGGTAGGCGTACCCGGTTCGGTCGGAGCGTTGGGCGTTTTATTGGCTTTGCCTTTCTTGCCTTTTTTGTCTTTCTTGCCCTGACTGTCAGACGCCGACGAGGAAGATGATTCCTTATCTTTACTTTTTTTCTGTGAAGATGCGGCGGATGAAAATGTCCCGACTATCAGAAACATCAACGCGAGCGCGACCGATCCGACGCGCTTCGCCAGTTTATCACTTGCTAGGTTCATAATCTTCTCCTTTGTTAAAGCTTCGAGTTATACACATCCTGAGGCAGATGCGAATTTTTGATCCGAGCCTGCTGGCTCCGGGAGCCTCTATGATACACCGCATCTCGGATTGCGCAAATATCAAAGATCGGAGTTTTGAATCCGGCAGAGCTTTTGAAGTGTGATAGCTGGCCGCCGCTTTCCTTCGAAGGAAAGCGGCGGCCATAGAAAACTGATCGATTCGATCAAGCCCACGCTGGGATTGGACTGCACGGCTGACTGCGCGTGTTCTGCAAACTAGCGAGGCCAGCCAGCTTTCAGCAGAGCCTGGTAATAACTATCGGCATATCTCCGAACCACGGTTCCTATTTTCGTCTTGCCCTGCCTTCTATTCTTATCGCCATTGATGACAGCCCTCGCATTGAAGAAGTTTCTTTGCTGCCCATTAACATATCGATCCAATCTCCTGCCCGTGTAAGACCCGTTTATCATGCCAGTGACTAGGGCTTTAGCGGCTACTCTCGGATCTGTCGCATTCTGAGGAGTTGATAGCAGATCAAACCCCAGGCCGAGTGAGAGTCCCGTGGAAGCATAATTATTGGCACCTGTGATCTGAGCGTACCCGCGGCCCCTGTAAGCGTATCCATCACCTGCCTGCGTATTTCCCAGCGATGCTTTGCCTTCGTAAGATGATTGATCTTTGGTTGGCCCCCATATCTCGACCATGCTGTTTCCAAGCTGTGATTCGTGTCGCGCCGTAGCTAAAACATAAGCCGCTTGAGCCGCACTTAATCCGGCAGCTTCAGCCTCTTCGAGTATCAATTGGATTGCAACCTTCGTATCGGCATCTGCCCGTAACCTTGTGGGCGTTGCTGCAAGAACCGCTTCTTGGGGTGACGGGGCAACACACAGGTTCTGACCGAAATTGATGCCGGACATTCCGGTCGGATCAATCGCATTGATCGGATTGTTCCTCACATAAGCATACAGGTTCCAACTCTGCGGCTCTCTAGGGTCGAAATCCCTGCCCGGATCGATGCTCATGAATTTGCCCGCGATCAGGTGATCGCTGTGAGGGAAGTAATGACGAGCGTGCATGTAATACAAACTCATCACATCCTGATCCTGTTCGTGTGCAGTCAACCTCAACTTCTCCGAAGAGAAGGTTATCCTTTCGCCGAATGGATAATTCATCGGGCGCTCAACCTCGAATCCCGCGGCGTTGGTAATCATCCTCGGCGTGCCGAGATGATCCAAGTGGTAGTGAAGCACTCCACTCGGCGATTCCGATGCCAGCAACTGACCGCCTCGATAAATATAATCCTTCGCCCAGAACCAGTTTCCGATGAAGTCGCCTATGTTGCCATTGACCGACTTGACGGTGTACTCCCGCAGCAATTCGTTGTTCAGGCCTCGCAGCATCCACGTCTCGACATACTTCGTTTTGTCCGCCCCCGAACGATGATCGATCACATAGACGCGCTCTTCACTCTGCCCGTAAAGATAAGTGAAGCCCGGTGAAGCTGTCTTGATCATGTTGAGCGAATCGTAGCTGTAAAAGGGAGGCTGCCCCGCCAGCCCCAGCGCATTGCCAGCCGCGTCATAGCTGACATTCAGCCGGTTCGTCGTAGAATTGGCTCCGGTCTGGAAAGTCGCGTGCAGGACGCCGACGAATGAAGAAGGCGAAACGCCTATGTAGGTGTCAGCCTTCAATATATTGCCGAAGGCGTCATAGCTGTATCGCTTCCTCACTCCTGCGCCCAGCACACTCGCCTCCGTCAACCGGTTAACCTGATCGTAGAGATACCAGTCGTTTCCGATCTTCGTGATGTTGCCTGCTCCGTCGAAACGGTACGTCCCCGACGCCCATCTCACCACGCCTCCAATGCCTGTGACGGTGATCGAAGACGGACGCTGCATATAGTTCGGATCTCTTGCGAAAGTGTCTGTGAGCGTGTTGCCGTGCGCGACCTGATTGACCGTCTGATTGATATGGTAGGTGATCGAGGGAGCATAGTTCCTCGGCCTGTTCGCAAAGTCGTAACCGACCACTCCCGTGAGCAGCCCCTTCTGGTAGAGGTAGTCGACTCTCGTCACAGGCGACTGAGAGCCGGGACTGTTCGTGCAATTGCTGCTCGCGCATTTTGGATAAGTCTGCGAAGCGAGGTTGCCGAATTGATCGTATGCGAAAGTCTGCTCGAAAGTGGGGGCGCTTGGCGTAGCCATTCTCGTCGTGCGGTTGCCTAGCCTGCCGTCCAGCCCCGTGTAGACGTAATCCTCGCTTATCAGCGCATCGACCTCGGCCCCGCTATAAGGGTTGACGACGTAGTTATGCCGCTTCGAGGATTGGAGTTTTCCGAGACTGAAATTTCCCGTATCTGTCGAGTAATAGGTCATCTCTTTCAACGGACGCCACAGGAAGTTCGAGACAAGCTCCTCGACGAGAGTCACTCTTCCTCCATTGTTCCGATCATAGGAAAACCTCAGCGTATGCACTCCGTCGAATACCGTGCCGACTTTCCCGAGGCTGTCGTGTCCGGCATATTGAGTAACGCCTCTTTCAGGATGAATCTCTCTGGTCACGTTGCCGAGATTGTCAATCCAGAAAACCCTTCCCTGAGTGATGTCTGTGGTCGTTCCGGGCAGCGTCCCCGGAACGGTGGCCGTCGTGCCAGTCCAGATGAGCCTGCTGTTGGTGTCGTAGCCATAGTAAGTCGGTATGGCTTGATTGTTGATGCCCGAACGCTCAGTGACTGCAAAGAGCCGACCATGTATATCGTATTGCTCGCTCGTTATCGCGCCCACTTCGTTTATCGTCCCCGCAGCCGAAAGGCTGTTGCCGACCGTTACGGTTCGATCAATTTGCCGGATGCCTCTGTAAACGGTAGTGACTATCTTGTTGTCGGGCAGAGTGACGGTCGCCGGTCTGCCGAACGGATCGAAATTGCTGAAGACGGTTTTCTTTCCTGACGAGTCTGCCGTCTCTTCTTTCCACTCGCTGACGACCGTTTTCCATCCCATACTGTTGTAGACGGTATCGCGGTTTGAAAGGCTGCCGTCGGGCATTCGGGTCTTCTCGCGTGTCAGCCTGCCGAGTTGATCATAAATATATTCTTCATCATCGAGAGACGGGCCTGAGAATTGCCCGTTGGCGCGGTGGAAAACGTTCACGCGCGGGTTTCGGGGCGTGCTGTTGGGTCGCACAGGATGGTACTGAATCTGCGTGTAGAGTCCCTGCTGCCTGTAGATATTGGTCAATCGCCCCATCCCGTCATAGAAGTATCTGGTTTCGTTGCGCGACGAGTCGCGACTGACTTCGACAAGGCCCGTGCTGTAATCGATATCGTTATCGACGAGCTTGAAATTCGCGCCTATGTACTGACTCGATTTTATGACGCCTATCTTTCGGCCATTGGGACAGACGGGGTAAGAATAAGATATGGCATATTCCCTCAGAGGAAGCGAGCGCGTGGTCAGGTCTATCCATGCATCCTCAGCAGAGAAATTGCCTATCGTCATTCCGGCCTGTCGATAACCTCCGTGGTATCGCTCGCTCGTGAGATTTCCGTTCGCGTCGTATTCATACTTGATGACGACATCCTGAGCCGCCAGCGCGTATGTCGAGTTGCCCGCTGGATCGAACCCGCGCATGATTCGTTTGCTTTTGAGCAATCCGTTGTCGTCAAAATGGAAAAAGGTCGTCGAGCGATCCTGAAACGCACCGTTCCATGCGCGCTCGACCGAAGCCTGCCTGTAGTTGCCCAGCACCCACGGGCGATTTCCCGGAAAAAGAGTGTAGGTATGCCCCGCGCCCGGCGCGTTGGTGGCGGGGTTGACGAAGTATGTCCCCCGATCAGCATTGTAGGTCGTCTGCGTGAGGCGTTGGTCGGCGGGCGCGAAGTTTCCGAAGTAGCGCGTGACTCGATAATGACCAAGCCCGTCGAAGTCGCCATTCTGCACCTCGGAAAAGCGATTACTGTCATCGTGGTAGATGGTGCGCGAGGCTGCCTCTCTCGCATTGGTCTCGGCGACGTTGCCCCATCCGTCGCTTGCAGGGAACTTGTCTGTCTCGTAACGAACATAAGTTGATCGAAGCTTGACTCCCAGCCTGTTGAAAGTTTCAGTCGAGAGAAAGAGCGGCTGCCCCATAGCATCGAGCGTGCTGATGTATTTATTCATCGGCAGCCCGTATTCGACGACGTGCCAGTTCCTTATATCGCGGCCCGCGGTGTTGTCGAGCGGGTGCGGGTAAGTCGAAAAATAGTTGACGGTGTAGTCTCCCGTCGGCGCTGTCACCTTGTTGGTGAAGAGACGCGGAGCGCACTCGGCTGTCACCGTCTGGCCGTTGCAGGGTTGTCCGCCGGGGGTCTGCTCCGGGTGCCTTTCTGGGGTAGGCTCGTACTTCCAGATATAAGCATCGCCGCTGTTGATCACTTTTCGTTCGCGCACTCCGGTCGACCACCGAAAATAATTTCTGGCGGAAGAAGTATAAGGGTAGCCGTAATGATGGGTGACATCATCCTGCAAAGAATTTCCTCTGTACTTCCATTCGATGGATGCGCCTGTCGGCAGTTCGATTTTTTTGATGATACCGATGACGAGGGCCGACGATTCATCTCCCGTGAAGTCGTAAGCCGTATCCCGCGGCATCGAGTATTGCGAGCCGTCGGGGAGCGTGACCGATGTGAGAAAGGGAACCGCCACGTTATTGTTGTGTCCGGGAATGACTCCCTCAGGCACGTGCGGCGAGGCTCTCGCTATTATCTCTGTGGAGTAGTCGAAAAAGTAATTGGCTCTGCTTTCTTTGACGGATTGAAGATTGACCTGAGTAACGACATTAGGCAAATCCGCCCCCCGATTGCCGAGGTCTACGATGTGCAGGCGACCGAGGCTGTCGGTTACAGTCCACCTCGTTGCCGTGTAGGAGATGTCGACTCGGTTATCGAATTGATCGCGCATACGAGTCACGCGAAGTTCCGTCTCTCCTGAGATGCCGTTGGCCGACGGGCCGAAGGTGTAGATCACGCCGTTGGGGAAATGAATTTCATAAACTCCTCCGAAGGTGGTCAGCTTCAGATAGCTGCCGTCTCGCGTGTAGAAGACGTTCGCATCGTCCGGCTCTTCCTCGTGCAGCGTGAGATAAAAAGTATGCTCGCTGCCGTCGGCGGATTGAAAAACGAACTCATTCTTTTCCGTAGCAAAGAATCTGTCATTGTAGGAAGGCGTTCCTTCGTGCGGTTTGTAGAGTCGCCCGAATGTGAGTTGCCAGCCCATCCCGGCGTTGGCTGCCGGATTGGGAAAATTGGCCGTATAGCATCCATCATCGACGCCCCTCGAAGGGATTGGAGCATAAGGATCATCAGTGCGAGGAACGAAAGGCTCTATGGAATACTCCGCCGTCCCGTTATCGGGGTTCTGGCGAATCAGATTAACCCATGTGGAAAAGAACCCGAAGTTCAAATTTACTTCGTTCGAGCATATCTCTCTTTGAGACCAGAGGTAGGAATTATAAACGAGAGTGAATGAATAAGAGAGATTGCCGCCGACCGGATAGGTGTTTCCCAGCGGGATGGTCAGCACCAGATTCCCGCTGAAGAGGTTGATATGGTCTATGTTGAAACTGGAATAAACACTGTTGGGGTTGAATCCCCGTTCCTGATTCTTGTGCTGACTCTGAGCGTGGAGGTTTCCTGCCAGCAGAAGGAGCAGGAACGATAGCGTGATAAGGCGTTTCATAATCTCATCTCCCTGATCGCAAAAAATTATTCGAGGCTTTCGCTTCCGACGGCTCCTGTACGATATCCTCGTCGGGAGGTGGAAATCTTTAGTTAATCTTATTTCTCGCTTAGAAATTCTTATATCAAAGCCGCGGCGCAGGGCTTCAGTTTTGTGAGCGAAGATCGAGTGTTCAGGCCCGGTCATTTTCGTCACAGCAGAGTCGACTTATAAACTCTGTTTTTCCTGCAACGCGGAATTACCAGAAACGATCCTTCATGCTAATCTCTTACGGCGCGATTATGGGGATTGCGAGGGAAAAGCGGATCGTTTACGAATTCGGCCCATTCACGCTCGATGTGTCCGCCCGTCGCCTCATACGCGACGGGGAGGAGGTGTCCGTCCAGTCCAAGCTCTTCGATATGCTGGTTCTGCTGGTGGAAAACAGAGGGCGAGTGATCAGGAAAGATGAATTGCTCGACCATCTATGGCCGGACAGCTTTGTCGAAGAGGGCAGCCTCTCTCAGAACATTTTTCAGTTGAGAAAGATTCTCGGCGACATCGGACAGCAGCACGTTTACATCAAGACTGTTCCGAAACGCGGATACCTCTTCGTGGCCCAAGTCGAGGAGCGTGACGGAGAAATCATTGACCTTCAACCCTCCGGCGACGCGGATGATAATACGAGCGAAGACCATCCTGAGAAGGCTCTAAGCCTGACTCTGCGAGGCTCTGCCAGTCGCAAGAAAGCAATCATACTGATGTCAATCGTCGTTCTGGCTTCGACCCTATCGTTTGCCATATACCGCTTCATCAACTCACGGCCCTCTGAACGCGCATTCCTGCCTCAAAACCTTCGACTGTCGAAGGTGACCTCGGAGGGCGCATCGCGTCGAGTGGCCATATCTCCCGATGGCAAGGTAGTCGCTTACATACTCGAAAAAGATGGCAAGCAGAGTTTGTGGATCAGGCAGGTTGCCAGCACATCGGTCGCGCTGGCGGTTCCTCCTAACGATATGCTTTGTCGCGGGCTGACTTTCTCCGCAGAAGGTCACTACATTTATTACCTGGCTTACCTGGGAGCGTCCAATATGGGGGTCGTTTACCGCGTGCCTGTTTTGGGCGGAATCCCGGAGAAGATTCTCGAAGATGTTGACAGTCCCGTTTCTTTTTCGCCTGACGGGAAGCAAATGGCATTCGTGCGAAATTATCCGAACACGAACGAGACGGCGCTGATGGTCGTCGAAGCAGACGGGAAAAACGAGCGCCGTTTGTCTGCTCGCAAAGCTCCGCTCTCTTACCTTCTCGGCGGTCCGGCCTGGTCTCCTGACGGTAAGGTTATAGCCTGCGCCGCCAGAGGCTCTGACAGCCGCGGCTTTTATATGAGCATAGCGGGCATAAGCCCCGTGAGTGGTGAAGAAACGCCCTTGAGCGAGTTGAAATGGAATAGCGTGGGGCAGATAGCGTGGCTCGGCGACGGTCGAGCTATAGGCTTTGTCGGATGGTACAGGGAGAGCTGCGTGCTGGCAGACCAGATATGGCAGATAAGCTATCCCGAAGGAGAAGCCGCGAGGGTGACACGCGATCTGAGCGCTTATCGCGGACTGAGCATCGCGCGGGACTTCAACGCGATAGTTTCGATTCAATCGCACAGGAATTCTCAAATCTGTGTGGCTTCGGAAAATGATGGCTTCGATCAGTGCGCGAAAATCACGCGAGGCTTCGGAGACTCGCTCAGCGCGCGGCTGGGTCTCGCGGAACTGCCTGATGGCAGAATAGTCTATGCCTCTACGGCTTCCGGCAATATCGATCTCTGGATGATGAATGCCGATGGCAGCAATCCCCGACAATTGACATTTCATGATCTCGGAGACTATCACCCTCAGACTACACCCGATGGCAAGAACATAGTTTTCGTATCGGAGCGAAACGGTTATCCGAATCTCTGGAGGATGCCTGTAGACGCAGGAGACCTGAGTCAGATCACCCGCGGAGCGGGCGAAGTCAATCCGGCGATCTCGCCCGATGGAAAATGGGTGGTCTATTATTCGGCGGGCGACATCGCTCCGGGTTTGTGGAAAGTATCGATTGACGGAGGCGAGCCGCTTCGACTCTCTGACCAGCTTATGTCCAGCCCGGTAATCTCGCCCGACGGAAAGATGATAGCCTGCCTTTATCTCGACGAAGCCTCATCGAGGATGAAGACAGCCATCATCGCCTTCGACGGCGAAGAGCCAGCGAAAATACTACGAACATTTCCTGATCTCGATCTCGCTTCTGAAACCATGCGGTGGACAGGCGACAGCAAAGCTCTGACCTACATCGTCACGCGCAACGGCGTTTCCAATATCTGGTCTCAACCCCTTGATGGAAGTCCTGCGAAACAACTGACGCGCTTTGAGACCGATCTGATTTTTCGTTATGTTTTTTCTGCCGACGGAAAGAGGCTCATCTGTGAACGCGGCTATGATCTCAATGACGCGGTTCTGATCCTCGACGAATGATTATCTTTGCTCGCATCCTTGCTTGACAGGTTACGACTTTCGTATAGACGGGGCGATGAGTTAAATTGACTGAGAAAAATTTCATCTCTCGTGGGGATCATAATGGTTCGATATTTGCGCGCTCTGTTTATAATTTCGCTGCTTCTGTTTCTTCCTCTCGCTTCGATCCGAAGCGATCAGTCGCAATCCGCCTCGCCGCCTGCAAGCGCAGTTGACGCAAGTGAAGAAGAACCTGATGGGGGACTGCGCTTCGCAATAGTCGGCGACACGGGAACGGGCGACGAGTATCAACATAAAATCGCCCGCTTGATGCTCAACGAGCATAAGCGCCGAAGTTTCGATTTCGTCCTTATGCTCGGAGACAACATCTACGGCGGCGACTTCAAAAAAATCGGCAAGGTGTTCGAAGAGCCTTACCGCCCTCTGCTCGAACGCGGAGTGAAATTCTTCGCCACGCTCGGCAATCACGACATACGCTGCGACGAGGAAGAGATGTCTTACGCTGCTTTCAACATGGGAGGCCGTCGCGCTTACAACTTCGCGCCTGCGGGCGATCTGGTTGAATTCTTCACTATCGATTCGACATCCCTTCTCGAAGGCCAGCACACGGATCAGCTTCAATGGCTCGATGGCGCGCTTGCCGCATCACGTGCGCGATGGAAGATAGCCTTCTTTCATCATCCGCCCTATTCGCCCGGAACCCGTCACGGCAATAACGGCGACATGATTTCAAGCGTCGTGCCGGTTCTCAAACGCGGAGGCGTGCGCGCGGTCTTTACGGGCCACGAACACTTTTTCGCGAGGCTCCCCCCTGTCGATGGCATCGATTACATTATTTCAGGCGCGGGCGGGAAACTGCACAAAGGCGGATTGCGCAATGCGGGTAAGACGGTTGTGGCCGGAAGCGATCAGCACAGGCATTTCCTCATCGTAACTTTGGTCGAAGACCGGTTGAGCTTTGCGGCCATAGATGAAAGGGGGAAGACGATATATCGCGGATCGATACGGTTTCAGCCGTGAATCAGACGCGATACTTGCGCATAAGAATTATGGCGTAGACTTCGGCTATCGCGGCGATGACCAGTCGCACGAGCATCAGATAGCCGAGCGAGAAGTATTGAAACAACAATCCTGCAAGCGGCGGGAACGCAAGGTCTGAAGCATCGACTCCGCCTTCGAGTATGCCCATCGTGCGGCTTCGATTCGCCAGATTGAAACTCGACACCTTAGCTGCTATCGCTCCCCAAGTCGGTTTGAATGCTGCCTTGCCTATCTCATCGACGGCGCGAGCGAGACCGATCATGAAACTGAGCATCGCCCCCGCAAACCATGGCGTTATCCAGAACAACCCCGATGTCAGGATGTTTGCAATCGAGCGCAGCCCTATAACTTTGCTTGTACCCAAGCGGTCAGCCAGATAGCCGAAGAACGGGCCGAATACGAGAGGTACGATGGTTTCCGAAATCAGTTTTATCAATCCGAGAGCCGTCCCCGTGATCTGAAGCTTGATCGTCAGCACGGTGAAAAACTCGCCTGTCACCATGTAGGCCGGAGCCGTCAGCGCCGCGCCGAGCAGGGCGAATGCCCACACGTTCGGCTCCTTCTCCTTTGGCACGACCGCAAGCGCGAGGCCGGTTTTTTCTTTTCCCTTATCTTTTTTCTGCTTCACTTTCGGCTTTTCTTTTATGAACACCCAGACAAGGATGAGCGACAGAGATGAAAGAATAGTAGCGGCGATGAAGATGGCGATGAGCGCCTTTTTGAGAAAAGTTCCTTCGACCACTTTCGGGAGGTCTTCGAGCGGAATCGCGCTCAACTGTAGATTGCGACTTTCGATGCGGGCGACTTTTCGCGCCTGCGGATCATTCTCCTGTCCTTTGAGCGGCTGGCCCACGACAGCTTCAGCGGGGTCTTTTATGATTTCTTCGATAGGCGCTCCCGTTTGCGTCGCGCCTTCAAACACCACGACGTTGGCCGTCACAGTCCGGTTCGCTCCGAACACGACGAGAAGAAATATGAGCAGAAAAGCGGCCAGCGCCTCGCCTATTCCGCCCGATGTCGATTTGGTCGTCGTGTACCACGAATAAGCCTTCGCTATGTGCCTTTCATCAGTGTTGTCGGCGATCATCGCCGAGGCCGACGGGCCTTTGGCTGAATCGGCTATCCCGCGAACGACGCCGACGCCGAACAGCAAAGGCACATTCGATACAGCGTACAGCACGCCGACAACCGTCCTTATGAAGAGCGAGACGAGAAAGATTTTTTTCTTGCCGTATCTGTCAGCCCACGTGCCGAAGATCGGGCGCATAACCAGAGGCACGACATTTTGAATAAGCACCAGTCCTACGACTTCCGTTATGTTGAGGCCGAAGACGAGCAGCGCGTAAATGGGAAGAGCCGTCTTTATCATCCCGTTCGACAGTCGCGAGATGAAAGCTTCGGCCATAAGCGCGATGATGACGCGATTGAATGCGCCGCCCGGTTTCTCCTCTTCTTTGGCCACGACCGAAGGCAGCACGGCTTCGCCTTCGGGAACGGGAGCGGGCGCGGAAGGGATGACGACCTGCGCCATAGGCAGAAGCCCTGTCGCGCGGTTTATAGCTCTCCCCACGAAGCCGCCCATCGCTCCTGACGCAGCTTCGAATTCGGCTGCAAGATAAAGCGCGGTCGGCTGTCTGCGGGCCGGGTCTTTGGCCAGAGCGCGAAGGATGACCACCGCAACGCCTTCGTCGAGATCAGACCTTCCGTATTCGGTGATGTCAGGCGCGGGAATCTGAATATGCATCCGCGCTATCTCAAGCGGCTCGTGCGCGTCGAAGGGAACGAGACCCGTGAGCATTTCGAAAAGTATTATGCCGAGCGAGTAAACGTCCGAGCGCGAATCGAGCGGCGCTTCCATCCACTGTTCAGGCGAGCGATAATGCGGATCGCCCAGCACCTTAGCCTGACCCGCGACCGTTCGACCTATGTCGGTCGCCTGAGTTATCTTCGCCAGTCCGTAACCGCCGACCTTGATGACCTCTTTTCCATCGGTTCCGTATTCGATGAATATCGATTCAGGCTTGAGGTCGCGCAGCACTATGCCGTTGATGTGAGCCGCATGAACCGCGCCGCAAATCTGATTGAATATGCTCACTACTCGCGAAAGCGTCAGCCCCCGCTCGCGCAGAAGCAGATCGCGCAGAGTCATCCCCGTGAGCAACTCTTCGACTATGTAAACCACTCCGTCGGGCGTAGTGCCGTAGTCGAAAATCTGAACCGAGTTGGGATGGCGAATGCGCGCGGCGACCTGCGCGTGACGGCGAAATCGTTCTATCGCGCCGGGATCGCGCATCAGTTCGGGATTGAGCACACGCACGGCAACCTTGTCGCCTAAGAGCACGCGGCGCGCACGGTAAATCGTGCTGGTAGTTCCCTGAGTGATTTTCCAATCGATGTGATAACGCCCGTCGAGCATCACATCGCTGAGGTCTTTCGGCTCCTGCTTTTGAATGGGCGGCTCGACTCGTCGCGGCGGTTGGGGAGGCGGCTCAGGCTGAATCTGTTGAGGCGGAATTTGTCGAGGCGGCTCAGGCTGAATAGGTGGAGGTTGAATCTGTGGAGGTTGAATCTGTGGAGGTTGAATCTGTGGCGGCGGCTGTCGAAGCTGTGATTTCTCTTCCTCCGTGAAAGAAACCTCGCGCGTGGCCGTTGGCGACGCATTCGGGACGATGGTTTCGGCTTCGGTCGCGGCGGGCGGCGGAGTCTGATCCGTAACATTGAAGAGAAAACGGGTCTGTCCGATGATGATCACATCGCCGTCATCGAGAGGCTGCCCCTTAACACCGATGCGTGAGTCATTGACTGAAACCTCTGCGCGCTGGCCTGCGGGTATTACGACGAAGCGATTGCCCTGACGCTCGACGACTGCATGAAACCGGCTGATCGTAGGATCGGCGATGGAGATGATGTTTTCTTCCGCGCTGCCTATCCCTGTGGGCTTATCCGCGAGCGCGGCTTCGCGAAGCACGCCGTCGGGCGTGCGAAAGGTGAGAGTAGCTTTGAGAATTTTCCTCGGCTCAGGCGGGGCTGGCTTTTCGAGTTCAGGCAGTCGCGTCCCGTCGCGCGGGCAGAAATTCAACTGATCGGGTAATTCCCTGTTGCAGACGGGGCATCTTTTCACTGGCAGACCCTAAATCGTCAGCGACCTTCGGCGCGATCCAGAATGAATCGCGCTATGCGCTCTCCGCCCTGAGGAACGCCCTTGTAGCCCGGAAAGCAGTTCACTTCGATGACTGAAAACCCTTCGTTCGTTTTTATGAGATCGACTCCGTAAAGCTCAAGCCCGAACAATCGCCCGCACCTTCTGACCAGATCGATCAATTCGGGATCGTCTTCGACGGGCATGCCGAGTTTTTCCTCTTTCGTCCGGGCCGGAAATACGCGGCGTATGACATGCACATAATCGCCTACGGCATAAGCCTTGTAATCGTAAGGTTCGTGCTCACAGAACTGTTGAGCGAATACGAGCCTTTCGCCGAGAGCCGTTCCGTCTTCGCCTCCCTCATCTTCATCCGATTCGGCGGATTCGCGGCGAGCGATGAGTTCGTCGAAGTCGGCCTCGTTCATACAGACTTCTATCCCTTGCCCGCGCCGCCCGCGATAAGGCTTGACGACTATAGGCATTTCGCGGACAACCTCGCGCAGAGTTTCGATTGAATCGGTGACAAAAGTTTTCGGCGTAGGAATGCCTGCCTGAAGCAGCATCAGGCAGGTCAGAATCTTGTCGCGCACTTTCATCGTGGCCGGATACTCGTTGAGCAAGCGACAGCCGCGATAATGCGCGGCGGCGGCGAGAGATTCGGCCATGGGAGAATGCGACTTGAAGAGATAAAAATCGTAATCGAATTTGAAATTTTCCAGATCGACTAGCCCTGATCGTTCGGTGACTACAGAGACCTCGGCCCCGTTTGCTTTCAACTGGTCGAGTATTTCATAAGTGACCGAGGTCTGACTTCTTGGAGGTTCCATCAAAAAGCAGATGCGCATAAAGTCTCCTTTCCTGCACGGCTACTTGTACACGACGCACAGGGCCTTTGCAACCTTTGGGAAACATCGGTTTGAGATGCGATCTGAAAAAGAAAACCCGGCTCTACCGGAAGCCGGGGCCAGCAGGATGTACCTGTTGGGATAAATTGAAACCGGCCTCATAGTAAAAAGCTCTTAAAGGGCTTGTCAAATTGCGTTGCAGAGAGGAACGATAGGCGAAGGAATTATTATGGCTGTAGTAGAGGGCCGCTTTTTGGTTTGTGCGAATCGCATATTTTGCAAGAGCAGCTTCGATTGCTGAAATGCCGCACACCAACAACAACACTATCTTTTCGGTCTGCTCTCTGGAAGATAATGTCAAAAAGTTCTTCTTCTCTGTTTTCCAAGTAGCGACGCAGTGCATATCCACACAAATCCGAAACCTGCACTAAACTTGTAAGCTCGCTATCCACAAATAATGGCGTTTCTATGATGTGATGAAGAGTTGTCCAGAGTGTGCCAAGTTGGTGAAACTTTTTCATTAGCTCTGTGTGTCTGCGGGCAACCGTTTGGTTATTATCGTGTATAAGCAAACCGAAATCATCTCCCCGATCACCGATGACCTGAAGATATCTCTCAAAACGAGAAACTATTTGCTCAAACGCTTGCTCATCTACTGTGGTTGTTGCTCTGGCAGGATCAAAATAAACCTTATCAATACACTCGGCAAATAAGCGGGCGAATCCCCAACTCCTTATACATTGAGCAACCTCTGCGATGAAATCCCTTCTTTCGCTGTAGCTGAGATGAATGTAGGCTTCTGTTTTTTGATAATTTTTACGCGTCTGTTTGTATAGATTAGGTTTTCCTGATCGTTGAAGCCTTAATAGTTCTGCTCTGCGCAAGGCTTCAACCCTTGATCGACGTTCCCTGTAGTTTAATGCATTAAAATCTGGTATTCGACTCTGTTCGAAATACGGCCTCATCATCCAAGCCACATGCATTTCACTTGTTTCAAGCCCATACCTTCGCTTGACGGCGAAAATCTCATTATCGCAGGTCTTCCAGTGCCATATAGGGATGGATAACCCCGCAAGAACATAATGAGAAGTATTGCCTGGAACATCTGGCGTTCCAGATTCATCAATGTAGCACAGATACATGAAGCTTTCTCGTCAAAAAAAAGGCGACTGGGGATAGGGGCTAAAAGCCCCCAGACGAGACGCTTTGCGACTCATCCCAGACGCAAACCAGATTTTATCGAAAATTTATGGTTAGTCAACAACTTTATTGACCAAACCCACGCTTTCATTCACCGGACGGGTTTGCTAATCTGCCCGAAGTGAGCAGAAAGAAAAAACTCGACGCGCTCAGTTACGACGACTTTCGCCGACAGATAAAAGAAGGTCACATCGAATCGCTTTACCTCTTCACGGGCGAGGAAGATTACCTTCACGACCGTGCTGTGCGCTTGCTTTACAACACCGTTGATGAAGCGAGCCGCGTCTTCAATATATCGGTCTTCGCCATAGGCTCGGAGATTTCGCCCACAGGCCCGAAAGCCACAGCCGCTATGGCAATAGACACGGCCAATCAATGGCCTATGATTGCAGCGCGCAGAGTGGTCATCATTCGCGACTTCGATAAAATCCGCGAAGAAGAAACCGATCTCGTATTCGAATACCTCAAACGTCCCGCTTCGACTGCGACAGTGGTTTTTCAATCCCGTTCGCTCGATCAGCGGCGCAAGATCACGACTGCCTTGATGAAAGCCTGCACCGTCGTCTCATTCGATCATCCCAACGAACAGCAGGCCGCCCGCTGGGTCGAACAGTTTCTCAAACGGCGCAACTGTCGCATAGAACCGACCGCGCTGGGCCATCTCATAGGATTGACGGGAACCCGGATGAGCCGACTCGCGAACGAGCTTGAAAAACTCGCCGCCTACTCTGAAGGCAGCATCATCAACAACGCGATCATTGATCAACTCGTGCCGCGAGCGCGCGAGCATTCGGGCTTCGAGATATGGGACGCCATAATGGAGAGAGACAGAAAACGCGCGCTTCGCCTGCTTCATAGAATGCTCGAAGACGGCACGGAGCCGGTCGCCATTGTCGGATCGATTGGGGGTCTTTATCGCCGAATGCTTGCGGGCAAAGAACTCATAGCTCGACAGGCTCCACAGGAAGAAGTGATGAAAGCGACCGGGCAGTACGGGCCGCGCGCGAAACATTTCAACATGAGATTGAATCGCACATCGCGCGAAGAGATAGTGCGCGGTTTGCGCCGCATCGCTCAGGTCGATGACGCGATAAAAAATTCGCTCGCTACTCCGCGACTTCAGCTTGAAATCTTGGTCTGCGAATTGACTTTGCCCGAAAGCGCGCGCTGGGGTATATTCCAATGACCAGTGATGAGCGATGAGTAATGAGTGATGAGTCGTTGAAACTCATTACTCGCGACTCACCGCTCATCATTTTACTTTTCGGGTGTCGGAGGGACTGCGAGATGGCGATATTCGCTCACGAAGAAAATCCGCTCAACGATCAGGAATGGGAAAACATAAAATCGGTGGTCATCGAAGTGGCTCGCAAGCGGCTGGTCGGTCGTCGTGTGGTAGACCTTCATGGCCCGCTCGGCCCCGGCATTCAGACCATCGTGCATGATCATTTCTCAGGCACGACGATTGGCCGCGTGGGACTTATGGGCGAAGAAGAATCCGACCCCATCCGCTCCATTCGACGCGAGAGCGGAATCATTCCGCTTATCTACAAGGATTTCATACTTCACTGGCGCGACATCGAAACGGCCCGTCAGAGCGCGACCCCGCTCGACACTTCAGCCGCGGCGGGCGCGGCTGCTTTTTGCGCCGATGCCGAAGACGATCTCATATTCAACGGCTATGAAGAGATGGGATACGAAGGATTGATGGTCGTCGAAGGCCGCCAGATTCTAACGCGCCGCGACTGGATGGAAGCAGGCAACGCTTTCAAAGACGTGGTCGATGCCTCGCAGACGCTTGTGGAAGCCGGTTTCTACGGGCCTTACGCGATGGTCGTCAGCCCGCGCCTTTACACGCAGATGCATCAGGTTCATCCCGGCACGGGCGTGCTTGAAATAGAACACGTGCGAAAGCTCATAACGGATGGAGTCTATCAATCGCCGCTCATCAAAGACGGCTTCGGCATGATCGTATCTACGGGAGCGCAGAATTTCGACCTTGCGGTCGCGCAGGATTTGACGGTGGCTTATCTGGGCGCGGAACACATGAATCATCCGTTCAGGGTTTTCGAGAGCGTCTATCTGAGGATCAAACGACACGGCTCGATCTGCACCCTCGAACCGCCTGCCGAGGGGAAATCGAAGCGCGCGAAGTAAGGCGAAATCTTAGTTAGCACTTTGAAGAGCGGAAACCTCTGAATGGAAATTGACGAATTCAGGAAAAGAACAAAACGTTTGCTTCCAAAATCGAAAGAGATGGACATCTGGGTTCTTAAAGGGCAACTACTAATTGAGGAACAGATCAACCGACTCATTGAACAAGGTATGTGTGACAAAAGCCATCTCAAAGAAGCCCGCCTGTCATCTCACCAGAAAATCAAGCTTGTCCAAGCTATGATGGGTAGTTCGAGTTTTAAGAGAGAATGGGAATTCGTCCAAGACCTCAATTCCATTAGAAATAAACTAGCCCATAGAGCAGAAGTTAAAGAGTTAAGCGTATTGATCGACCAGGCTATGAAGCCATTTATGTCGCCAAGGTTTAAGAAATCGCGAACTACCACTGATCGCATTGAGAGGCTCGAATTTTGTATTTCAATTACTTTGGGAATGCTTTCTGGTATAGAGGAAACACATAGTCGTATTTTTTCAACACCAGGCGCATTATTGGCGTGGAATACTGCAATATACAAAGATGAAGTCAAAAATAAGTGCTAAAATCGGCTGCACGCCGACTCGCTATACGCGCCGGTGATGCAAGGCGTTAGACATTGGTCGCGCAAAGAGAAAACCCAGCATACAATTGCACTATCAGGAGGGAGAAAATGGAAGAGGTAAAAAGAACCTATATCGTTGATGAGCAAAATCGAAAACTGGCGGTTCAGATTGATATCGATACCTTTAATAAAATCGAGGAAATCCTTGAGAATTATGCGCTAGTCCAGTTAATGGAAGAACCGACCAGCGATGAGGCTTTAGGGATTGATGAGGCTATGGCTTATTACCAAACATTGGAGAAGGCCGATTGAAGGTCATATTTCAAAAGCGGTTTCTGGTAGATTTAGCCAGACTTCCAAAAGAAGTCAGAAAAGGGATAGAAAAATTTGTCTTTGAGGAAATGCCCAGACTCAACTCTCTGGGCGAGAGCGGAAAGATCGAACGGATGAAAGGCTATAAGGCTTATTATAAAGCGCGGTTTGGGGCTTACCGAGTCGGTTTCAAACTGGCGGATGATACAGTTAGCTTTGAAAGAGTGTTACATCGCAAAGATATCTACCGCTATTTTCCATAGAGTATCCCATTGTCTGTAAGCTTGCCTGATAATGCGCTGAGTTGGCATCTCATTTTGCTGCAAGCAGACGCTTGGCCTGCTTCGCAATCAAGAGACAAAAAAGAGAACGAATCATTCGTTCTCTTTTCGTTTATGCAGAGATTTTTTACGGCCTTCGATCAGGACATTGCGTTGACTTTCGCGGTGAGGCGCGATTTGTGGCGAGCCGCTGTGTTTTGATGAAGCACGCCTTTCTGAATCGATTTATCGATGAGCGAGACAGTCGTGGGAAGGAGGGCTGCGGCTTCGGCTCGATCGCCCGACTGGATGGCCGCGCGCAGAGCTTTGATCTGTGTGCGCAGGCGGCTGCGATTGCGACTGTTGACTTCGTTGCGGCGGTCGGTCTGCCTCATCCGTTTTTCTGCCGACTTATGATTTGCCATTTTGTTCTCCTCTATACAGCTATAAAATCCTTTGTGAAAAAAGACGGATAGAATAGCCGCCCCGTCAACGGGATGTCAAGATTGGCGAGTGAGTTCGGCTCGCGCGCCTGATGTTTCATTTCGTCTTTCCGGCAACGATGCTTGCAACCGACCTCGGCCCCCGCGATGATCGAACAGTCGCTTCGCGATAGCGGATCAAGCGAAGATCGCGAAACATCTCTTTCAATTCGCCCGGTCGCAATAGAAAATCCGCATTGAAATCAGGCTTCCACCGCAGATGCTCCGCTGTCATCGATTCGAATATGAGCAATCCTCCCGCTCTCAGTCCCGCAATGATCTGAGGAGCGAGATCGCGTTGAAGATAGTTGAAATTCACTATGCAGTCGAAACTGTCCGGCGGGATGTTGAAGCATTTGAGGTCGACCGCTGCTGCTGCGACTGTCAATTTGCGCTCGCGCGCAAACTCCACGCATTTTTGAAGAGCCAGTTCGGAAATATCCAGCGCGATCACCTCAAGCCCGCACTCGGCCAGAAAGAGAGAGTTGCGCCCCGCGCCCGCCGCAAGGTCGAGCGCAAGCCCGCGGCGTGGAAGCGCATCGCGGTTTTCGCGCAGAAATTCGGACGGCTCGCGCGCAGCGGCGGAGTCGCTCGCGTATCGCGCTTCCCATTTCGCTCGGTTAGACACCGTTACAGATTACAGCACGAGCCGCTTCTTCTCATAGCTTCGAGTCGCGTGCTATGATCGCCGTGATGGGCGAGCAAAAAGAGAGAGCTTATCGTTATGATCTGTTCATTACGCCCCAGTGGCGCGACAGATTCGACCTTCTGATCAATGAAAATATCAAACTCCCCGTCGAAGGTCGCCTGCTCGATGTCAACTGCGGGACAGGCTCTCACGCCATAGAGATCGCCGAGCGAATGGAGAAAGGCGAGGTCATAGGCCTGGACCCCGACCCGGAACGCATAGCTTTAGCGCAGGCTAAGGCTCTGGTCAGAAAAGCGAAGAACGTATCCTTCGACGAGGGCATCGCAACTTCGCTTCGATTTTCCGATAATGAATTCGCAGCGGTGATAGGCGACGCTTCGCTCGCGGCGGGCGACGTAGAGCCGATGCTCAAAGAAATGATCCGCGTGACCGAGAAGGGCGGGCGAGTGATACTGAAGTTGGCCACGCACGGGAGCTTCGATGAATTCTTTTCGATTTACTGGGAAGCGTTATTTCAGTCGGGGCTGATCGATGAGACTTGGGGCGAACTTGAAAAGCTGATCAACGAACGCGCGACGATTTCCGATGTCGAAGAGATGGCCCGACGCGCAGAGCTTGACAGAGTTGAAAGCTTCTCCGTCAGAGAGGAATTTCTTTACGAAACCGGATCGGAGTTCATCCACTCTCCGCTTTTGGAGGACACGTTTCTCGAAGGCTGGCTCAGTTTGGTTCCCCGCGAGCGGCGCGAGGAAGTTTCCTCAAAAGTAGTGTCTCTGATCGAAGGCGAACGTCACGATGCGCCTTTCGATATCTCGATAAAGGCGACGCTCGTAACCGGGCTGAAGTAGATCAGACTACTCCGAGCCTTAGCACATAAAGTATCTGGCAAATCTGGGCGATGATGCCGATGACTCCGATGATGATGCCTGCCGTTGCCATCCCCTGTCCCTCTTCGATCTGCGCGACCTTGAGCGTGCGCGAAGACTCATAGCCCCAGAAGATCGATACCAAGCTCATAAGGAAACCGACCCCGCAGCAGAAGAAGCTGGCCAGTACCAAAACGCTCACATCATTTAAGAGGTAGCCTGCGACGAAGGCTATGATGGAACAGAAAAAACTGGCGATGCCGATGATGACGGAATTATTGGAGCGTTCCTGCGCCCGGTCGATTTTCTGAAAGTATTGCACCTGAGCGGAATTATTCTGGCGAAATTTTACGCGTGTGTCTTCTCTGGGGATATTCTCTTCCGAAAAAACAGTCCCCACCTGAGTGCCGCACTCGAGGCATTGAGCGAGACCGATTTCAATCGGCATCCCGCACTTGGGACATATCTTTTGCATTGTGGCCATAGGCTCTCAACTTCAGGGGCCAGTGTGATGCAGCTTCGCCCTCGCTTTTTAACATAAGTTCCAACCTCTATCAAGACATTCGCTGCCACAGCTTTATCGAAAGACGCGCCGATGCTTTCAGCCAACCTCATAGACTTTCAGACTTCACCCGCTTGAGAGTTGAGAGATCGATGAGATAATCCAGTGTCTTGTCATTGCGCCTTGAGCCTTGACGCATTATTCTTTGTCGTCTGCCTGATTGGGTACAAATCAAACGGAGGATGATCCACTTGCAGGATTATGTTAGAGCGGTTGTCGAAAGCCTCAAAAACGAGGTGGGCAAAGCCATAGTTGGTCAGGAGGCGACCGTCGATCAGGTCATAGTCGCCCTGCTCACCGAAGGCCACGCTTTGATTGAGGGCGTGCCGGGAACGGCGAAAACCCTGCTGGTCAAAGTCCTCGCCCGCGCCATAGGCTCTCACTTCGGGCGCATTCAGTTCACGCCCGACCTGATGCCCGCCGATGTGACAGGCACAAACATATTCAATATGTCGACTTCGACTTTCACTTTGAGACAAGGCCCGATCTTCACCGACCTCCTTCTTGCCGATGAGATAAACCGAACGCCTCCAAAAACTCAGGCCGCGCTCTTGGAAGCTATGGAGGAACGTCAGGTGACTATCGACGGCGAACTGCATAAACTCTCGCCGCTGTTCACTGTCCTTGCCACTCAAAACCCCATCGAGTACGAAGGAACATACCCGTTGCCCGAAGCACAACTCGACCGCTTCATGCTGAAAATACTCGTCGATTATCCCGGCGAAGCCGAGGAGCGTCAGGTAGTGGCCAACTGGAACGCGGGATTCAACGCCCGCCGCCTCGAAGATATCGACATACGTCCCGTTCAAGACCCAGTCGCTATGCTCGAATGCCGCGCTCGCGTCCGTCAGGTCACGGTCGAAGAAGGCGTGCAGGCTTACATAGTCTCGATAGTTCGCGCAACGCGCAGCGCGATAAACATATCGTGGGGCGCAAGCCCTCGCGCGGCAGTGGCCTTGCTTCTCTGCTCGAAGGCGATTGCTGCTATGCGAGGACGCGGATTCGTCACGCCCGATGATGTGAAGGAAGTGGCAAAACCCGTGCTTCGCCATCGCATAGTCCTGCGCTCCGAGGCCGAGATCGAAGGTCGCACGCCCGATCAGATACTCGATGAAATCATCAGCGCAATAGAAGTACCCAGATGAGTGGGCAGTGGGCGGTGGGCAGTGGGCAGATAATTTATCTTTGCCGCCCGCCGCCCACCGCCCACTGCCTACTGTTTTATGAAACCGATTCCTGCCGCCGCCGTCGCTTTTGTGAGAGATACTGCCCTCGGCATAGAGGTCTATCTGTGCCAAAGACCCGCGCACTTCAGATATTATCCCGGAGCTTTCGTCTTTCCCGGCGGACGAAAAGATGAAGAGGACACTGACCTGAAAGAGACCGCGCGCCGCGAGGTGCAGGAAGAAATCGGAGTCGAAATCGACGGGCAGTTTCTCGTCCCGCTTCGCGACACGAATACAAGCCCGCACGCAGGGCCGGTCTATCATCTGGTCACTTTCGCTTACAGGGTCGAAGACCGATTCGACACCGCGATCAACCGCGAAGAAGTGGAAGAAGAAATCTGGCTGACTGCTCGTGACGCTCTCTCGCGCCTCGACCTGCCTTATCAGATCAGGGCGGCAGTTTTTTCCATAGCACAGTTCGCAAACGTCGAGGATTTGCTCCGCGCTCTGGCCGACGGGAGCATCGATGAGGATTACTGGTTTTGAACTTCGTCTTCACACGCCGATTTTTTCTGCTGATGATCGCCGGTCTGATGCTGCTCGCTTTAGGCTGGATCAGCCGCCAACTGCTTTATTTTATGGCGAGCTTCGATCTGTTTCTAATCGCATTCGCCGCTCTGGATTATTTCGTCTCGGAAAAGCGAAAACACTTTCGCGTGACGCGCGAGCTTGAAGACCGATTCGCCATGGGCGCGGATAACGCGGTCGAGATCAAAATCAACAACCTGAGCCACCGCAAAGTGACGTTCATAGTCAAAGACGAACACCCTGTGCGGATGGATTTACTCGCCCCGCGCGAAGCTCAACTCTCAGTCCCCGCAGGCCGCTTGCGCACATGGAGCTACTTGCTTCTGCCTACGGCGCGCGGCAATTATGAATTCGGGAATACTGTTGTCCGCTTTCGCTCACGGCTTGGGCTTTTGTGGAAGCAGATATCGTACCCGACTGCGCGAAGCGTGAAAGTTTATCCCGACATCCGCGAAGCGAAAAAGAACGAACTCTATGCGCATCGCAATCGCAGACCTGAGCCGGGGCTGAGGCGACTGAGGCTCAGAGGGCAGGGACGCGAGTTCGAATCCATGCGCGAATTCGTCATCGGCGACGAGATACGCCACATCTCGTGGCCCGCGACCGCGCGGCGCGGCAAGCTCATCACTCGTCAGTACACAATCGAGCGCAGCCAGAATATCGTCGTCATGCTCGACACAGGGCGACTGATGACGGCGCGCATAGGAAGACTCTCGAAACTCGATCATGCAATCAACGCCGCGCTCTCCATCGCTTACGTCGCGGCAGCGGGCGGCGACAACGTCGGGCTTGTGGTTTTTTCCCGCAGAGTCATCAGCTATCTTCCGCCGCGTCGCGGCCACGATCAGATCAATCGAGTTATGGAATCGCTCTACAATGTCGAGCCGCAGATGATAGAGCCGAGTTACGCTCGAGCATTCAACTTTTTCAACGATAGCTGCCCTCGCCGCTCGCTGGTCGTAATACTTACGGATCTCGTCGACCGCGACGCTTCGGCGGAACTGCTCGCGCACACATCGAAACTCGTCCCCCGCCATCTTCCGCTCATCGTCACGATAGGCGATACGGATCTCCGCGAACTGATTCGCGCTCGCCCCGACAAGCCTGCCGATGTTTATCGACAAAGCGTAGCCGAAAGAATTCTCCACCAGCGCGAAGAAGCTCTCTCGCGCATTCGTCGCGCTGGTGGCTTGGCGCTCGATGTTCCCGCCGGAAGACTATCTATTGAACTGGTGAATAAATATCTCGACGTGAAAGAGCGTGGACTTCTTTGATGAATGGGAGAGTGGGCGAATGGGAGCGAGTGTTCATCTTCTGATCAAACTTTCACTCCCTCATTTTTCCGCAAGTCAGGTTTGAGGAAATAAGCCGTCATCGCCAGCGCGCTGGCGATTGAAACGGCATATTTATACCACGGAGAAACGTGCGCGGGTGAAAGAAATCCTTCGATGATGCCCGCGATTATGAGCATCGGTATGCAACCGACTATGAGTTTTACAGCAAGCCCCCCGTTCGCCACGAGCGCATCTATGCGGCGCAGGTCACCGGGCATCAGCAGTGCTTTGCCTATAAGGAAACCAGCGCCCCCGGCTATGAAGATGGCCGTCAGTTCTATCACTCCGTGAGCGCACACGAATATGGGAATATCCCAGAATTGATACTTCACGCACAGCCCCATCACCATGCCGAGCAGAAGACCGTTTTGAAACATGATCAGAAGCGTTCCGATGCCGAAGAGAGCGCCGCCCGCAAAGGCGAAGAAAGTTACGTTGATGTTGTTCGCCTGAATCGAGGTCGAAGCGATAGGATTGGCTTCGTTGACCGATTCAGTCCAGTTGCGATGCGCGGCTACGTCTTCGCGCAGTCGCGGCGATATTCGGTCGGCGAATGCGTCATCGTAATAAGCGGCTATGAAGGCGAAAGCCGCCGTCAGGAAAAAAACCAGAAACGCCGCGAAGGTGTAGGCAAAAGTTTTTCTGAATACGGCAGGCAGTTCGTAGCGGAAGAATTCAATGAATACTCCGAAGCCCGAAGACTCGCTGCGATAGATCGCGCCGTGGGCCCGTCCCACCAGATGATTGAGGTAGTTGACGAGTCTGCGGTCGCGCACTTCCTCGCGCGCGATAGCCAGATCGGCAGCCGTGCGGCGATAGAGGCGGCCAAATTCCTGAACCTCTTCGCTCGTGAGATTGGTCAATCTGTACTTCGAAGCGCGGGCGGTCAATTCTTCCAGCCGCTTCCAGTCTTCGAGTCTCGATTGAAGAAAATCCTTCAGCACGCAGAGTAGACTAGCATGGGCGAGACGAAAGAAAAACTGCTAGAATTCACCCCTTAAAAACCTGGAGTCGAGAGTCTGGAGTCTGAATCGAATATGCCTTTTGCTTCGCTTGCCGGAAATGAACGACTAAAGAAACTGCTGCGCCGCGCCGTCATGGAAGGGCGCATATCTCAGGGGTTGATTTTTGCTGGCCCCGTGGGCGTGGGCAAACACCGATTCGCTTTGGCCCTTGCGCAGGCCGTCAACTGCGAAAATCCGAAAGAAGGCGATGCGTGCGGTCGTTGCCCGCAGTGTTTGAAGATCGCCGAGGGCGAACACGTCGATGTGCAGACGATCTCGCCCGAAGGCCAGTTCATAAAGATCGATCAGACGCGCAAGCTGTCCTCCGACGCTCAGTTCCGACCCCGTGAAGGCCGCCGCAGAGTTTTCATACTCGATGAGGCGCACCGATTGAATCTCAACGCTGCGAACTCTATTCTGAAAACTCTCGAAGAGCCGCCCTCGACTTCGCTCATCATACTCGTCACGTCGAAGCCTTACGCGCTCATCGAAACCATTCGCTCGCGCTGTCGAATGCTCAGTTTCGCGCCGCTCTCGAACGTAGAGCTTGAGTCCTTCCTTGCTGCAAACTACCCTCGCCCTGCCGAAGAAACCCGACTGCTTGCTCGACTCGCGCGCGGAAGCGTCGGGCGCGCGCTCGAAATCGATCTGGGCGAGTATAGAGAGAAACGCCGCTTTATAATCGAAATCGTCGAAGCCGTTTCGGTCAAACGCGACGCGGTGAAATTGTTGAATGCGGCTGAGTATATGAGCCGCAAGCTGGAGCGCGAAGAGTTTGAAAAGCACCTCGACACGCTGCTCATATTGTTGATGGATGTGTTTCATCTCAAACTGGGCAGATCGACTTTGACCAATGCAGATATCCCCGATCATCTCGCCCGCATCGCCGAAGCGATGTCAATGGAGTTGATAATCGATTGGGTCGAGAAAATCGAAGCCCTGCTCCAAAGCCTCACGCGCAACCTCAACCGCCACGTCGCTATGGATGCGATGCTGGTGAGCCTGTGAGGCCGCACCATCCGGCTCAGCAATAGCGTGGCGGCCTTGAAAGCAGGCGATTCTGCAACAAAATCACAATAAATTTTCGAGCGATTTTTGTAGCCGGAATTATTGACAATCCCTGGCCTCGCGCCATACAATGCGGCTCCGAGCAGTACCCTCCTCAGATTTCAGCAGAATTTGTTTGGTCTGTCATTTAGGCAATATAGCCTCGAAAGGAGAGGGCTTTGACAAAGGCAGGGAAGGGCAGGATTCTTTTTGTCGCCTTCATTTTAGTTTCACTCGTCGCCCCGGTCGCAAGAGCGCAGGATGGTATAGTTCGCGCGCCTCTGCAAAAGCCGCAGGCCGCTGCTGCCGATCAAGGCATCAATCACGAAGCAGGCCATCAGGCCGTCGCCGAAATCGGTGAAGTCGAGACGGTCATTCCGCCCATGCTTCTGGTCATCAAGCGCAACCCGAATTCGATTTCCATACCCGCCGCCGAGCCTCGATACGAAGAGCGCGCCGTGACTTCATCCACTGTGAAGATAAACAGCGATTTCGGCTATCGCCGCGATCCGTTCACCCGCCGCTCGAAGTTTCACTCAGGAATCGATCTGAAAGCCCGCTGGGGCGATGCTATAGGAGCGAGCCACAGGGGAACGATTTCATTTGCGGGCTGGCATCGCGGATACGGCAACCTCATCATAGTCGATCACGGAGGGGGAGTGTCGACTTACTATGCTCACCTTTCGAGATTTCAGTTGAGCGTCGGAGACAAAGTTTCCCGCGGCACGATAGTCGGATACGCGGGCAGCACGGGAAGAGCCACCTCGCCGCACCTTCACTACGAAGTGCGAATCGAAGACAATCCCGTCAATCCGCTTCAGCCGCTCGCGCTCGATCCGTCATCGCTTTTTTTCAACGAAGAAAAACCTCCCTCGAAAACTCCTGAGCAAGAAAACTGAATCCGCGGAGCAGGCATCAGCAAGCCTGCTCCGTGGAGCTTGCCGCTCCACACTTCAGACAGGCATCATTGAACAGACCGAGGGCATCACACCCTTGAAAATACCTGTCAGGAGTCGAGTGAGCCGGATGCTTAAAAAACTATCATCATCTGTCGCCGCCATTTCTCTGATCTGTCTTGCCGCGTTTGCGCAGACCAGAAATGTTAAAACGGAACTGCCCTCGGACGGCCTGAAGAAAACCGCATCGCCATTGGTCGTGGGCGAGCAGTTGAATTATGAAGTCTCTTGGGAGAGTTTCGTCGTCGCAGGTGAGCTAACGCTTGAAGTCATGGAGAGGCGCAGCTTCGACGGCATCGACGGATTTCGTGTGAGCGCGACTGCCGAATCGGTCGGGCTTGTGAAACTGCTCGGCTACAGGGTCAAAGACGTGTATGAATCTTATATCGATGCGGCGACTCTTCAGCCTTTTCGAGCGACTAAGAATACGCGGCACAAAAACAAGACCGCGCAGGATAGAGTTACCCTTGATCAGCAAAAACGCACGGCTCTACTCGCAGACGGAAAAACCATCGAGATACCCCCGGACACTTACGATCTGGTCGGGCTTATGTGCGCCGTGCGCGGGATGGATTTAACTATAGGGCAAACGCGCAACTTCACTTTGATCGAAGACGGAAAACTCTATCCGCTGCAAATCACGGTCGAGGCGAAAGAGAAGATTCAATCTCGCTCGGACAAATACGATGTGGTGAGAATAACGACGAAGGCCTTGAGCGCGCGTGGATCGAAAGACCCATACAAGCTGCGAATCTACGTGACGACCGACAATCGCCGATGGCCCGTTTTGATTACGGCCTCGCCTTCGTGGGGCGAGGTGAGAATCGAACTCACTTCCGCTACAGGAACGAATAAGAAGTGATGAGTGATGAGCAGCCTTTAACTCATCACTCATCACTTTACAGATCGGAGCGACTGCGGGGACGCGGTGAATCGGAACTTATGACGCGGCCTCTGTTTGCGCACACCCGACAAAGCGCGGTCCGCAGTCGCTCATTCCCGGTTCCTCTCTGGAGCCGCTCGCCAGTAGCCCCAGCCGGGAAATTTCATTTTTCAAATTTTCTTCTTCCTGTCATCCGCGCGCGCGCTTTTCATGATAGTCACGATTACGAACACCAATACGGCCAGTCCGTAAGCGAGAGCCAGCGCGGCTATCAACCACCATTGCCAGTTTGATTCCATTATAAATGCGATCAGCAGCATAAACTCACAGGCGCGAGTTTCCCGTTTGGGGCGGCGTGACGCCAGACATAAGCTTTGGCCCAGCCCTTGCGCCACGACGCCGAAACGGTTGCGCGTGTTAGACCGAAACGACTCTCATCGTTTTTGGATTCGAGCAACTGTCTTGCAACCGTTGCTCGCGCTATAGTAGGGCAAGACCTATGCCACCGGACTGGAAAAACACGAGGTCAGGAATTGCAACGAGTTAGGCGAAGCTTAGAAATTGCGCGCGCAATAAACCTGCTGCTTATGTCTGAGTAATGTTGCGCCAGCATGTTGCAGCATCGCTTTACAGGCTGAAATCGCGCCGCTATTCTCAAGCGACCTGTGATGGCAAAACCTTTGATCGTCGGAGTGCATACCTCGATTGCGGGCGGCATAGCTAACGCCGTTTCGGAAGCGGTTGAAAAGCAATGCGACTGCTTTCAGATATTCGCGCGCAATCCGCGAGGCTGGTCGGATCGCGCGCTTTCACGCGAAGAGATTCGGCAGTTTCGCCTTGCGTGCGAAAAAGCCGATCTATGGCCGATGGCGATTCATTCCGTTTATCTGATAAACCTCGCGGCTCAGGACACGGTTGTTCTGGAACGCTCGCGCGCTGCGTTTCGTCAGGAGATCGAGCGCGGGCTTGAGCTTGGCGCGAATTACTTGGTGGTTCATCCCGGCAATCCAAAAAACGCGACGGCTGAAGCGGGCATTCGCACGGCTGCCGAATCGATCCGAGAGGCGGCGCGCGGATTGAAGATGAAAGGACTCACGATTCTGATCGAAAACACAGCCGGACAAGGCTCATCGATTGGCTGCAACTTCGATCAGGTGGCTGAACTTCTTGCCGCGCTCGATGATATCGCGGTCGATGTATGCCTCGACACCGCGCATACGTTTGCCGCGGGGTATGACATCTCGACTGAAAAGGGATTCAAGGCGACGTGTCGAGCGATTAAAAGATCATTCGGCTTTGATCGGATCAAGCTGGTTCATTGCAATGATTCACGAGCGCCTCTGGGTTCGAGAGTTGATCGCCACGAGCATATAGGGCTTGGCCATATCGGAGCCGCAGCGTTCGGTCGTTTGACGCATAACTTGAAGTTTCGCCGCGTTCCATTTATTTTAGAAACTCCGGTCGATGAAGTGCGAGGTGATAAAGAAAACCTTGCCGTGATTCGCGAATTGAGCGGTGGTCAGATGAGAAGGTAAGTTGTGAATGGAAAGAGGAGCGTACATCCGAATGCTTTGCCGAATTATCAAAACGCGGTCATTCCTTCGGACAAGCTCGAAAAGTATGCTCTCGATCCTACGCATCCTACGGGAAGGCATAAAGCGATTGTTTTCAAAAGCGCGCTCGGTTTCGACCAGTCGAACTGGCAGTTGCTTTCGCAGTCTATCATCGATGAACTTCCTTATCACGAAGCAGTGCTAGGGAAAGATGATGAGTACGGACAGCGATACACAGTGATTATGCCGGTAACAGGGCCGAACGGAAATACGGTTGAAGTCGTGACAGCGTGGATTTTCAAACAGGGGGAAGATTATCCGAGTCTGGCTTCCCCTTATGCGCGCAAGAAGTAAAGAGGTGAGCTATGCTGGAAACCAGAAAAGCTCAGGAACTTGATATTGTGGAATTGACGAAAGACTTGCCAGAGTATGGTTTCAAGCGAGGCGAGCGCGGCACGGTCATCACAGCGTTTGACGAGCCTTCTGAAGCTTATGATCTTGAGTTCGTCAACGAGTCGGGCGAGTCGAGGTTTGCATACAGTGTGAGACCGGAGCAGATAGTAAATATCGAGTGCCTGGCTAAAGAGGCTTTTGATCAGGGAGTGAAATTCGTAAAAGAAGGTAATAGTGTTGATGCTGAAGATTCATTTCAACGAGCAATTGAGTTAAAGCCAGGTTATATAGCGGTGTTGCACAATTTGATAATAAGAGACCTTTGGAAGTCAGAGAATTGGCCTATGCTGATCGTCGCTTTACAAATGGTTTTGCGGCTGAACCCCGATTATGAAGAGAACGGACACAATCTGGCAATATTTGCGCGGAATAATCTGGCTATGTCGTACTCGAATTTAGGCGTTCAACTTGCCAGACAAGGAGACGATCTGGGAGCACTACAATATTTTGACATGGCTCTAGGTGTAGGGCCGACAAAGGAAGATGCTTCCTTAATAAGAAGGAACATCGTGAAGGCATATACATCACTTGGAATACAGTTATGTAGTAAGGGTGAGTATTCGACTTCGATCAGGTATATGGGCGTTGCTTGTGCAGTCGATACAAACCAGATTACAAGACATAATCTCGGTATTGCCTACGCTCTCCTGGCTAGGTCTTATATAACGCAGCACCGTTTTGAAGATGCTCTGTCTGCTCTGGTGTATGCAGGGGATTTGGGCGTAGTAATACCAAGGTGGGAGGAAATCAACAAACTAGCAAATGCTAATTCTGATCAGCTTAGGGAAGCACTTCAATCCTTAGAGATCGAGGCAGAGTTCACCCCCACACCGCCAATGCAACAACAAGAGTTTCGAATAGCAGCATAGTCAAAAGTCATGAAAGAAAAATATTTCCCGGAAGAGATCGAACAAAAATGGCAGCAGCGATGGAGTGATGAGAAAACTTTCGAGGTCACCCAAGACCCCGAAAGAAAAAAATTCTATTGCCTTGAAATGCTGGCCTACACCTCCGGGCGCGCGCACGTCGGACACATGAGCAACTACCTCATCGGCGACGCTCTCGCCGGGTACAAACGCCTGCGCGGATTCAACGTCATTCATCCGTTCGGCTGGGACGCCTTCGGTCAGCCCGCCGAAACTGCCGCCATCAAGCACGGTATCGAACCGGAACAATTCACGCGCGATGCCATTCGGTATATGAAAGGCCAGTTGCAGCGCATGGGCTTCAGCTATGACTGGTCGCGCGAAATCGCTACCTGCGACCCGGAATATTACAAATGGAATCAATGGTTCTTCATTCGAATGTTCGAGCGCGGGATGCTCTATCGCAAACTCGCGCCGGTCAACTGGTGTCCGAAAGAAAATATATCTCTTTCGAATGAACAGGCAGCAAACGGCGTGTGCTGGCGCTGCAATACGGCGGTCATTCAGAAACAATTGATGCAGTGGTTCGCGCGCATCACGGATTATGCCGATCAGTTGCTCGACTCGCTCGACTGGCTCGAAGGCAAATGGCCTGAGAGAGTCATCACACAACAGCGCAACTGGATAGGCCGAAGCCGCGGCGCGCAGGTCGATTTTCAAATCGAAGGCTCGGATCGAAAAATCATGGTCTTCACCACGCGCATCGATACAATATTCGGCGCAAACGCCATCATACTCGCGCCCGAACACCCGATGCTCGAAAGCCTCATTGAAGGCCGCGATGAGCGCCAGTCCGTTTTGCAATTCGTCGAGAGAATCCGACGACAGGAACGCACGGGTCGCACTATAGAGAGCCTCGAAAAAGAAGGCATCTTCACCGGCGCTTACGCGATCAATCCTTTTAACCTTGAGCGAATGCCTGTCTGGGCGGCCAACTTCGTGTTGATCGATTACGGGACGGGCGCGTTGATGAGCGTGCCTGCGGGCGACGAGCGCGACTTCGAATTCTCGCGCAAGTACAACTTGCCTTTTCGTCAAATCAAGTTGACTTCAGAAGGGCAGGAAATTCCTGCGGAAGAGATGGAAACGCCCAACGAAGAATGGACTACGACGGTAAACACAGGCGAGTGGAGCGGTCTCTCTTCAAAAGAAGCCAACGCTCGGATGACCGAGTATGCCGAAGAAAAAGGTTTCGGTCGCGGCGCGATCACTTACAAATTGAGAGACTGGGGAATCTCGCGTCAGCGTTACTGGGGTACGCCTGTGCCGATGATTCACTGCGCCGAGTGCGGCACTGTGCCTGTGCCTGATGATGAGTTGCCCGTCACTTTGCCGAAGGGCGTGAATCTCGCGGTCGAAGGCGGGTCGCCTCTCGATCATGTGCCTGAGTATGTCAACGTCGATTGTCCCCGGTGCAAAGGCGCGGCTCGTCGCGACACTGACACGATGGATACATTCGTCGATTCGAACTGGTACTATTTTCGGTATTGCGATCCGCACAATGACCGCGTACCGTTCGATTCCGACATCGTTCGCTACTGGCTGCCTGTCGATCAGTACATCGGTGGAATAGAGCATGCGGTGTTGCATTTGATCTACACGCGCTACTGGACGAAGGTGATGCGCGATTTCGGACTCGTCAGTTTCGATGAGCCTGTCACGCGATTGCTCACGCAGGGAATGGTCTGCAAGGAGACGTATCGTTGTCGACCGACTTTCGAAATAACCGATGAGGTTTTGAGCGGCTTGAAATCAGATGGGGCGGGTGAAGAAGTTTTGAGCAAACTCCGCAGTCTCACGGGTCAGAAAATTTTGGGCGAAGATGATTTTTCGGTCGCCGTGAAGAAATCCATCGGCTCTGCCCGATTCGACGAGTTGAAGACGAAGTTGCTCGACTGCGCGAAAGCGGCCATCGAGTATCACGACTGGCTCTTCCCCGAAGAAGTCATCGATGAAAACAAGTGCAAGTTCTGCGGCAACACTGTCGAAGTCGGTCGCGTCGAGAAGATGTCCAAATCGCGCAAGAACGCCGTCGATCCTATCGAGATGATCAAAATTCACGGCGCGGACGCGCTTCGCGTATTCGTGTTATTCGCAGGCCCGCCCGAAAAGGACAAGGAATGGTCTGACGCGGGATTCGAGGGCGCAGCGAGATACTTGCAAAGAGTGTGGCGCATAGCTTACAAATGGCACACTCGCTTGATGGATGCGAGCGCGACTGAAATCCCTGCGATGAGCGAGATGGCGGATTATCAACGCCGTCTTCGTCGTCGCGCGCATCAGATCATCCGTTCGATCACGGAAAACTTCGAAGATCGTTTGCACTTAAACACCTGCATCTCGTCGTTGATGGAATTGACCAACGAGCTTTACCTCTTCGATCAGGCCGTTGACAAAAACGGACAGGCGACGGACGCGGACGCGAAGATCGCGCGTGAAGCGTTCGAGGCGTTGATCCGAATGCTTGCGCCGTTCGGGCCGCACATCTCGGAAGAATTGTGGGAGACGATTGGTCACACAAAGAGCATCACGCGGGCCGAGTGGCCGACGTTTAGCGATGAGCTTGCGCGCGATGAAGAGATGGAAATCGCCGTGCAGGTCAACGGCAAACTGCGCACTCGCATATTCGCCGCCCCTGACGCAAGTGAAGATCATTTGAGGGAATCCGCTCTCGCGGATGAAAAGGTACAGGCAGCGGCGGCAGGGCGTGACATTGTGAAAGTCATCGTCGTGCCGAGAAAACTGGTCAACGTGGTTATCAAGTGAACTGACGGACGGCGCGAAAAGGTGCGAGGTTTGAAATGACTATTCGCGCCGTTCGCGCTTAGTCCCACCGAAGCGCGAACTCGCAGCAATCGTTCCCTTTCGACGCGCATTTCTGGTGGATGCAGGTTACGTTTTGTTTTCCTATCAACTCCTGCCGCCGGATCAAAAAGGCTGCCAGAGTCCGGCATTGTCCCGATGTCGGCTTGCCTTCGAAGTAGTAATATCGGCTCACAGAAGAAGAAGGCCCCGTAGATTCGGATACGCACTTGCGCAAATCCTGAAAGAGAAGATCGTCAAACCACGCTGTGGATTTATTCTTGTCGGGGCTGCCGGACAACACCGTGCGATAAACCTTCGTGTAAACGTAGTCAGCCGTATAACGCCCAAGTTGACTCGCTATATCTTTGTCCGATGGCGCAGCGAGAGCTTTCGTCAGACGGCCCATTACCTGCTGCATCTCCATCGGATACCAGGTTGAGTCAAGTATCGGCGAGAGCAGTTGCACTCGGTCGTTTGAATGGAGCGATTCGATTGCCGCAGTCAGTTTTTCCTCTCCGTAGCGTTCCTTGAGGAAGTTCTTCCAGGCATTGATCACGGTTCCTTTTACCTTCGCCATGAATTTCTCCCGCGAGTTTTACTGCTTTGAAAAGACTCCGGTTTTTGCGCGTTTTCAGAGGAAGGAAACCGAGTCCGGCATTTCATATCAGTTCGTGCGTGAATAAGGTAGAGGCAGCCTCGATGATCAAATGATAAACCTTGCTGATTGCGGATTCAACAGTTGATTCTGAATGCTCTGATCTACTTTCTTTTCTGTTGTCTTCGATCCCGATTTCCGGCATTATGTGGCCGTTGCATCGCGGTCGCTTTGCTTCCTCACAGGGCCGCTTGAATCCTCATCTTGATAGCTCTCGCCCCTGAAAAAAATCGATCTTTGCGACAGGCGCCCTCGATAGGCCGAAAGCTCACCGCCGCCGAAGCCTTTTTTCGGAGACGCACAGACGCAGGGGGTTCTTGCGCCTTCGCTCCGGGCGACTGCGGCGGTGATTTCATCTCTGTTCGTTCTGCCTGAATTTTACTTTCGATAGAATCCGCCCTGACGCGGCTCGCGCGAGCGTCTTGCGTTTACTCAATCGGGACGGTATCATATGTGGCTTGCTGGTAGAGTGGGCTTTCGCCCACTTTTTTTCTTGGCAACTATGAACGATCTGGACCGGGAAGCCATAGGCAAAATCATTGAGCGCGTCGTGGTTCGCGAGGGGCTTGAACTGGTTCACTGGGAGATGGCAGGGCCGCGCAGTAATTTCGTACTGCGCATCTACATCGATAAGCCGGGTGGAGTCGACCACGGCGACTGCGAGCGGGTGAGCAATCAGGTCGGGACTCTCTTCGATGTCGAAGATTTAATCGAGGCTCACTACACGCTCGAAGTTTCATCGCCCGGAATCGAACGCGGTCTCTACAAGCCTGCTGACTACCGAAGGTTCGCAGGAGAGAGAATCCGCCTTCGTTCATCGGAGCTTGTTGCAGGCCAGCGGAATTTTCGCGGAAAGCTTTTAGGCATCGAAGGCGACCGGGTTCAACTCGATGCCGACGGCGTGGGCCGCGTTGAGATACCTTACGAGAAGATCGCTAAGGCTAATATCGAGTTCGAGTTTTAAGGTAAAGATTATGTCGACGAGTCCGATTCCACAAACCATAGACATGCTGGCCCGCGAGAAAGGCATCGATCCGCAGGTCATAATCGCGGCTATCGAGGATGCTGTAGTGACGGCTGCGCGCAAGCAGTTCAAGACGGGCGAAGACCTCCGCGCCAGATACAACACTGAAACGGGCGACGTTGAATTGTTCGCGCTGATGACGGTCGTCGAAGAGGTTGAAAACCCTTACACTGAAATCAGCCTCGCTGAGGTTGAAGAGATCGGCGTCGAGGGCGCTGAAGTGGGCGACCAGTTGGAATTTCCCAAGCCGCGCGAGGAACTGGGCCGCATAGCCGCGCAGACGGCCAAGCAGATCATATTTCAGAAAGTGCGCGAAGCCGAACGCAATAATGTCTATGAGGAATACATCAATCGCGTGGGCGAACTCGTTCATGGCTTCGTCAAGCGATTCGAGGGCGGGCGCATTATCGTAGATTTGGGCAAGGTCGAAGCCTCGCTTCCGAAACCCGAGCAGTCGCGTGCCGAAACTTTCAATCAGGGCGAGCGCATCAGAGTCGTCATCAGCGGCGTGTCGAAAGAAGCCAAAGGGCCGCAGGTCGAAGTCTCGCGCACTTCGCCCGAATTGCTCAAACGGCTCTTCGAAATGGAAGTGCCTGAAATTTATGACGGAACCGTTGTTATAAAAGCCGCCGTGCGCGAACCCGGCGATAGGGCCAAAATCGCCGTCGTTTCAACCGAGCGCGATGTCGACCCAGTAGGAGCTTGCGTCGGCATGAAAGGCTCGCGCGTTCAGGCCATCATCCGCGAACTTCGCGGCGAGCGCATAGACATCATCGAATGGAATGAAGACCCGGCTATATTCGCGGCCAACGCGCTTTCGCCTGCAAAAGTTTCGAAGGTCGAAATCAACAGCTTCGAAGAAAAGCGGCTCACCGTCACCGTGCCGGATGATCAACTCTCTCTTGCAATCGGCAAGAAGGGGCAAAACGTCCGCCTCGCAGCCAAACTCGTCGGCTGGCACATCGATATTCGCAGCGCGGAAGAAGCCGCGCGCGCCGCAGCCGCACAGTTGGAAGCCGTCATGGCGGGCGGAGAGGCGACTCTTACGGATATACGCGAAAGCCTCGCGCTCGATCAGATAACCGCCGAGCGATTGAAGGATCGCGGAGTGAAGACTATCGAGCAGCTTTCGTCTCTGACCGTAGATGAGCTTGTCGATACCATCGACGTGAGCTTCGATCAGGCAAACGAAATCATCGAAAGAGCGCATCGCCTGCTTGCGCAAAAGCATGCCCGTGAAGTTCAGGCTCACAAGGCTGAAGAAGCAGCCGAGAAGGAAAGCGCGCAAGAATCCGAATTGATCGCAGCGGAAGAAGCTACGGTTGAAATTGAGGCCGCGAGCGCGGAAGAGGCTGAGTTGATCGCAGCAGAAGAAGCCGAAGCGATTGGAGCAGAGGAAGAGGCTGAGTTGATAGCGACGGAAGCAGTCGAAGGCGAAGAAACACCGGAGGCGGAGGAAGGCGAAGACGCCACCGCTAAGGATGAATAAGTTGTCAGGCTTTGGAGAGTTGCGTGGCTCTTCATCGCTCAATCAGGCGCGAAGCGATCTGGCTTCCCGCCTTTTACAACACGCACCCGGTTTAGGTATGACAGGGCAAAAAATAAGAATCTACGATCTGGCTAAAGAGCTAAAGCTCGACAACAAGAAAGTCCTCGAAGACGCGCGACGCGAGGGCGTAGATGTCAGTGTGCCTTCAAACACAGTTCCCTTCGAAGTGGCCGAGCGAATTCGCACCAAGTACTTTCCCAAGAAGGCCAAGCCCTCGGTCGGGCCGCGGCTGGTCAAGGTGGTCAAACACGAAGCGGAGATTGAGGCTGAGCCGTCGCCTGAAGTCGTCGAGCAGGTCGTGGAAACAACCGCGCCAGATCACGAAGAGCCGCCCGTTCACGCGGAACCTGCCAGGCCCGAACCTCCCAGACCGAAGATTCGCGTACTCAAACCCGGCCCGCAACCCGCCGTCACCGCCCAGACCCAAACCGTCGCTGAGCCTATCATGGAGGAGCAGCCCGCCGCAGAGCAGGAAATGGAGCAGCCCGCCGCAGAACCCGCAGCGTCGCCTGCTGCCAGACCTCTGCCTCCGCCCATTCAGCGCCCGACTTCGCCCCAGGTGCGCGTGCTGAGACCGCGCCCGGACGCCGCGCCCATTCGCCGTGTGGCGACGAGAGAAACTCCCGCCGCAAGCGCGACGAGGCCTGGACGCCCCACCGCGCAGGAAACTGTCGCCGTTCAGGAACAGGTCGAGCATAAACCCAGAACCGTATACGTCCCGCAAGACACGGGCCGCCCGCGAAAGCGATCACGGCGAGGCAAGCGAACAGGCGCTGAGGCCGGACCGGAAGAGAGCCGCTCGCTTGATCATTCGCACAGGCGCACAACCGCAGTCGCTCAGGCGAAAGCCAAACCCGTATTCACTGAACTGAGACCCATCAAACTCGTCGAGGGAACTACGGTCAAAGACTTTTCGGAAAAACTCGAAATCAAACCTAAAGATGTCGTGCAGGAATTTCTCAAGCGCGGCGTGATGGCGACCATAAATCAGATTCTCGATCAGGAGATAGCCAAACATATCGGTAAAGAGTACGGCTACGACATCACCTTCGTGCCCTTCGAAGAGATGATCGTAGACCGAATAGAAGAGCAACTTATCGAATCGGGCGAAGAGGAGATGGTGCCGCGCGCTCCTGTCGTGACCGTGATGGGCCACGTCGATCACGGAAAAACATCTCTTCTCGATGCCATTCGTCAGACCCGCGTGGCCGAAGGTGAAGCGGGCGGCATCACCCAGCACATCGGCGCGTACTCAGTTCAGGTTGCAGACCCGGATGACCCCGAACGCAAACGTCGCATAGTCTTTCTCGACACGCCCGGTCACGAAGCGTTCACGATGATGCGCGCTCGCGGAGCGAAAGTTACAGACGTGGTGGTGCTCGTAGTCGCGGCGGATGACGGCGTGATGCCTCAAACGCTCGAAGCCATCGATCACGCCCGCGCAGCCGAAGTGCCTATGGTCGTGGCCATCAACAAGGTCGATAAGCCCGATGCCAATCCTGATCGCGTCAAACAGGAACTTGCAGACCGCGGCCTGCTTTGGGAAGGATGGGGCGGCGATGTGGTTATGATCGAAGTATCGGCCAAGAAGTATCAAAACATCGATCAGCTTCTCGAACTCATACTGTTGTCGAGCGACCTGCTCGAACTCAAAGCCAATGCCAAACGGCTTGCGACGGGAGTAGTGCTTGAAGCCAAGCTTGATCGCGGACGCGGCCCCGTCGCGACTGTGCTTGTTCAGCAGGGATCGCTTAAAATCGGCGACCCGTTCATCGTCGGTCAGGTGTTCGGTCGAGTCCGCGCGATGTTCGATGATCGCAGTCGCAACGTCGATGCGACAGGCCCTTCGACTCCCGTAGAAGTCCTCGGACTTCAGGGTGTGCCTCACGCGGGCGATCAGTTTCAGGCCGTGCAGGATCCCACTCAGGCCCAGCACATCGCACACCAAAGACAGATGGCCGCGCGTCAGGCCGCTATCGCTCGAACATCGGCGCGCGGACTTGAGCAACTCTTTTCGAGCAAGGATCAGGTCAAGGAACTTCTCACCATACTCAAGGGCGACGTCCAGGGGTCGGTCGAAGCCGTCCGCGACGCGCTCAACAAGCTGTCTACGGAGAGAGTCAAAATCCGAATCATCCGCTCAGGCGTCGGCGCGATTACCGAATCGGACGTGATGCTCGCTTCGGCTTCATCGAAGGACATGAATCGCGCGGCTGTCATCATCGGCTTCAACGTGCGGCCTCAATCGCGTGCGCGAGAGATAGCCGAAGCTGAAGGCGTAGACATTCGCCTGCACACGATCATCTACAAGATCGAAGAGGAAATCCGCAATGCGATGCTCGGACTGCTCGAAGCCACAAAACGCGAAGTCATCACGGGACACGCCGAAATCCGTCAGGTCTTTCGCGTGCCGCGTTCGGGACAGGTCGCGGGCTGTTATGTCACGGACGGACTGATTCGCCGCACGACGGCTCGTGTGCTTCGCGATAATGTCGTCATTCACGAAGGTCGAATAGATTCGATCCGGCGCGTCAAGGATGATGTGAGCGAAATCAAACAGGGCTTTGAATGCGGCATACTGCTTGAAAGGTTTCAGGACATAAAAATCGGAGACATCATCGAAGCTTACACCACCGAAGAAGTAGCTCCCACCGAACTGTAACGAGGGGCAATCGGCCCCCTGATCAAACCCGAAACCGAAAGCGCGCATCTGAGCCGAGCTTTAGGTTGGGTTGCAAGTCCCGCCGTTTGGGTTTAGCATATCCAGTTTAATTTCGGTCGCGAATCCTGGCCGGGTGATATATGACGGGAAGAAGACCTGAACGGCTGGCGGAACAGATAAAAGAAGAAGTCTCTTCGATAATCGCAGGAGAACTCGACGACCCTCGCGTCGGATTCGTCACCGTGATCGAAACCAAAGTCAGTCCCGATCTGAAATACGCGAAAATTTTCGTAAGCGTCATGGGAGAAGACCATCAGATTGCCGAGTCGATGAAAGCTCTCGATCATGCTTCCGGTTTCATCCGCCACCGACTCGGCTCGGTGTTGAGGATCAAACGCGCCCCTGAACTGCGTTTCATCTACGACGACACGGAGAGGACTGCTGCCCGGATCGAAGAATTACTCAGCGAGGAGGTGCAAAGGGCGAAGGATGATGACGCCGAGTCGTAGAATCAGGTCGAATAGAAATCACCTTCGCCTTTCAGGTTATGCTTAGTCAGGTTATCGAACTAATCGAACAGAAACATTTTTTCATGATAACTTCTCACATCCGGCCCGATGGCGACGGATTAGGGTCAGGGCTTGCTCTCTACTGGATACTTCGCCGGCTCGGAAAAAATGTCAACGTGGTGCTGAGGGATCGAGTCCCTCCGGGCTACTACGTCCTGCCCGGCGCGGATGAAGTTCTGGTGCAGCCGGACGTGGCCGAAAATTATGATGCGGCCTTCGTCATAGAATGCAGCGATGTCGAGCGTCCGGGCCTTGCGTCGCTCAAGGATCAGTTCGTCGTCAACATCGATCATCACTCGACGACCATTCCGTTCGGCGACATCAACTGGATAGACTCGACCGCCGCGGCTGTCGGCGAGATGGTCTACAATCTTTCGAAAGCCCTCGGCGTGGAAGTAACGAAAGAGATAGCCGAATGCCTCTACACTGCGCTGCTGACGGACACGGGAAGCTTTCATTTTTCAAACACGACTGAGCGCACGCTCAAGATCGCTTCCGAACTCGTCCGCCGTGGAGTCGAGCCTGCGCGCATATCTCAGGCGCTTTATTACTCATACCCGTTTTCGAGGATCAAGCTTTTAGGAATGGTGCTATCGAAGATCGAGCGCGACGAATCGGGCCGAGTGGCCTGGGTGATGATGGATCGCGACACGATGGAAGAGGCGGGCGCGTCGGAAGAAGACTCGGACGGAATAGTGAATCACGCGCTCTCGATAGATGAAGTCGAAGCGGTGGCCTTCTTCAAAGAACTCCTTCCGGGAGTTTATCGAGTGAGTCTTCGCTCGAAGGGCAAATGCAATGTCGCTCGCGTAGCCGAACAGTTCGGCGGCGGCGGGCATCGCAACGCCGCGGGCTGTCGCATAGAAGACGATTTCGAAGAAATGCGTCGCCGCGTGATCGAGGGACTTCAACAAGCCGTCGGAATGGCACCCGTTTCGGCCTGATGATCAATCCTGAAACTCCATAATTCGGATGCGCGGCTATCGATAGCAGAACGATTAAACGTCATTCTTTCTTCGCATCCTTCTCGGTCGTCTTCGAGTCGGGCAGGCTGTAGGCGACTTTGCCATTCTCATCCATAAATTCCAGACGCGCGATGCCCGCAGAATCGACTGACATCCTGATTCGGGGCTTGCCCCTCGTATCGGATAAAATGATCGCGGCTGATTTATCGCCGCTCTTCCCCACGAAGACGCGAGTGGCTCCGAACTCGCCTCTATCCGCCGCCTCCTGAATCTTCTTCATCGCTTCGGTTTTTTCCGGCCCGTCTTTCATATTCCTGACCGCCTGAATTTTTTCGACCTGTTCCGCCGCTGCAATATCGGGCCTGTCCCATACTCTCAGCCCCGCCATGCGAGAGCCGTTGTTATCACCGTACATGATTCCGACCGTTTGATCCTGATCGAACTGATCGAAGAGCAGCGCGGCTCCGGCGCTCGTCCGTCCATCTTTCTGCTGGCCGTGGAATACCAGTCCGCCGCATTCATCGCCCTTGTCGTTGTAAAAAATCAGACCCGGCGATTTCTCGCCCTGTCGCTGAAAAGTTTTTCCGCTGACTATGGGATCGGGAATGCGCTCCTTGTTGGAAATGACCAGCTTCAATGCGCCGTCTTTCTCGACGATGTTGATGCGCTCGACATCTATTTCATCAAATTTGTTCTTCTGATTTCCAGAACTGAAGCCGGAAGCGATAAAGATGACGAACAACAGAGTGAGTGCGATGGCATAAGCTTTCAGGAAGCGGACATCCTTTTGCAGTTTGGTTTTCACAGGGCGTTCCTCCATTGATGAGTTTTACAGGACGAATCGAGTTGATGATATGCCCTGTGTCAGTTTCAAAGCAACGACTCGTCGGCTGCGATCTCGCATCTAGATTTAGTTTTCGGAAACAGGACATGGATAAACACGGATGCAACACCCACGGATCACATCAGTCGTATCCGTCTAATCCGTGTTCATCTGCGGGCTATTCTTCTTCCGCAGGCGAAAACCGAAACGGCCTTACAAGTTCGATGATTTGAATCTGATTCGTCAGCCCCGTCACCCTTTTTGTTTTATGTTGAGGGTCTGACCCGCGACGGTGATCTTGCCTTTTCGACTTCGCCCGGTAGAGTTGCGCTCAACTGAATAACTCACCGTTCCACTTCCTGTGCCGCTCGCGACGGTTATCGTTATCCAGCTTGCTGCGGTCGTTGCCTGCCACGCGCAGCCATCGCTCGTCGCGACCGCGATGCTCGCCTCTCCTCCGCGAGCCTTGATCTTCTTATTCGTCGTCGAAATCGAATAAGAGCAATTCGGAGGATCGGGCGCGTCCGTTCGCCCATAGGCGCGCACGATTTTAGTCGTGTGACCCGCGCGGTCTCTGATCTGAACCGTCACCATCGCGCCTGCGGAAGAGAGATCGATTGGTGCGCGTAGATTGACAGTAATCGTGCCGCCTTCGCTGATCGTCTGCCCCGCTGCGAGATTCGTTCCGGCGGGAGTTGAGCCGACTGCGCGATCAACCGTGAGCGAAAGAGTCGCCGGATCGATCCCGGAGTCGAGGTCATAAGCTCCGATGACGAAGCGCGAAATCCCTGCTCCGGCCTGCGCAACCGAAGGCACGAGCGAGAGAGTCGGTCTCAAATCATCTTCCAGAAATCCCGCGACCGCCGTATCGCCCCCGGCGCGAATGAGGTTCGTGAGATCGATAGGCGCTCCCGTATCTACCCATCGCGCGATCTTCATTCGCTCTTCCCACGTCAAAGCCAGACTGGACGCGGGAGGCGGCATCGCTTCGCCTGAATAATCGAGATCGCATTCAGACCAGTCCGCGCCCGCAGGCAGAGTCGCTGGATCGCCCGCAACTCTTTCAGTCGGGTGATCCGCGTTCGTTCTTCCGTCCAATCGTCGCCCGAAAACTTTCCACACAAACAAACTCTGACGCGCCTGCCCCGCGCGGATGTAGCGCGTCACCTGCGGCCAGTACCACTCTCCTCCCGGCGTGACTGATCTCGGAGTCGGATTCGAGCCGCTCCGCGGGCGAGCAAGCAGAGCATAAGTCGCCGGATAGCCTCCATCGATTAAGCGATCATCCGCGTCGAGATCGAGTCCCGCTGCCGGCGTCTTGCCGTTTCGCGACGAGTGGCACGAAGCGCATTTGGCCTGAAGTATCGGCTTGATGTCGCGCAGATATTCGACCGATGCAGAGTGAGCATCGAGCGTTGTTATTCCCGGCGAAGACGAGCCATCGACTGCAAGCAGGGGCGTCGTTCGAGCGAGATCGCGAACCGCATAATCAGGCCGCGCGGCTGCCGTCGTGTGAAAATCGAGCGCCGCTTTGCTGTGCGCATGACACCCGCCGCAATCGTAACGCACTTCGCCCGGTCGCGCCTGATGCCACGTCTGAGCCATGTTCAACACCAGCCCGTTGCGATCAAGCGTTTGAAAAGTGAATGGCACATCGGCAGGAATCTTTGCGAGAAACGAAGTATCCACGTTGCCCTGAAGATCGGTGATGCCTTCCTTGCGCACGGGGATTTCGCCGAGTATTCGCACGCGCTCCGAGAAATGAGAATCGAACGCGCGACCGTTCGCGGGATAGCTGCGGTCAGTCACGGGTTGGAGGGCGAGAATTCTTATCGCGTAGATATCCGTGTCCGAGTAAAGCCCCGCGTCCGCGCCCTGACGAGTCCAGTTTCGGTCGCCGAAGTTTTCATGCTGATAAAACCTGTCGCCTTTGAATGGCCGCGTGTCGCGCGAGATCAAACTCGATGAGCCTATCAAAGCCATCACCGTCCCCTCGGCAAGTCGTGAGTCTAGCTGCCCGTCATTTTTGAGTTCAGGTAAAACGGCAGGCGTTGTGACGCCATAAATTCTCTGATAAGGCACGACCGCGCGGGGCCATTGCTCGTTGTATCGCGGATCGTTTTTCACAAGCACCAAATCTTCAGGTCGCGTCAACACCTGATCGGCGCGCATTCGATATATGCCGCCGTCGTAGAAGGGCGCGGCCAGCCCGTTGTTGACATAGATGCCATTGTGATTTGCCGCGCCTCGCGTGTAGACGACGAGCAGTTCATTCGCGGGCGCAGCCGAAGGCATCGTGAATTTTCCGACTCTCGTGTTATTGCCTCCCGCGCATGGCACACCCGGATAAGGAGGGTCGCCCACTCGACAAGGAGACGGAACATCTTCGGCAGTCGTGAACGGAGTGATGCGCGTATAGCCGACTCGCTTGAGCGGTATCTCGTCGGACGAAGCATTGTCGGGCGGGATGGGCTGAAATGCCGCGCCCCCTGACGCGCCGTCAACCGGGAAGCGATACAACTCTCCGAAGCCGTTGTTATTGAGGTTGTAATATCGACAGACGACTATCGAACCGTCTGAAGTCTCGGTCATAAAATGATGCGCGAACGGGCCGTCGCCGAATCCTGAAAACGGTTCGAAGCGAGTGCCATCGGGATAGATCGACCAGAGAGGAAAAACTCTGTCATCACGCGCGCCCATGTTCTCCCACGAAGTGAAAACCACGCGGCCATCTTTCAAGACGAACGGATGCAGGGCGGCAGCGACGTTGAGGAAGCCAATGGGTTGAACATTTTTTCCGTCGCCGTCCATCACATAGAGTTGCATCGCGCGCTGGCCGCCGTTGGTCATTTTGTTCGGCACGAAATTGTCTCGCGTCGAAGTGAAGACTATGCGACCGTCTGCGAGAAAAGCAGGGCCGGTGTTGAACACGCCGACGCGCGGGCAGTTGGTTTGCTGGCGCGAGCAATCGAAGTCGGCTCCGTTGCCCGTATTGGGAGTGAATTCCTGAAAGGTGAGGCGCGTGACCGTTCGCGTCGCAAGATCGATGCGATAGATGTCTGCGCCCGCGTAAGAGAGCGCGTGTTCGGAATTGACTCCGCGCTGCGGGTTCGAGTCGCGCACATTCGGGTAATAGGCGAAGACTACGGATCGGGCATCATAAGAGACATAAGGATCGACGACCGCGCCGCTCGCGCCTGCGGGGAACAGGACTTCTTCGCTGCCGTTTGGATGAAGCAAAACGAGGTCTGCGCCGGGGTCGGGCGTGAGCGGAGTGATGGCATCGGGCCAGAATGAATTTTCATTATTGCCCGGTCGCGGCGAGCGCACATAAACGATGTCGTAATCTACGGGCTGAAGCGATTGTGCAGTGGAAGACGGAAGCGGCCAGTAGGCGATTGCAAGCGCGGATAAAAAGATGAATAGAACGAGTTTTTTCATGACAGTCCTTCGAATACACTTCGCATCGGGGGCAGGGGGTGAGCGCGTGAGGTCGCGTTACTATTTTATTTTGCGGAGGGAGACAGCAAACCCGTCAAACTCGCCTGGGGTAAAAGATACCGCCCGATTTTATCAGCAGAGGCGATGGGCGAGAAGAGAAATGAAAAGCTGCGGAGATGGCCCGCTCTGCTTACCTGCCGCACCAGCCTGGCTTGCGCTTCTCTAAAAAAGCAAGCATGCCTTCCTGCGCGTCTTCGGCCATCGCATTCATGCTCATTATCTCTTTCGCGTAAGCGTAAGCCTTCGGCTGATCCATATCGATCTGCGCGTAGAATGCCTGTTTGCCTATCGAGACAGTAAGCGGACTGGCTTCTGCAATCTGAAGCGCAAGCGCGCGGGTTTCTTCGCGCAATCTCTCAGCCGCTACGACGCGATTCACAAGTCCCCATTCCATCGCCGTCTCGGCGTCGATGGGCTTTCCGGTCATCAGCATTTCGAGCGCGCGCTTGCGCCCAACGGCTCGCGTGAGCGCGACCATAGGCGTGGTGCAGAATAATCCTATGCGAACGCCGGGAGTGGCGAACCGCGCTTCTTCGACTGCGATTGCCATATCGCAGGTCGCAACCAACTGACAGCCCGCGGCGGTCGCCACGCCCTGAACTTCAGCTATGACCGGCTGCGGGATGCTTTGAAGGAGAGTCATCAACTCGGTGCAGACATCGAAGACGCGGCGATAATCGTTTATACTTCTGTCACGCAATTCCGCGAGGTCGTGGCCCGCAGAAAACACTGACCCCGCGGCGGCGAGAATCACTGCGCGAATGTCATTCGATTCCCCCACATCGCGCAGGCAATCGATCAACTCCTGCATCAATGCCAGAGACAAAGCATTTCGTCGGTCGGGGCGATTGAGGGTGATGACTGCTATCGGCGCGTGGGTTTCAACGAGAAGGTAATCGTAATTCGATTTCATAAGACTGCTCCCTGAGAAAGACTTTCAGATCAATCGCAAAGCATGACAACACAGCAGGCAGGGCGCTTGCAATCGCGGAATGAGAAGTCAGAGGACTGGCAACTCAGTATCAACTGATCGGGGCGATGTATAGTGTCTTTCCAGTGATGGCTACTTTCTTGCCGAATGTTTTAACCATCACACAATCTCTCCTGCGAAGCGAACGCGGCTAACTTTCTATAACTCAAGGATTGGCCCTCGCCCGCGTGTCGCCCGGACGACTGGCATATTGATTGCCCTCTCTGATCACCGATTTTCCCGTTCACAGATGGTCTAGGCGAGGAGTAGTTTCTATGAACGCTACAAAGATAAAAGCATCGAGTTTGAGTCGAAGGATATTGTTGTTCGGAGTCTTTTTCGTTCTGCTGCTTCCGGCTCTATTTTCCATCAACGCCGCTTCGTCTCCGCAGGAATTTTCGATAAACCCTGTGCTGGATTTTTCGACATACCTCGGCGGCGACGGGACGGACTCGATTTCAAGTGTCGCGGTTGATCGCGCAGGAAATATCTATGTGACCGGTTCTGCTGACAACGGTTTTCCCACAACGCCCGATGCTTTTCAAACCGCTCCGTCGAAGGGAAACTCCGCTCCATTCGTGGCCAAACTCGATGCAACTAGCAAGGCCATCGTCTACTCGACATTCCTCGGCGGCTTCGATAGCAAAACGACTGACATAGCAGTCGATTCCGAAGGCAACGCTTATGTCACGGGAGAAACTTCGGCGCAGGATTTTCCCGTCACGCCGGGAGCTTTTCAAACTGCCAAGGGGAGCCGAATCTTTGCCTTCATCACAAAGCTCAACGCTTCGGGCAGCAATCTCATCTATTCGACATACTTCGGCGGATCAGGCACAGGCGCGAGCCTCGGAGAATGCGGAGCGTCGACGAATTCGGGATGTATTACCTCATCAAGCGCGATAGCAGTCGATTCTGAAGGCCGCGCTTTTATCACAGGCAGCACTAACAGCGACCTTTTGCCCACCACGACAGATGCATTTCAGAAGATGAGGATTCGCTCCGATTGCAGCATAGCCGGAACAGACGCAGCCATCATTCCCTGCCTTGAAGCGTTCGTTGCGAAGTTCAATCCTGCGGGCAGCGCGCTCGTCTACTCAACTTATCTCGGCGGCGCGAGAGATGATGCCGCTCACGATATAGTCATCGATTCAGCGGGCAGGGCGTGCATTTCAGGAATCTCCACTTCATCAAACTTTCCGCTGCCAGGCGCGCTTTCTACGGCGGGCAATACGTTCGTCGCGAAGCTCAATTCCGAAGGCAGCAATCTCGTCTATTCGACGCGCGCAGGCGAGTCAGCGCAGCAGACATCTCTCGGAATCGATTCTTTGGGCAATGCCTATCTCACTGGCGTCATCAACTCCGTCAACCTCGCCGCCACACCCGGCGCATTCAGGCCGTCGAGCGCGAACGTGCTGGCTTTCAAGACCACTGACGGAGGCAGTCATTGGGAGGTAAGCCATGCGGGGCTGCCGAGAGGCATACTGTCTATGGCCATTGATCCCGCGGATTCATCCAACCTCTACGCTTTTTCTTTCGGCACGATCAACAGGAGCAGCGATGGCGGAAAGAGTTGGAGTTCTACTGCGTCCGGCCCGCTTATCGAGTCATCGGGATTCGATCCGCGAAATCCGGCCATCGCTTACGCCGCTACCCCGACATTCGCCTTTGAAAACAGAAGGATCATCAAGACAACTGACGGCGGCATCACCTGGCAGACAGCATTTGATTTCTTGAACGGCATCATCGCCGCCGACAATGGCATAATCATAGACCCCACCGATTCTTCCGTCTTCTATGTGCTGGCTTTCCCCGGCAGCTTCGGCGGCGGCGGCCTGTTCAAATTCAGCCCGCTCAATGACGGCCTGAGAATGGAGAAAGTAGGCAAAGGAATGCCAGTAGGGAAGATTCTGGCGATAAATCCTTCGAATTCAAAAATACTTCTTGCCATCTCCAGCGACGGATTGTACAGAAGCGCGAACGGCGGCAAGCGATTCAGAGCGACCGATCTTCGAAGCCCGAATATCCAGTCTGTAGTATTCAACTCCGTTGATCCCTCTCAGGTTTATGCCGCGGGCGCAGGCATCTATCGCAGCACGGACACGGGCGAGACGTGGAAGAAAATCGAAGACGATCTGCCTGATGTCATTCTAAACCGATTGCTGATCGATCCCGCAGGCTCGACATTTTACGCAAGCACCGCAAGCGGAGCTTACAGAAGCACGAACGGAGGCCGCCATTGGGAGCGAATCGAAGGGGGATTGAACGACTGTTCAAGGATTCTCGCCATCGATTCGCACAACCCGAACATCATTTATGCGGGCGGGTGCGAGTCGATATCGGAAGTCTTCGTCGCAAAGATCAACTCCGCGGGGTCAGCCTTCGATTATGTCACATATCTCGGCGAGGGAAGCGCAAGCCGTGTAGCAGTCGATGCGGCGGGCAATGCTTATGTAGCGGGCAGCACTACGTCAGTGAATTTCCCCGTCAAGAACGCATTTCAGCCTGACCTTAAACGCAGCCCCGACGCTTTTCTCGCCGGACTCAACGTGTCAGGAACGAGGATATTTTTCTCCACATACTATGGCGGAAGCCGTACCGACTTGCTCACAGGTATAGCTTTGGACACGAGAGGCAATATGTGGCTTGCAGGATTGACTGTCTCGACTGATTTGCCTGTTGTCGCAGCTTTGCAGGGGAACCTGCGAGGGCAGACCGACGCTTTCATCGCCAAAGTGATGGAACTGAGCGCTATCGTTCCCGCGCCGAGGATATCGAATGTGACTCCATCATCAGGCCCGTCGTCGAGATCGATTGAAGCGACTATCACGGGGGAAAATTTCAAAGAAGGCGCACAGGTGAGAGTCGGCGGAATTCCGGCGACTGTCGTCAGCGTCTCGCCGTCAGCGATAGGCATAATCATCCCTGTCGGTTTCGCCGGTAAGGTGACGGTAGCGGTCGTGAATCCCGACGGGCAGAGCGACGCGCTTGCGGGCGGATTCACCTATCTCCTGTCTCCTCAAATAGAACTGGCAATCGTGATAGGAAAAGACCTGATCGTAGCGGGAAGAGAATTCGACAAAGGCGCGGTGATAATAATCGATGGCGCGGTGCAGGCGACCGAGCCTGACCCTTCGAGTCCGACCTCTCGGCTCATTCGCAGCAAAGGCGGCAAGAAGATCAAACCCGGCCAAAGCGTAAGCATCGTGGTGAGAAACGCGAATGGAATCGTCTCGCTTCCGTTCAGCTTCACACGCCCGACCGAGTGAAACAGGGCAATGATTTTCTTCACTGCGACTGGTAGAACGCTGACATGAAGCGATAGAAATTCCATACATCTACTTTCGATGACATCTCGAAAGTCGCGTGCATCGAAAGCAGCGGCACGCCGAGATCGATCACTTCCATGTCCTGCCGCGAGAGAAATCCGCCGATGGTTCCGCCTCCGCCGACATCGACTTTCGGAGTCTGCGTCTGCCACGGGATAGAGTTTTGATCAAGCACGCGGCGAATGCGCGCCGTGAATTCCGAGTTGGCGTTGAACCCGCCGCGATAAGTTTTGATCGTCACGCCGAAGCCTAATCGCGCCGCATTCGATGCTTCGCTCGTCTGCGGAAAGACGGGGTTGATGCCGTCGTTGGTGTCGGCTGATACAACCTGCGAGTTGCGAAGCGCCACTCTCAAATCCAGATCGGAATAACTCGCGCCGCGTTGCGCCGCTAGAAGGCGCGCAAAAGCGGTGTTCAGAAATTCCGACGACGCGCCCGTGTTGTTGACCGAGCCGACTTCTTCGAAGTTCGATAGATACGCCATAGCCGTGTAGCGAGGCGTCGCTTTGAGATCGATCATCGCGCGAACCGCGCAGTATGAAGAAAGCCTGTCATCCTGTCCGTAGGCTCCGACTATCCCGCGATCAACGCCTACGTCCGCAGGCGGCGCGGCGGGGACGAGTTGAAGTTCCGCGCTCACCAAATCTTCTTCCTGAATTTTGTACATCGCCGTCAACTGCTTTATCACTTCACTGATGACCGAAGAATTCTGACCGGGTATGCTGCCCGCTACGGGGTTGAGTTCTTCGCCCGCGAGTACGTTCGCGTATGTGCGATTTCTCAGATCGGTGTCCGAATGCGGCGCGCTATCGGGAATGACGAAGACAGGATCATTAGCGTTGAGTCCTATCGATACATCGATGACGCGCCCGTCCACGGTATCGATGCGACCGATGAGCGCGAGCGGTTCGTTGGCCCATTGATATTTTTTGATTCCGCCGTAGTAGACGGTTTTCATCAACACGATTCCGCCGGGGGCGAGGATGAAGGGGCGGGCTTTGAGTCCTATGTGCGGGCTGTCGTGATGCGTGCCGACGAGTCGGGAACCATTGGTGAGAGGTTCTGCTCCGACGATGACGAGAATCACGGCGCGGTCGCGTCCGTTGATGATGAGTCGCGCGCCCGCTTTCGCCTGTGATGGATCATTGAAATCAGCGAAGCCCGCGGTTCGGGCAAGGCGTATGACTTCGCGCGTAGAAGTGAGCGCGGATTTCGCTGTGCGAATATAGGCTTTGTATCGTTCGGCGAATTCGAAAACCTCTGCGCGCTGATCGGGGTTGAGCAGGAGCCAGCCTGATTTTTTAGTCGTCCAGACGCTTCCATCCTGCGCCGCTGTGGTTAAAGAAAGCAGCGCGCCTGCAAGCGTTATAGCCATCGCACGTCGAATCATGTTTCTCTCCTGTTGAAGATCGATATCGTTTGGGAAAGATAGAGGCAATAGTGAGAAGCGTCAACCTGCAAGCGGGATTGCGCCGCGACGGGCATTTCATCTCAGAAGATTCCTTGTGTGCATATTCTTAGGGGTTAGTTGTAATAAGTCAGCCGCGTCAGCGGCGACCTGACTTTAGCCGTGTGCTTCAGCGCACGGGCCAGACGCAAGGGTTTGTTCGCGTCGCGCGAGCGACGATTGAGTCTTCTCAGCTAATTCAATCGTCGCTGACGCGACGAGATCGCCACGATTCGATGCACCGCGCACTGAAGTACGCGGCTAAACTCAACTGCCGCTACGCGGCTCAGGAGCTACATTCTGTCATTTGTTTTTCTCTCTGATTTTTTTGGCGCGAGTTTCGAGAGCGACCGCTTCATCCACACGATTCATCTTTCGCAGCAACGCGGCATAATTTTCCAAAACAGTCGCTACGTTTGGGTGATCTGCGCCCAGCACTTTCTCACGAATTGCCAGAGCGCGGACGTAGAGAGGTTCAGCTTTCGCATACTCGCCTTTTTCTTTGTACAGCCCAGCAATGTCGTTAAGCGAAGTGGCAGTCGAGGGATGATCCGGGCCTAGCGTTTTCTCACGAATTGCCAAAGCCTTAATGTAGAGAGGTTCAGCTTTCGCATACTCGCCCTTTGAGTCATACAGCGCAGCAAGGTTATTTATAGATGTGGCTGTGTCTGGATGCTCTGCACCTAGCAATTTCTCAAAGATTGCCAGAGTGCGAATGAAGAGCGGCTCGGCTTTCACATAATCACCTTTTGTTTTGTACAGTACAGCAAGGTTGTTTAGAGACGTAGCCGTATCCAAGTGATTTGGGCTTGGTGTTTTCTCAGTGATTGCCAAAGCGCGAATGTAGAGCATCTCGGCTTTCGTATAATCGCTTCTTGAGTAGTACAGCCCAGCAAGATTGTTGAGCGATTGAGCTGTATCAGGATGATCCAGGCCTAATTCCTTCTCTCTAATTTCCAGAGAGCGTTTCAAAAATGGCTCAGCTTTCTCGTACTCGCCCGCCTCCATCAAGCTTAAGCCGCGCCAAGTAAGCACTGTATCGTCATCCTTCCTTATAGCATTGGCTTCCTGAAATTTTTCCGCCGCCTGATGATACTTACCCTGCCCATAAAGCGACAGACCAAGAAAAAAGGACGCATCAGCTAAATCTGAATTAGCTTTCTCAGACGCCGCTTTGTGTACTTGATAAGACTGCGTCAGCAACTCGGTAGATTTCGGATAGTTCTTTTCATAAAGAGCCGTCAGTCCCTGCTGATACGGGTCTGTCGATTTCTTCCCAAGCTCGCGGATCGCCGTGTCTAATTCTTCCGGCGTCAGCCCTACCGATTCCGCCTGTTGTTGCAAAACCATTCTGCGTTCTTCGTCAGAGATTTGTCTGTCGAGCTTTTGCCCAAGGCTATTGATAGTCCTTGCCGCCATCGTCTCGGCAAACTTGGGATCGCTCAACATCGTTCTGTCGCCTCTTCGCCCAACTCTGACCGAATGCGCATTGTCGGCTTTGTTGTCGAACGAAGGGACGACCACTCTGTAATCCCACGGGCTGATCATTATGAAGTCAGGACCACTGGTTGAGACTTTGACTATCTTGAGCGTTACCCAATCGCCGGGTCTGGTTTGTGGAGGAAGCTTGAGGCGCACTTTGCCTTGAACCGATGTGGCTGTTGAACAGTCGCCTGTACAGGTGAAGGCGACGTTGCTGACCGGCTTATCCGTCGTGTCGGTCACGTACAAAGCGAGAATCCCATCCTCGGACATTGACCAGCCCGCGCACAAGCATATCAAAAGAGACAAAGAAAAAACGCGAGTCGCTTTTTGCATAACCTTTACCTCTCAAGCGTCAGCACCGCAGGCTCATCGCCTGCCGGATGATATTGATCTTTTGCCTTATAGCCCTGCCTTTCCGCGTGTAGCTGCACCTGTTGCCCTGCCGCAGCATGAGCGGGTAAAACGAAGCTGCCATCGGATTTCGTCGTCACCCCTTCATCCCCGTAACCGACGACCCACACACGCGCGCCTTCGACGGCACGGCCTTGACTATCGACAACCTGCCCGCGCACTTTTGCCGAAGCGTCACGCTTCAACTGAATCGTCACGCCGGGGTTGTAATCACCGGCGAGTTGTAATTGCGCTTCGCCTTTGAGGAACGCGCTTTCTCTGGTCGCGAAAATCGTCAGCTTTCCGTCCTGCGGCTTGCTCGCTTGGGGGATGTCGAATTGCCATCCGGCAGCCACCTTTTTTGCCTCGCCGCCAAAAGTCGACCATACTTTCGCATCTTCAACCGGCACTCGCTGAGAATCGATGACAGTGATTCGCACACGATAAATCCCATCGTTTCCGTTTCCTTTACTGATCTCGATGTAAGCGGAAACGGCTATCGGAATTATCACGATGAGAATTATCAAGCCCCACGCTATACCGGGAACTTTACCGCGCGTTCTCTTGAGAACTATGAACAGAATGACTGCAAGCGCAAAAGCAGACAGGCTATACGGGTTTGCGATATGTGGAATGATATTCCACGGATTTGCGGATTCAGGAGCAAGGATTATATATGACATAGCGTACCTCGATCGGGCCTGGTCGGTATTGTAATAAATACCAGTGCGCACATATTACGAGGAAATGATAAGGTGGTCAATGAATGGATGGATAATCGGACAGCTGATTTCAGCGATCCGAATCAGGCTTGATCTCTCGACTGCTTTTTTGCGCTTCTTCGGAAGTGAGTTCCCACAATCTCAAGAGATATTCGACATCCCACGCGGCGCGATGACGCCCCTTCGCAAGCCGCCGCGCGTCCTGTTTCAATTGCCACAGCTTCACAATCCCCGGTACGGTGTCCGATGCGCCGGGACATAAAATACTCACCATCAAATCATCTGTGTCGCCCAATCCGAAAAGGGGCTGCGTCCCGCAGGCTTCGAAGAGGCGCGCAAGCCAACGACCGTCGAATCTCGGCGCGTCCGTATAAACCGTCTTCCCCGCAAGCTGTTCGTTCATCCTCTGGCAAACCCATTCGGGCAGCTTTCCTTCGGCGATAGTTTCGGCTCTCGGAATGCCGTGAACTTTTTCGGCTTCCGCGTCCCAGTCTGTCCACTCGCCCATGGGCGATATCAGATGGCTCTCAATCGATCCGTCTTCGAGGCTCCACGCGACTTCTATCGGATAAGACTCCATCGCAAGGCTCGACGCCTCGAAATCGAGAAAGCAGGGAATTGGGTTCATCCTGTGGCTCGCTTTCTGAGAGCGTGTTTGGAACTCGCCTTTTGCTGCAAAGCGGCAAGAAGAGGGTAGCCAGATGTGGAACATCTGGAACCGTCCGCCAGGCGATCCCGCGTTGGAGACGCGGCAAGATGTTCTGGCGCTCCGCAAGAGCGCGAAACCTGACTATTCCAAACCAGACGTTGCACGCCTGGCTCTCTGCGCCTTCAGCGCAATCTCTGAATTGTTCAACACGCTCTAACGCTTTGGCTTGCCTGTGTCCTTGCTCTTTCCGTTCTCGGTAGCGATAGCCGCGCCGACTGCCGCCCGCGGGTTGACCTTGCCCCAGCCCTGCTTGTCCGTATCGATTCGCGGGATGCGTCGGGCCGTCTTTATCAGAATGTATTTGATTTCGTGAGGCTTCAAGAGGGGCGCGGCTTCGAGCATCTGTGCGGCGATGGATGACACTATGGGCGCAGCGAAGCTCGTCCCATCGACGTGTTTGTAGTTGTCGCTGATGACGTTGTTGTCGCGTATCTTGATCCAGACGATGTGACGAATCAGATAAGGCGCAAGATCGATTGCATGATCGAGATGCTCATCGACTCCCCTGTGCTTTTTGATTATTTCATGCAGTTGGGCGTCTTTGGCTTTTTCGAGTTTCGAATAAAGCGCGGCCTGTTCCGCCGTAGGCGTGCCGGGGAGTATGGGAGCAGCGACCCAGATGCCGGGGGCGATGACTTCAGGCTTTTGCAGCCCGTCGATGGTCGGCCCGTAGCTCGATCTATAAATATCGAACTGCCCGTGATCGAGCGTGTTTTTATCATCAAGCCCGCCCACTGAAATCACCGCAGGCGCAGACGCGGGAGGAATCACGCGGTGATTTTCCTCAAGCCCCGCGTTGCCCGTCGCCGCGACCACGACTATACCGCATCGCACGGCTTCTTCCGCCGCCTGGCAAAGCTCATCGGTCAGGTAACTCTCTTCGCGGTCTCCGCCGCACGAGACGTTGACTATGCGAATGTTGTATCGCTTGCGATTGGCGATGACCCACTTCAATCCTTTGCTGATGTCTTCGTGGGCTATGCGCGCGGCGCGACCGACTTTGACCAGCACGACATTGGCTTCGCTGGCGATGCCTCGATACAATCCGCCCGACAGCCTTCCGTTTCCCGCAGCGACGACCGAAGTCATCATCCCGTGCCAGGCTGAGACGCGAGGTTTTTTCAAGTCCGCCGATTGAGTGCGGCCAGTGATGTCGATGTATTTCAGGATTCGATTGCTCGGTTCTGTGAGATCGGGATGAGCATAAAAACCGGAATCGAGAAAAGCTATAGTGATTCCGCGCCCGCGATATTCATCGGTGGAGTCGAGCCGCATCGGAGTGGGAAGAATTTTTAGTTCCTGTTCCGAAAATTGCGGGAATGCGCTGACGAGTTGGTTGTGGACTCGATAAAAGCGCGAGAGGCATTCGCGGCATATAGGCTTGCCCGGTTCCCAGCCTGCGGTGTTGACCGTAAGGAGGGGTCTTAGGACATCATCGACCATTTCCGGGTCGGCGATCATCTGGCGCGGAAGTTCGCGCTTGCACACAAGGCATTCCATACCGTGATCCTTCGATTAGCAGGGCCGCGAAAGACGAAGAATTATCACAGCAAAGATGCAGGCAGGCAAGCTGTGCGGCAGGGCTGTTGCAAAGTTGAAAGCAGACCTGTAGGGCCGTCCCTCTGTGGGCGGCCCAGATTGAAATTCGCACATTTCACGGTTCGAGATAATGCCAAACTGGGGCGGGCACAGAGGCCCGCCCCTACAAGCTGCCTGATCTTTCGACCGTGAACCTGATTTGCAACAACCCTGAGTTGCGCGGGCGTAATCGCGCTCTACGTTTCGCTCTGGCTTTCTTTTTCTCTCAGCCTATGCAAAACGCTTTCGCGGTAGAGGTATTCGCCATCGAGATAGAGGTGATCGAATGTGGCGGAAGCAATCTGTTCATAGGTGAGTGTCTTCTTATTCAATTTCGCTTCGTTGAGATATGCGCCGCTGAGGTATGCGCGGCTGAGGTATGCGCCGCTGAGGTCTGCGCCTCTGAGGTATGCGCGGCTGAGGTATGCGCCGCTGAGGTCTGCGTCTCTGAGGTCTGCGCCTCTGAGGTATGCGCGCCTAATGAAAGAAAAGCATGGAAACTCTCCGCGCTGTCTTCCAACTACGCTATTGATTCTGGCAATGTAACTCTTGAAAAACTCCTCCTTGTTTCCACCCGGTTTGAACAACAATCTTTCAACGCCATCACTTTCCTGAATCGATTGATATTTCCTCACCGTTATCTCATCGGACAGTTTCGCGTCCTGCTCATCATCGGCCATAAAAGCATGAACCAGAGCGCACAGCAGGCATAAGCCTTCGCCGAGATGCGCGTCCATGATCGTCGTGCTGAAGTGTCCCGTCCACGCCGCATCGGGGTCGAGCGGCGCAACCGTCAATATCAAATCATAAACATAAGGAGGTTGATTTTCTGTTTTGCGAGTCCTCTTGTCTTTCACGATCTGAGGGCGCAGTTTTGAAAATTCTCCTGCACGATGGTCGTTATTTTATCGACCTGACTTTGCGTATAGCCGATAAGCAGAGAAATGGTTTTAAGATGCAGGCAAGCCTGATCGAAGAATTCATGTTGATGCGGAGCCTTGAGCGAGAATGTGCTGATGTCGATGTCTTCATCCTGAACGAGATCGATCTGTTTTTTCGCTTCTGCGATGGCGCGTTTTTCTTCCACAGGAGAGCCGACTTCGCTGAAAGCCTTTTCGGTCGCGCGCTGAAAAGCGATAGTGCAGGCCGTCAGACCGAGTTTTTCCGGGTCGGTTTCTTTGAGCAAATCCTGGGCGATCTTTGTAAAGAATTTGAGCGGAGGCAGAATTTCGGCGGCTGCGCTGCCGACCATCCCGGCCCATGGCAATGCTTTTTCAATCGCCTGAACGAAGCTTGTATCTTTGAAAGCGTCAATCACATCGCTGAAAAACTCGCCGATGCTTTTAACGCCATTGATCAATCGACCTGCTTTGCGCTTTGCCGGTTTATTCATGATTCGATCCTCGCCGGAGGTTAGTATACTGCTCGCGGGATGAGATGCAACTTTTCACGGCGGAGATGAATGTCTCTATCAGTTGCTCTGACTTTCTCAGTGACCGAGCGCCGAGCGCGCCATCTCGCTCACACTCTCAGCAATCGAAAGCGCAGAAGTGAGTCCCGGCGATTCGATGCCTATTGCGTGAATCACCGTCGGCCATCGCGGGTCGTGAGCGATGACGAAATCGGCGAATGAATGATCATGCTCCGGGAGCAGTCGGGCGCGAAGCCCGCTGTAACTCAGGCGCAAATCTTCACGCCTGAGCGAAGGAATTATGCGGGAAGCCGACTCGAAGAAACTATCGAGCGGCGCGCGATCCTGTTCATAATCATCTTTCCTTTCAACATAGCGCGCATTGGGGCCGACCAGCACCACTCCTGCGAGCGTCTTTGTGAAATGCACGCCCGTCCCATGTCCGCTTGCGGGCGGCAGCGGATAAACCAGATGATGGACTATATCGCTTCGACTCCTGACCACTTCGGCATACTCGCCGCGACAGGGATAAATCGTGTGCCTGTCATAACCGAACATTCGCGCGACATCATCCGAATAAAGTCCCGCCGCATTGATGACTATGCGAGCAGAAAACTCTTCACGCTCGGTGCGAAGCCGCGTCGTGCGATCATTGATTTCAACGCCGATCAATCGCGTGTCTGTCAGAATGTGCGCGCCTTGCTCAGTGGCTGTGCGGGCGAGAGTTTTAAGTAACTCTTCCACTTCGACTATGCCTGTATTGGGAGACCACAGGGCGAAAGGAGAGGCGACGTGAGGCTCAAGTTTTTGTATCGAGTCGCGCTCGATTATTTCAAGCCCCTCGACTCCGTTCTCATCTCCCCGACGCTTGAGCGAATGGAGCGCATCGATTTCGTCTACGGAGTCGATGACGATCAACTTTCCCACTCGATGATGCGGCACGCGATGATGCTGGCAAAACTCAAAGAGCATTCGCGCGCCGCGCACCGAATGAAAGGCTTTGAGCGAACCTGTCGGGTAATAAATTCCGGCGTGAATGACTCCGCTGTTGCGCGTAGATGCGCCCGCGCCAAGGCGGGGCATCGCTTCGATCAGAAATACATCTTCCGTGTGGCGCGATAACTCGGCGGCTATAGCCAGCCCGACCACGCCGCCGCCGATGATCACTGCATTGATGGTTTCTGTATTGTTCATCGTGAATCCCTGCTCGAAGGCGAGCCACGTTTTCTCTAACACATCAGAGCAGATTCGAGCCATAAGATTTTGCGCCTCGCACGACTGCGCTCCCTCTTTTGATTTCACCGTGTGATAAACTCTCCGGCTATGAAAGCCGATCCCGTAAAACTCGAAATATTCAAATCGCTCTATACCGCCGTAGCCGAAGAGATGGGCGTGAGCCTCCGCCGTTCGGCCTTCTCGCCCAATATCAAAGAGCGGAGAGATTATTCCTGCGCCGTATTCAATCGCAACGGGGTGCTGATAGCTCAGGGCGATCACATGCCTGTGCATCTAGGCTCGATGCCTATGTCTGTGCGCGCCGCGCTTGACCTGATCGATCTCGGCCCCGGCGATATCGTCGTACTCAACGACCCTTACGCCGGAGGCACTCACCTGCCCGACGTGACGATGGTTGCAGCCGTTTATAGCGGGCAGTGGGCAGCGGGCAGTGGGCAGAACAGCGGGAGCGGTAATCGGAAATCATCAGGGGAAAACCAACGACGAGAGAAAAAAATGAATAACCGCCCACTGCCCACTGCCCACCGCCCACTGTTCTACGTTGCTAATCGCGCGCATCACGCCGACATAGGCGGCGCGACTCCTGGCTCGATGGGACGCGCCGATGAGATTTATCAGGAGGGTTTGAGAATTCCTCCTGTGCGATTGATGATCGGCGGAGAAGTAAATCAGGATGTGATGAGATTGATTTCTGCGAACGTGCGAATGGCCGAAGAACGCGAGGGCGATCTCACGGCTCAACTCGGCGCGATTCGAACAGGTCAGGCGCGACTCCTTGAAATGGTCGAGCGATACGGTTTCAAAGAGGCTGATCTTTATGCAACGCATCTGGTCAACTATACCGCTGAGATGATGCGCCGACGACTCAGTGAATTGCCTGACGGCGTTTATGAAGCTGAAGATTTTCTCGATGATGACGGATACTCCGACGACGCGGTGAGAATAAAAGTGCGAGTGACGATCAAAGGCGAGCGCGCGACCGTCGATTTCACCGGCAGCGCGCCGCAGGTTCGCGGCCCTGTCAATGCCGTCGAAGCGATAACGGTCTCGGCGGTTTATTATGTCTTTCGCTGCCTGATTCCTGCGGACGTTCCCGCAAGCTGGGGCATACTCGATCCCGTTCGTGTGATCGTACCCGAAGGCAGCGTGGTCAATGCTCGCCCGCCCGCTGCCGTCGCCGGAGGCAATGTCGAAACTTCTCAGCGCATAGTCGACACGCTTATGCTCGCTCTCTCGAAATCCGGAGCGCAGGTTCCTGCGGCGAGTCAGGGTACGATGAACAATCTGACCATCGGCGGCGTGGATTCGCGAACTGACCGCGAGTTCGCTTATTACGAAACTGTCTCAGGCGGTATGGGCGCGCGCCCGACAATGGACGGCATCAGCGGAATTCATACTCACATGACCAATTCGCTCAACACTCCCGCTGAAGCTATGGAATACGCTTATCCGTTTCGCGTGCGTCGCTACTCGCTCAGGCACGGATCGGGAGGCCGTGGCCGATTTCGAGGCGGCGACGGAATTGTGCGCGAGATAGAATTGCTCACCGATGCGCAGGTGACGATTCTATCCGACCGGAGAAAAACGCGGCCATACGGACTCAGCGGCGGCGAAGCGGGCGCAGCAGGCCGAACCGTTTTGATAAGCAGTCAGGGGGAGCTTGAAATGAAGAGCAAGGATTCCGTTCACGCCCATGCAGGCGACCTGATTCGCGTCGAAACGCCGGGCGGCGGCGGCTTCGGCGGTGAAGAGGTGAAGGGGTGAAGAGGAGTATGGGAGTGCGGGAGTGTGGGAGATCGATATGCTGATCACTGATCACCGACCACTGGCAACTGACAAAGGACAAAGGACAAGCTAAAATTTTTTCAAGATGACGGAAGATATTCGAACGAGACTCGACCGAGTGCAGGAAAGAATTCATCGCGCTGCCGTGCGCGCAGGTCGCAACGCTCATGAGATCACTCTCATCGCCGTATCAAAAACTTTCGACGCGGCAACAGTTCAAAGCGCAGTCGATGCAGGAGCGCGTGACTTTGGAGAAAATCGCGTGCAGGAAGCTCTGACGAAAGCGCCGCTCGTTAGAGGCGACCATATCAGATGGCATCTCATCGGTCATCTTCAATCGAATAAGGCGCGGGCTGCTCTGGAAATTTTCGACGTGATTCATTCCATAGATAGCCTGAGTCTAGTCGAGCGACTTGATCGGATCAGTGGAGAGTTGGGCAAGCGGCCCGTGGTTCTGGTTCAGGTCGATCTGGGACAGGAAGCGACGAAGACAGGCGCGACCGAAGGAGAGTTGCCTGAGATCGTCGAGGCATTAGGCCATGCGGCGCATCTCGATTTTCGCGGGCTGATGACCCTCCCGCCTTTCTTCGAAGACGCGGAAGAGGCGCGGGGTTATTTCCGGCGACTGCGCGAAATACGGGAAGGCATAAATCACGCCCGCACGTCGGAGCATCATCTCACGGAGTTATCGATGGGGATGAGCCATGATTTCGAAGTAGCTATTGAAGAAGGCGCGACGATGGTGCGCGTAGGCACGGCTATATTCGGCGAGCGTGTGAAGCATTGAGCAGAGGCGGTGTTTGGTTCCTTTGCTGTTGAGTCTGCGGATCGGAGAAAAACAAACTTGGAATTATTGATATTCGCTATCGAGATACTGGCACAGATAATTTTCTGGGCGACGTTAGCCATTGCAGGAATGTTTTTCCTGCGCGTGCTGCTGACCTGGGCGGGAGCCAATCCTTTCGGGCGAGTCCTCTACACTCTCACCCGCCTCACGGAGCCGGTCGTTCGTCCCCTGCGATATCAGGTGGGCCGCCGTGTCATGCGTTTCGACCTGTTGCCTCTGGTCGCCGGGATAATTCTGCTGTTCGTCGGATTTATGATCTGGCATCTGTTATTGAGGATAAAAATCGTGCTGGAGGTACTGGATCGCGCCTTCGAGTTCAGCACTCTAACTCCGGGACTCGGCTTGCAACTGCTCATAGTTTTGGCCGGAACCTCTTATGTTATCGCACTTTTTCTGAGGATACTGCTGCCTTACGCGGGCATAGGCCACGGGAGCAGATTCTATCGTTTTATCTTTTCAATAACCGAGCCGGTGCTGAAGCCGCTTCGCCGCTTTTTAGTTATAGGAATGTTCGACCTTTCGCCGGTAGTCGTCATTTTCGTACTCGATATAATAGTAAGATCGCTTGTGGAATCTGTAAACCGGATGGCCTGATGATCGAGATGAGCGAAAAAGACGGGACGGTTACTTTTCGCGTGCGGGTTCAGCCGCGCGCTTCGAAAAGTGAAATCGCGGGCGAACACGCGGGCGCGCTCAAGTTGAGACTCACCGCGCCGCCCGTCGATAATAAAGCGAATGAAGAATGCCGTCGCTTACTCGCGCGCCTGCTCGACGTATCACAAAGCGCGGTCGAAATAAGTTCAGGACTCGCATCGAAAGACAAACTCATCCGCGTCGAGGGAGTCACGCTTGAGCTAGTTCGCGAAACTCTAGCGAAAAAGTGACAGGGCTTCGAATCTCACAGGAATCCGAGTTGAGGGAATCGCGCTCCCAGCACTTCTTCCGCGTTGCCGCCTTCAAGCCATCGGTCAAGCACCGTGGCATAGACTGATCGAAAATCGGTCGTGAATCGCATGTTGCCCGCCGTGTCGAAGTCGGTCGCATTCAATGAAGGCTGCAACCCGTAGAAGTCGCCCCCCTTTACTTTGTTGCCGACCACGAACAGATTCGACGCGCTTCCGTGATCAGTGCCGAGAGAAGCGTTTTCGTTCGGACGGCGACCGAATTCCGAATAGGTGACGAGCAGCACATCGTCGGCAAGACCCTGCTCGACCATATCATCATAAAACGCCTTGATCGCTTCCGAAATGCGTTTCAAATCCGTCGCGTGCGTGCCGAGAGATTTATTGCGAGGGTCTTCACCTGTGCCTATCTGCCGCGCGTGCGTGTCGAAGAAAGAAGAAAAGGCGACATGAAATAGAGTCGCTTCGGGAAAGACCGAAGCCAGCACCGCGACCGTCTTCAAAGCCTGCGCCGCAGGATTCATTTCCGAGTAGATCACGCTTGAATGATAAGCATCGAGCGCTTCCTGCAATCGTCCGCTGCTTCGCTCCGCGCTCGCTCCGACGCGGGCCAGCTTTTCAAGAAAGCTGTCTGCCGGAAACTCGCGATTGACGTTATCCCTGAAGGCGCGCACTACGTTGTCCGTCTCAGGCGTGTTTATTACACGGAAGGGCGACTCTCCGAGCCTTCTGATCGCCACAGGATTCACCTTGCTGGCAGAGAGAACTCGCGGCAGAGAATTAAAACCTACGGACACGGCAGACAGAGGAGGTTCGTCGGCAAGAGCGGAGTCCGCATATTTTCCAAGCCACCCCACGCGAGCCTGTTTAGTCGTATCTGCCGTTTGCCAGATTGCGTTCGATGCGTCGTGCGAGAGATCAGGGTTCGGATAGCCCACTCCCAAAACTACGGCCAGACTGCCCTCGTCGAATAGTTCTTTGAGTTCACTCAAGGCAGGATGAAATGCGAACTCGCCGTTTATTATCGTCGAGTTCCCCTCCGTATCCTTGAGTTCTGCTTCGGTGAACCCGATGGTCGGTCTCAGGGTGCGATAACGAGGGTCTTTGTAAGGGATCACCGTATTCAATCCGTCGTTGCCGCCGCCGAGTTGAACCAGCACCAGTATTTTTCGACCAGTTTGCTGAGGTCGAGACAAGCCCAGAGCGGGCATCATCATCGCTATGGAAAACGCGGCAGAGCTTTGCTTGATGAAATCTCTTCTCGTAACTGCCATGGTCGTCGCTCCTAGTTGAGGTGATATTCCGGCAGGCACATGATCAGGCGGCCCAGATTCTTGACCTTTCCAATGTCGTTTATATCGGGAGAATTCCAGCCGACAGGCACGCCCGCGGAGTTGATGGCAAGGTAGTCCTGAAATTTCTTTTCCACCGCGCTATCGATTTCCAGAAGGCCGAACGCATCGAGCATTTTTTTGACCGTCTTCTTCGCGCTCGATTTTATGAACCTTCCGCCGCCGAGAAAGTACATCATTCTGTCGGCGACGTTGAATCGTTCGAGCATAGCGTCGGTGGTGACGAATCCCAAATTGAGCTTCCATCCGAAAACATCCGGCGGGCTGAACAAGTCCATCCCCATCGCTCGCAAACTGTTTTCCAGTATCGTGGGTCTCGCATCCGGCGTGCCGAATCCGACAGTGGCTTCGAGCATGCGTATCGAGCCTATGAGGAACTCGACCGGATTTCTTATGAGAGCGAATCGGGCGCGAGGGCTGAAAAATTCTTCGGATTTGAAAATGGCGCGGACTAATTCTTTGATCGAATGATCGTTTGCGAAATAGACATCGGCAAACTTATCAATCGTAGCGCGGTCTTCCGCGTTTTCTGTGTCGAGCGGATAAGAGAAAAACTCGAAGAGCCTCACGACCAGATAGCGGGCTGTAGCGCGACGGTCGGCCAGCAGTGTGATGACATCCTGCCCGGTGAAATTGGCCGTCTGGCCGAATATGGTTTTCTGGCCATGGTCGGCTTCGTTCTCGTCCAAGTACCACTCATAGGCGAAAGGAGAAGGGTTGGAGGATTTGCGAAATCTCCAGCCGGTGAAAGCTCTCGATACTTCTTTCACATCACTTTCCGTGTAGTTCTGCTCTCCCGTCACCGCGTCACGGATGCCCGTGCTGAAAAGCTCCTGAAGCTCGCGACCGAAATTTTCATTCGGGCTTGTCCGTGTGCTGTTTATGCCGTCGAGCCAGATCAACATCGCCGCGCCCTGCGAGATATTCAGCAGCAGGTCATCGAATCTGCCCATCGCGTGCCGGCGCAGATCGAGGTTCTGCGTGTACATATGAACGAGGGGAACTTTGTCGAGCGAGGTCGCGAAGAAGTTGTGCCAGAAGAGCGTCATCTTTTCTTCGATCTGTCGACGGGTCAACAGCATTCTTAATATCCACCACGCGCGGATTTCCTCTTTGTTGAAAATTCGATCATTCAACGAGTCGGGCGAAGAGGCTCTCAGGAATTCGAAGTTCGCAGTCAATCTGTCTTCCATCTCCCGGTTGCCGATGCGTTCGTAATCGACGATTTGATCGACGGCCTTGTTTCTACTCTTGGCGGAAAGAGATTTAATATCCTGTGACGCGCTGCCGAATCCTGTTCGCCTGAGCAGGTGAGCGGCTTCCTGACTGATTAGGTCTGCCATGTTTTCAACCTCCCGACCTTTAGTTTACTGGGTGATGACGATTGAAATTTTTCTGCCCGCGAGCGCAATCCAAAGAGGCTCGGAGCGCACGCATCCCTGCCCGCAGGACTCAGGTATTCGTGCGTTCAGGTCGATGTGTTATGCCAACCAGGCAATCGGCCCGCGCTCCCAGCCTTGTCCGACTTTGCTATAGCCCTGAAAGGATCAGCCCTCGCATAGATAAGACGTTTCCGGGTAGCCCGGTCTCGAATTGTGAATGTGGAAAAAGTGATAATAGCTTTTGATAAAAAGCGATGTCAGGAGCGCCGCCAAAACGACGCTCCTGAATCATTTTCTGCGAGGATGAAGCGGCGGATCAGTTGCGGCAGTTCGCAATGCACAGGCGATGACGCTCCCGCGCTTCGCGCATACAGCGACGTTGAGCCTCCCGTCCGAGCCTGCGACACTGCTCGCGGGCCTCTCGGTATATTCGATTACATCGCTCGGCGCAATCGCCATTGCCTGACGCCGGAATTGCAAAGACGCTCGTGAGAGCGAGCAGAAGTACAGCCATAATCAATTGCACTCTTCTCATACAAACCTCCATTGAAGCGCGAATCGCTTGAAGCGCGAATCGCTTGAAGCGCGAATCGCTTGAAGCGCGAATCGCTCGCGCCCGTTGTCATCTGAGCAGTCCGGGGAGAGGTTGTGAGACGGAGACCATCGAGCCTCCACGCTGATGTCGCTTAGACTCCCCGCGCCGCAGCAGGGTCGTAATTTTTTTCCTGACACTTCACGCGCCCGATGCTCGATGCACGCTTGCTTCGATATCCGCTTGACACCCCTATGTAGATAACTATATAAAAACAGAAGAGGCGTGAAGCCATGAGATTCGAAGCATATCTTTTCGATCGGCGGGGATGATGTTATGCGGCGGTCCGATTCTCGCGGGAGATTTTCTTTCAAGCTCCACTTCCGGCTGATACAGCTTATCAGTTGGATGGTGCCGCGGCGGTTTCGCGATGAATGGAGAGAGGAATGGCAAGGGGAACTATGGCATAGAGAGGTGCAGCTTCGCGAGTGGCAGCGGCTTGACTGGAGAGCGAAGCTTTATCTGATGAGGCGAAGCCTCGGATCGTTTTTCGATGCCCTGTGGTTTCAGAAACATCGACTGGAGGATGAAATGATTCAGGATTTGAGATACGGGATTCGTATGCTTTTCAACGCTCCCCTCTTCACTGCGGTTGCCGTTCTTTCGCTTGCCCTCGGCATAGGAGCCAACACCGCCATATTCAGCCTCGTCAACGCGGCGCTCCTTGAAAAGCTGCCCGTCAGAAATCCTGAAGAGCTAGTTCTTCTTCACTGGGTATCGGGTATGAAGTTTCCTATGGACTCGCTCAACGGCAATTTGAATATGGAGGGAGGTCAATCGAGAAGCACTTCTCTTTCATATCCGGCCTTCGAGCGCGTGCGCGATCATAACGAAGTTTTCACTGACACATTCGCTTTCACGGAACTGGAGCGATTGAATGTGAGCATAGACGGGCAGGCGGAGCTTTCGGGCGGGCAGATAGTTTCAGGCGGATACTTCTCCGGTCTTGGCATCAGCGGAGCTTTGGGGCGAATGATTTCTGCCGAGGATGACCGCCCCGATGCTGAAGCGGTCGCCGTGATAAGTTTTGGCTACTGGCAACGCCGATTCGGTCGCGACCCTTCGGCGATGGGAAAGGTCATGTATATTAACGGCTCTCCTTTCACGATCATCGGGGTGATGCCGCAGGAATTTTCAGGCACGCTGCAAGTAGGAAGCGCACCGGAGATAACCGTTCCGATGTCGGCGCAGCCTCTGGTGATCGAGGGCGAAGATCTGCTCAAGGATGCAGGCAACTGGTGGCTTCAGGTGATGGGACGTTTGAAGGCAGGTGTGAGCGCAGACGAAGCGCGAGCCTCTCTCGACCGCCTGTTTCAGCAGTCGGTTGCCGAAAGCATAAGCGTGTCGAAGTCGAAAGAAGAAAAAGACCCTGCGCGGCTCGAAGTGGCATCGGGCAGCAAGGGGCTTTTCGAAACGCGCGGATCGCTCGTCGAACCGCTCCTGATCATGATGGTCGTCGTCGGGCTGGTGCTGGCCATTGCCTGCGCCAATATCGCGAATCTATTGCTTGCCCGCGCCGCCCAGCGACAAAAAGAGATAGCCGTGCGAATGGCTTTGGGCGCAAGCCGTTTGAGGTTGATCCGACAACTGCTGACTGAAAGCCTGATGCTCGCGCTCGCGGGCGGCGGTCTGGGGCTGGTTCTGGCATACTGGAGCAAAGGGTTTCTGCCTACCCTGCTCCCGACAGATACGGTCTCTCTCAATCTTGATTTGAGTCCTGATATCCCGGTGCTTGTTTTTACGGCGGGAGTGTCGATTTTGACGGGCCTTCTTTTCGGGCTTGCGCCCGCTTTGCGCGCTACGCGAGTCGACCTTATGCCGTCGCTCAAGGACAACGCTCGAAGCGTGAGTCGGGCGAGATCGCGATTGAGTAAAATTCTGCTCGTTGCGCAGGTTGCTGTTTCTTTGCTGCTCTTGATAGGCGCGGGCCTGTTCGTGCGCACGCTTCAGAACCTTGAAAAAGTCGAACTCGGTTTCAACAAAGAGAACCTTCTGTTGTTCAAGGTCGATCCGACGCTCAATGGCTACAAGCCCGCCCAGATAGCCAGTTTGTACGAGCAAATGGCGGATCGAATCGAAGCTATACCCGGCGTTCAAGCTGTCACACTGTCGAGCCATACGCTCATCAGCAACAGCGCCTCGATAACCAAAGTTTCAACCTCCGCGTTTACGCCCACTTCAGACGATAAGAAATATGTCTACCGTCAGAAAGTCAGAGAAAACTTTCTCGAAACCCTGGGGATACCTTTGCTGATGGGGCGCAATCTCACTTCACGCGACGACGAACAGGCGCAAAAGGTTGTGATAGTCAACGAGGCGTTTGCACGTGAATACTTTCCCGGCGAGAATCCGATTGGCAAACACTTCAGTCTTGAAGGGAGAGGAAAGGGTATCGATGTCGAAATAGTAGGCATGGCTAGGGACGCAAAATACGCCAGCCTTCGCGACGAGCCGCCCGCCACCGTCTATGAGCCGTACTTGCAGAGCCTTTCTTCGCTCAGGCGCGTGAGCTTCGAGGTGCGCACGGCGGGCGATCCGATCAACATCGCTTCAGCCGTTCGAGATGCGGCGCGGGAAGTAGACAGCAGCGTACCCGTATTCGATCTGAAGACGCAGAGTGAGCAGGTCGACGAACATCTTTCTCAGGAACGACTCTTTGCAAGGTTATCGGGATTTTTCGGACTGCTGGCTTTGGCTCTGGCTTCGATAGGATTGTACGGACTCTTTTCTTATTCGGTCGCCCGCCGGACGCACGAGATAGGAATTCGCCTTGCGCTGGGGGCGCGGCCTGAACAGGTTCTCTGGCTGGTGATGAAAGAAATACTCGTCATAGTTTTCACAGGCGTAGCCATCGGATTGCCCGCGGCGATAGCTTCCACGCAGGTCATAACGAGCATGCTCTTCGGGCTTTCAGCGACAGACCCTGTGACTATTTTGATCGCCGTGCTGTTTCTGATGAGCGTATCGGCTCTGGCCGGATACCTGCCTGCGAGGCGCGCATCGCGAGTCGGCCCGATGGTCGCATTGAAGTGCGAGTAGATTGCAACGGACGCGATTAAAAGTCGGGCTTGAAAAGAAGCGTTTAAGCTACAGCTACTCGCTTCGCATGGTTTTCATTAGCGCCTGACTAACAGTGAGGCGGGCCAAAGCACAGAAGGATCGGAACCGTTTCAACTGTTTGACTGGCGCGATGAGAAAACCGTTGAAAATGAAGAGCAGTCAGCAGGCTACTCGCCTGGTCGAACCTCATAACAAAAACTCGGTGTATCCATCTGGATCACTCCCCAATCTTGAGCTAATCTTCACCTGTTATGAACAAGGCTGAATACGATGAGCTTACCCGGTCCACTCGAACGATTGAATCTACTCACACGGATGTCGCAGACTTCGCGCGCCAGCAGATCAGAGACGCCTCGTCGGACACAGAGCAGGCCGTGAGGTTGTATTACGGAGTCAGAGATTTCATCCGCTATGATCCTTACCGAATCGATCTGACTGTGGATGGGATGAAAGCGAGCGCGACTCTTGCAACTCGACAGGGATGGTGCGTGTCGAAATCGGTGCTGCTCGCGGCCTGTTGCCGGTCGCTTGGGATTCCGGCAAGGCTGGGATTCGCGGATGTGCGAAATCACCTCTCGACCGAACGTCTCAGACAACGTATGCGAACCGATATATTCTACTGGCACGGATACACAGAGATGTGGCTCGAAGAGAAATGGGTGAAGGCGACACCGGCTTTCAACATCGAGTTGTGCCAGCGGTTCGGCCTCCTGCCTCTGGAATTCGACGGACAAAGTGATTCGCTTTATCATCCTTACGACAGGGAAGGCAATCGACACATGGAGTACGTCAATCATCGTGGCGCATACTCCGATCTGCCGATAGAGGAAATCATCAGGACATTTCGAGAAGAGTACAGCTTTGCAGAGCGGTCAGAGCTTGACGAAGCGAGCTTTGATGAAGATGCCTCTCGCGAGACGTGAAGAGAACTCGCGCAAACCGGCGAAGAGAAGGTAAGATTGAGAATCGTCATCGCCGAACAGGGAGAAAAATAAGGCAAACCTTGAAGCGTTAAAAAGAAGGCGAGAGCTTCAGGCTCCCGTTAATCTCAAGGAGAGGAGCAGCGTTATTTACCATGTCAGGACACTCGAAGTGGCATTCGATCAAGCATAAGAAGGGGGCCATCGATGCCAAGCGCGGCAAGATGTTCTCAAGACTAATCAAAGAACTCACGGTCGCGGCGCGCGGAGGGGGCGACCCTGCGGGAAATGCTCGCCTGCGAAAGGCGATGGACGACGCCAAAGCGATGAATATGCCCAAAGACACGATGATGAACGCCGTCAAGCGCGGCACGGGCGAAATAGCTGGCGCGGCCATCGAGGATATCACCTACGAAGGCTACGGGCCGAGCGGCGTGGCCGTCTTCATCGAAGCTCAAACCGACAACCGCACGCGCACGGTCGCTGAGATTCGTCACATCTTCTCGAAAAACGGCGGGAATCTGGGCGAGAACGGATCGGTCGCATGGATGTTTCAAAAGCAGGGCATGATATTGATCGATCACAGCGCGGTCGAAGAAGATCGAATAATGGAGCTTGCCATCGAAGCCGGAGCCGAAGATGTTGCGGGCGACGGCGAATCGTGGGAGGTAGTGACCGCGCCCGAAGATTTCAACACCGTGCTTGATGCAATCAAAGCGGCAGGCATCGAGCCTTTGTCGTCTGAAGTGGTAATGCGCCCGACCAATTCGGTTCAGGTCAGCGGAGCCGCCGCGCAACAGGTCTTGCGATTGATGGAAGCTCTCGAAGATCACGACGATGTTGCAAGCGTGGCCGCTAACTTCGACATACCTGCTGAAGATATGCAGGCTGCCGGTTGAAGCGAAATGGTTGAAGCGAGATGGTTGAAGCGAGATGAAAGAAGAGCGAATGCGCGTGCTGGGCGTAGATCCCGGAAGCGAGACGACCGGCTACGGAGTCGTCGACAGCCGCGGCAGCCAGTATGAACTTGTCGAATATGCAGGCATCCGCGCTCCCTCGCGATTCCGATTCGCTGAACGATTGCTCATCATCAATCAACGTCTTGAAGAGGTAATTGAGAGACTCCGCCCTGATGCCTGTTCGGTAGAAGAAACCTTTTACGCAGTCAATGTCAAAAGCGCGTTGAAGTTGGGACACGTTCGCGGCGTCGTGTTGGTGGCGGCTGCGCGAGCGGGCGTGCCAGTCTTCGAATACTCGCCGCTTGAAATCAAGTCCGCGCTCGTCGGTTACGGACGGGCCGAAAAACATCAGGTGCAGGAGATGGTGAAAATAATCCTCAAGCTCAAGGAACCTCCCGAACCTCTCGACGCCTCGGACGCGCTTGCGGCGGCGATATGCCACATCAATACTCATCGCACGCGGACGAGGATGGAGCGTTAGTTTATAAAATCAATGCTTGAGCCATGCCCCGCAGCATAGTAAAATTTCTGCGATCAGGGCATTGCCCCTTCGGAATCAGAGCGCCAAACTTTTGAACAGCGGATGTCGCGGGACATCTCATAAGAGTTCAGGACATGGCGGACTTCTACAAAATCCTCGGCCTCTCGCACGGCGCAAGCTCGGCTGAAATCCGTTCGGCTTATCGGCGACTCGCGCGCAAATATCATCCTGACATATCCTCCTCGCCTGATGCGAACGCGCAGTTCGCAAAAATCAACGAGGCTTATCACATACTCATCGACTCCGCTCGCCGCGCGGCTTACGACCGGGGCGATTACGATCAGTCGCCGCGAACCTTTTACGCCCGCGCTGCGGAAGTCGTGGCGATTCAGCGCGAGTTTGATCGAATGGTCGATGAGATGCTCGCTCACGAACGCCGCGAGTCAGCCGCCCGATTCGAGGCCGTGCTGGTCGTAGTCCCGCTGTTTCTCTCCGCCTTTTTCGTAATCGCTACCGAAACCAGAATCGAAAAACTCAACAGCCGAATGGGACAGGCGGCGATAATCGCGCTGGCGCTCTACGGATCGTTCTACCTCGTGAAAAATATTTCGAAGGTGCTGGCGCGATATACCTATCACGTGCCTGATCATCTGACGAGCGTCTTTCGCGAAGAGACGCCGCCCGACAAGCCCATAAGCCGCAGAGCAGGTCTGGTATTTCTGGTGTGCGGGTATGTGGTATCAATCGGGCTGGGCTATATCGTCAGCAAACTTCTTCCTGCAAGCGATCAGGCGACGTTTCTGCCGGGAGGAGTTTTGAGCGCGCTTTTGTATCCCCCGATCGCTGTGCTTCTGGTCGGAGGCATACGAAGGATCGCCCTTTTCTTTGAGAGATTCTGACGCGATCCTTCGACTTCACTTCTTGAACAATCGTTTGGCGATCGTGCCGAGGTCTGATTTCCAGATGCTTTCCTGCGCCGCGCCCTTCTTTTCTTTCTTCTGTGGAACCGCTTCGCCAAGCTCGTTGCGTGCGACCCTGTTGCTCGGATCGAGTTGAACGGCCTGACGGAAGAACTGCTCGGCTTTCTTGGGCAACCCGGCTTCCTTATAAAGCAGTCCCAATCGGACGCGAATCTGAGCATTGATCGGATCAAGCTCGGCGGCTTTGGTGAGATGCTGCTCGGCTTCACGGCGCGTGCGCGGATTGCGCATCAGCGCGACGCCGAGATGGAAATGATACTGCGGCTTCGATGAATCGAGCTTGACGGCCTCACGCAGCAGATGAATCGCCGCATGATATTCCTTTCTCTCATATCGCGCTCGACCCTGCTGGAAATAATGCTCGGCTGTCTGAGCGGGGCTTGCCTGTCGGGAATCGACTATGATCGGAGCTACGATGACAGGTTGAGCCAGAGGTTCGCTGGCCGGTTCCTGACCCGCGGGCGCATCAGCCGCGAGAGGTTTTTCTGCTTCAGGCTTGCGCTGGGCCTGTCCGTAAGGCTCTTCGCGCCTCGATGAAAGCGGAGTCGCTACGGGCGGCGGAATGATCGGTTCGGTTTTCGCTGCAGGCTTCGATGGCTTTCTCATCTGATCGTCGTAAGCGGCTCGCGGGCCAGCTTCTCTCAGCGTGTCATAAGCCTGCGAGATGCGAGCGAAAAGCGTTTCCAGCTTGGCTCGAATGTCGGCGTACTCCGGCTGGCGATAGCGATCAGGATGATACTTCTTGGCAAGCTGATAATACGCTGCTTTGATTTCGCTGGTGTTCGATTGCCTCGTCACTCCGAGTATTTCGTAATAATCGGCTGAAGCGAAAAAGTGAAGCTTGCGAGCTATGTCCTCGCGCAATCGGTTGAGGTCTTCGTCGACCTCTTCCGCCGCTTCTTCTTTCTTGTCGTCGAGCAGTTTCAGAAAGCCTGCGGCCACGAGCGCGCACACGGCTCGCTGTGCGTCTTCGTCGGGCAGTCCGCTGATCGCTCCCACTTCGCTCACGGCTGTGGCGTTATCTATGCGGGAGAGAATATAACTTTCAATCGGCATCAGTCGGCCCGTGTCGAGTCTGGCTCCGTTGATTTTCGGGCGGACGATCATGCTTTCCGAAGGAGCTATGGCTTCCGATATCTGGTGAAGGCTGGCCGCGTGACGCGCGCCTTCGAGTATCACGTCGGCTGCCGAGATATCGAGCGTCACTTCGTGCGATGCGCGTATTCGCTCATCGAATGCATACTCGCCTTCGTTCCATTCAAAAAGCGAGAGGATTATCTCCATCACCTGACTGCGGATGATCTTCTTCATCTCGCTTTCAGGCATCACGCCCATCTGAACGAGCATCGTCCCGATCTTGTTGGCTTTTCCGGCCATCGTCTTCGCCTGATTGATCTGATCGAAGGTGGCGATGCCGTCCTTGACCAGCTTGTGTTCCAACTGATCGGGCGAGAGATTGCTTATGGCGAAGACCGGAGCGCCGTTATCGAAGAAGATGGCTTTTATGGTTTTGCCGCGAGTGATGCGCAATAGCCCACTTGCGTTTTTTTGAACCAGTTCACGTATGATGTCGGGAATGAGCTTTTCGCCTAATTGTCCTTGCACTTTGAGCTTCTCTTGGAAAGTGGAGGACTACAGGGAGCAGTAGTCGGCGGCCTTCAGCGTGAGGGCAGAGGCAGGGGAGCTATACGACTTCGATTTTAGATGGAAACCCCCGTTCAAGCAATAGTTCATTGCGCAACAATCGAAATTGACGCGCTCGAATCGAGCCGCTACCATAAAGCTTCGTTTCGGTCGGAGGATACTATATGGAAGATCCTCGCCTACAGCCGGTCGACGATGAAGACGGCGACGGCTCAAACGGTCTTGAAAACGCTGACGCAAGCAGGCAGATATTCGACGCTCTCGCCCGCATAGCTCAGGGCGACCTCGATTTCCGAATCAACGGCAGCCACACTGCGGGAGAAGAAGGCGAGCTTCTGCTCAATCTGGATTTTCTGGTGCGACGCCTCCGCTATATCGTTGGCCGTCTTCAGCGGGCGGCTGATTCCATAGAAACCGTAGTGAGCGAAGTACTGCGAGGCACGCAGACCCTTTCGGCAGGCGTCATCGATGAAGCCAAATCCGTCGAAGAAACCTCGCTCTCTATAGCCGAAATCAATTCGCTCACGCACTCGGTAGGCGACAGCCTTCAGACGCTTTCAAAACTCACTCAAACCACGCTCATCTCCATCATGCAGATGGCGGCTTCGATAAGTCAGGTTTCGCAAAACGCGGACGGGCTGGCTCAATTCGTCGAAGAAACCACTTCGGCCATCGAACAGATGGCCACCAGCGTGCGCACGGTGGCCGAATCCACAGAAGCTCTGGCCGAGTCGGCAGAGAAGACCGCGCGCTCCATGCAGGCGATAGATGAATCGACGCGCAGCATAGGCCAGTCGGTGAACGAATCGATGGTGCTGGCCGATGAAGTCGCGCGCTCGGCAAGCGCAGGAAGTCGTCTCGTCGCCGATACTGCTCTCAGCATGTCGAAGATCAAAGACGCAATCGATGCCGCGACTGAAACCATCACGCGGCTCGGCAGAAGAAGCGAGCAGATAGGCGAAGTCACTCGCGTCATCAACGAGATCGCAGACCGCACGCATCTGCTCGCGCTCAACGCCGCAATACTGGCTGCTCAGGCGGGCAGTCAGGGGCGCGGATTCAGAATAGTCGCTGATGAAATCAAGGAACTCTCCGAACGCACGTCCGCATCGACGCGAGAGATAGATGAAATGATCATGTCCGTGCGCGAGGATGTGACTGAAACCGTCGAGCGCGTGGCCGTCGGCGGGGCGCGCGCAGATGAAGGCGTAGACCTCGCATCGCGCGCCTCGAAACTGCTTGCCGAAATCAGCGCGAACACAAACGCCGCCAGCGAACGCATCCGCGAGATAGCCGACGCGACGGCTGTACAGGCAGCCGAAAGCCATACGGTTCTGGAAACCGCCGACCTCGTGCGCCAGCAGGCCCGCGACATCGAACGCGCCACGAGTCAACAGGCGCTCACTTCCCGACAGATCGGCGAGCGCGCTTTGCACATGAGCCAGCTTACCGGACAGGTTCAGCGCGCGACCCGCGAGCAGGCCGTAGTATCGCGACGCATCGCCGAAGCGATGGAAGACCTCACAAGCGCGGTCGAAAAAATCCGAACGGCCAGTGATGACCAGTCAGCCGGAGCCGATCACGCGCTTCGGGCGATTGAAACTATCAAAGAGGTGGTCGAGCGCAATCAGGCATCGATTTCAGGAATCAACAGCGCGGTAGATCTTCTCGTGCGTGAAGCGGAATTGCTCAACGGCGAGGTCGAATCCTTTCGACTTCCTGCGCCCGAACGCGGCGGACACCTGCGCTTCGCCCTGCGCTCCTCGCAGGTCATACTCGACCCGATAAGCGTCTCATCGATTTCGCGCGTCGAAGTGATTTCAAATATATTCGAAGGGCTTGTGCGATTCGGCGAGCGCGGTGAAATTCGGCCCGCAGTGGCCGAGCGATGGGAGATTTCTCCCGATGGCCGAGTGTACACTTTTCGATTGCGTGAGTCGGCCCGCTTTCACAATGGCCGCAGAGTGAGAGCCGATGACGTGAAGTTTTCATTCGAGCGTCAGATGCGACAAAATGAAGACGCAGCCGCCTGGGTCTTTCGTCCGCTCGCAGGCGCGCAGGAATTCATGTCGGGCGAAGCGGATTCGGTCGCAGGCATCGAAACCATCGGCGAACAGATAGTCCGCCTTGAACTTGTGCAGCCCGTAGCGTTTTTTCTTTCGACTCTATGCATGGATTATTCATTCATCGTGCCTCGCGAAGAAATCGAGCGCGCGGATTTTTCAGCCCGCCCCGTAGGTTCCGGCCCATTCCGCGTGATGGAGCCTGTGCTGGGCAGGGAAGTGCAACTCGAACGATTCGCCAATTACTGGAACCCCGAGCTTCCCTTCGTCGACCGCCTCACCGTCAGATTCAGCATGACGGCGGAAGAAATCTATGACGCATTCCTCGGAGGCGCGCTCGATTATGTGAGCGATATGCCTTTGAACTCAGTGGCCGAACTCAAGCAGCGCGCCGGAGAGATACACACGCTCGAAGCCATGCAGTTGCAGACTCGAATGCTCGTGTTCGATTGCGAGCGACCGCCGTTTTCGGATCGCAGAGTCCGTCAGGCGATATGCTGCGCGATAGGCCGCGAGAAATTTTTGCGCGAAGTCTACGGCGGAATGGCGATGTCGGCCATCGGCCCTATCCCGCCGGGGCTTTTAGGCTATGATCCGGCAGAGCGCGGATACGCTTATGATCCGGCCCGCGCGATACTGCTGCTTCAGGAAGCGGGCTATAGTAGCGGATTCGAGACCGAAATCTGGTGGCCGCAATCCGTAAATACTACGGTCGAGTGTTTGAAGGATGATCTCGCCGACATAGGGATTCGCGCAGAGTTTCGATACGTCTCGACCGAAGAGATGCGGCGCGCCTTGAAGCTTCGTCTCGTACCCGTAGCCGGACGCGACTGGTACGCCGATTATCCCGATCCTGACAATTTCACTTACGTGCTGTTCAATTCGCGCAATCGCGATCTGTTCACTTCCACTTATTCGAATGAAGAAGTTGATCGGTTGACCGAACAGGCCCGCTCGGTGATGAACCGCGAAGAGCGAGCCGAACTTTATCGCGAGGTGACGCGATTGCTGCTCGACGACGCGCCCTGCGCTTTTCTCGCGCACCGTCGCAGCTTCGTCGCGCATCGCCCCGATCTCGAAGGCGTCGTCCTGCATCTGCTCTCGCCTTTTATCACTCCCAAAGACCTCTGGTTTGCTGGGACGAAATAACCCGCCAACGACCGGTTGATTACTATTGCCTTCCATTTTCGCGAGGGCTATCCTTGCCCGTGCCTGCCCTCTTGTTATCGATCCGACCTTCAGATTTCAGGAGTTCATAATGAAAAATCACCGACGACTCGCGCTTGCCATAGCAATCTCTTTATTGATATCCGTGTCGGTCATCGCGCAACAGCCTAAAAAAAGAACGCCCAGCATGTCGACCGACGATGTTGTCAGATCGAGTCCATCTGCCGGAACTTCTTCAGGCGGGTGGTCGAGGTACTCGCCCGGCAACTCCACTTTTTCGCTCGAACTACCGGGCGAGCCGCAACCGCTTAACCTCCCTTTGCCGCCTGACATACAGCGCGAATTGCAGTCCTCGACCGGCTATGTTTATACGGATAGCCGCATGGTGGTAGTCATCGCCCACTTCGTGCCTAAGAGGGGATCGACAGCCGCAACGCAACTCAAGGATTTCGCTTCTCAGTTTTCGAAAGGCTCCGGGGGCAGCCGGAGCGCCTCAGTAACGGTGGTTGACGACCAGACCGTGCTCATCAGTGAGCAACTCAATCAGGGCGGAGGCTCTCAGCAATTGGAAGGGCTGGCCAAGTTAGTCGGAGGAACAGTCTGGATGATAATGGCGATATATCAGCAGGGAGACGACTCAGGTCACACACTGGCTCGCCGGGTTATAGAATCGGCAACGTTCGAGTAGATGATAGGTGACGGGTCATGGGTGATGGGTCATGGGTGATGGGTCATGGAGGAAGGTTTGAATCTTTTTTCTATCCCCCATCACCTATCCTCCACTTTTCTTCCCATCCCCTATTTCAGTTCCTGAAGTTCTCTGATGCGACTGCGCAGGGCCTTTACATAAGTCGCCGTTTCCGATTCAGTGAAGCCGCCCGCGCGGAATGCGTCTGAAAGTTGTTTGTCTGAAAGACGGCCCAGCAGATTTCCCATCCATCGCGCGTGTTCGACAGAGATGCCTTTGAGCGCCTCCGGGTTTTTCCCCTTGTAATTGAAAATCACTTCGCCGTTGGCTACTCCCGTGATGAAAGGCTGGGCGGCGAAGGCTGCGGGTTTGCCTTTCGAACCGGCAGGCAGATTTGAAAAGCCGGGAATTTTTCTCAATCCGTTTCCGGTCGCGCCGAGAGTGCCTCCCAAATCGCCGACGTAATAAATGCGCAGATTGCGATCCAGTCCGCTCTCTTTGTTGGGGCGCGCGACCTTGTTATTTTCGTCCTTGATGTCCCAGTTGCTTATCAAAGCCATCAGGGTTTTGAGTCCGCTCAATTCGCGTGTGCCTGCGAATTTGTTGCTGCGCCACGACCACGGAGCGAGATTTTTGAATCCATCGTCGTCGCGCTCGAACCTCACATCCCAGATGTCGAACCCGCCGCGGCCTTCGATGTGAGTGCGTTTGACGAAATAGGTTTGATCGACGTGATACCCCGCGGCCCAAACGAGTCTGGTCGCAGCCGTTTCAGGTTTCGCTTCAGGCCCGAATTTCACTTTCCATTTCCGGCCCTTGCTGTCCTCGACTATGATTTTTTCCGACGTGCCGCCGGGATCGCGTTTGATGAAGGTGAACTTGTCAGAAGGGTCGGGAGCGTCGCCCGGCCCTTTGAAGAGATCGAGGCTTTCTATATTGGTCGGCTCCGTCCACAATACCGCCTGACCTGCATCGGGATCGTTCTCTTGCTGTTTATTTTCTTCGCTTTTATTTTTCTTCTCTTTTTTCTCGCCGCTGTCCTGACTGCGCGCAGACGCGCTCGATCCAGCGACGATCAGCAGACAACACATAGCAATGGCAAGCGTTTTAGTAAGCGACATAATCTCTCCTCCGAAACAGTGGCGCAAGCTGTTAGCTTGCGTGGCCTCAGTTTTTCGTTCCTTCAGGGCGCGCAATCTAACCGCATTGCGCTACCAGACTCCTGCGGTTTTAACCAGCGAACAAATTATAAACATTGATATTGGCGAGTCAAACCACTGATCGGAGATTTTGCCGTCGCGGGATTCGAAAAGAAAAATCCGCAGGCCACGGCCTGCGGATTGATTCGTTGGCGGATTGATTCGATGACTGAGTTATCTCAGTTGGATTTTTCTACGTGATCGCCTATGTTGACTTCAGCCGTGGTGCGCGTGATCATAGCGACCGCCGTGCTGTTTTCAACTCGCAGAATCACAAGCTCGCCCATGACCTTGCGCGGAAGTTTCTCGCGATCATCGATGACCTTGTGACGGGATTTGCGCGTCGCCCCGTTGGAAACCTCGCCGCCGCGATATTGATCGCTCTGATAATCGCGGTTGTGCTTCTCTACGACGTTGTATTCCTTCATGTGCGCGACTCTCTCGCGGCTGCCGATCTTGCGATATATGGTGAAGTAATCGCCCGGTTGCAGTCCGTCCTTTTTGCCCAGATCGAGATAAACCACCTGATTGGCCGCAAGATATTCGCGGTACTGCGGCGACATGATTATCTGCCCCGTCACTCCTCCCGAAGCTTCGGCGTATCGCGGAAGCGGTTGAGCGTCGCGCGGCGCGGGACTGACTATCTCTTCATAAGGCCGGAGCAGGTCGCCGAGATAGACGGAGTCGCAGGCGACTATGATTTCAGCCGTAGCTGTGCTGGCCTGAACTTCTGTGACGCGAAGCATGCCGAGTTCGCGGACTAGCGTCCCTACTCTGGTCTTCTTTTTCTTGAACGGATGCTTGACTTCGCCGACGGGCCGGATGATGTAATAAACCGCTCCCGATTGAATGCCGTCCTCGCGACCGCGATTGAGGTAGAGGATACTGCCCGTCGAGAAAGCATATTGAAAGTTTTCGCCCTCGCCTCCTATCACCTGAACATCTTTGGTCGGAGGGAGGTCTGAAATATAGCCTGTGCAATAAAGATCAGATCGTCTGGCTACGGGCGGGCGGTCATCGGGACCGTCTCCCTTAGCGGCCTGCGATGACGGCAATAAAGACAGTGCTGCCAACACCAGAACAAAACGGGCTGTGATTTTCATGGCTACTCCTTACAGGTATGTTGGGAGCGGGACTGATGCGTTGCAGGGGCAGATACGCCTGCCCGCAAAGTACCAGACCCATTGAGGCAAGTCAATAATTAAATTCTCAGGCGAGGGAGTTGAGGTAGTCGCGCACTTTCTTCATGTCTTCCCACACTTCGCGTTTTTTTTCGGGCGAGCGGAGAAGATAAGCCGGATGAAAAGTCGGCATCACTCGAATTCCGTTCCACTCTCTCCACTCGCCCCTCGATTTACTGATCGTCTCTTTCGATCTCATCAGGCATTGAAACGCAGGCGACCCCAAAGCGACGATGACCTGGGGACGGATCAAGGCAAGTTTGCGAAAAAGGAAAGGCTCGCACGTTGCAACTTCATCGCGTTCGGGCGTGCGATTTCCCGGCGGGCGGCACATCACGACGTTTGCGATGTAAACCTCTTCGCGCTTCATTCCTATGGCCGCGATGATTTTATCGAGCAACTGACCCGCCCGGCCCACGAAGGGACGCCCCGTAGCGTCTTCGTCCGCGCCCGGCCCTTCGCCGACGAAGACGAGACGCGCCTCTCGGTCGCCTTCGCCGAAAACTATCGCGTTTCTGTGTTCGTGCAGTTTGCATCGCGTGCATTCGCCGACATCCCTGCGTATGTCGTCGAGCGAAGCGTCCGCAGCAATGACAGGCAAAGTGACCGCGCCTTTCGACGATTCGCGTTTTTCAGGCTCGGGCATCAGGTCGCCGAATAGACTGACCTGCTCTTTCTGGGGTTTTTTCTTCGTCATCGCTTCATCGGAAATCTGCGACTGCGCGCTTCGAGGCTCATCCCTCCGCGGCGCGAGCGCCGTCGCTTCTGCCACAGGATCGGCTGTGGGAGCCTGTTTCGTGGCCGACCCGCCGAGATCGTCGAGACCGATCTCGCGATAAAATTTCAGTTGCTCTTCTATACTGCGGGCCAGCGCGGCCAGCCCTTCTGAAAGTTCTTTCGACACCCGTTGGATTTTCTTACAGACTCCTGTCGGGGTCAAGCCGCCTTGAGCCGCGCGCTTTCAGGGAATTACAATCTCTCGCGGCGAGTTCATAAAATTCGAGCGGGGTCATAATTGGAAGAAGACAGAGTATGGCGATTGCGAAAAATGCTCCGCGCGCTTCGCCATCGCAACTACCGTATATATTTCTTCTGCATGCTCGTGTCTTTCACGGGGACGTGGATGCAGGCAATCGCGCAAGGCTGGCTGGTTTATCGCCTGACCGAATCGGCGTGGCTGCTCGGAGTAGTCGGGTTCGTCGGTCAGGCTCCGGTCTTCTTCTTCGGGCCGCTGGGCGGCGTCGTGGCTGACCGTCACTCTCGGCGGCGCATAATCATACTCACCCAAATTCTGGCCATGGTTCAGGCACTGCTTCTGGCGTGGCTCACGCTGACCGAAAGGGTGACAGTATCGTGGGTCATCGCGCTGGCTCTCGCGCTCGGCATAGTCACGGCTTTCGATATGCCTGCCCGACAATCTTTCATGATCGAGATGGTGGGAAAACGGGATCTGATGAATGCCATCGCGCTCAACTCATCGATGATAAACGGCGCGCGAATCATCGGACCTGCCGCAGCGGGACTCGTCGTAGCATCGGTTGGTGAAGGGCTTTGTTTTCTGCTCAACGGCCTGAGCTTCATTTTCGTGGTCGCCGGAATGTTCGCGCTCAGAATAGAAAACCCGCTTGAAAGACGCGAAGGCTCGGCGTTGAGCCATCTCAAGGAAGGATTCCTGTTTATACGCCAAGCGAAACCTGTTCGCGCGGTGTTATGGCTCGTCGCGCTGGTGAGCTTTTTCGGTTTGCCTTACATCGTGCTTATGCCGATCTTCGCGGATAGTATACTCGGAGGAGGGCCGCGCGCTTTAGGCGTGTTGATGAGCGCGGCAGGGATAGGCGCGCTTGGCGGGGCGCTCACTCTTGCGGCTCGCAGCGAGTCGCGCGGGCTGGGGAGGGTGGTGGCTTCGAGCATTGCGATTTTCAGCGTGATGATCGTGTTGTTTTCCTTCTCGCGCAATCTGGCGCTGTCTGCATTGCTGCTCATTCCTGCCGGGTTTGCAGTGATGCTGCAACTGTCGGCTTCGAACACTTTGTTGCAGATGATGGTGCCGGATAATCTGCGCGGTCGGATGATGAGCTTCTATTCGATGAGCCTCATAGGGGTCACCCCGTTCGGCAATCTTATGGCCGGAGCCATTGCCTCGCGAATCGGAGCGGCGGAAACCCTCGCGCTCGGCGGGCTGATATGTTTCGTGGGAGCGATCATTTTTTCTCGCCGGTTGCCGGGGCTGAGAAGGGAAGCCGCAATCTTTCTTGAGCAGAGCGAAACATAATTTACTCGCACACCGAGTTGTGATAGTGTCAAACTCGGCTTTGCAATCCTCATCCATAATCAGGAGGTGAAGGATGCGTCTGAGACACTTCCCATCCCGCTCGGCATCGCTTTTAGTTTTCGTTCTCTTCCTCTGTATCGATGCGCGCTCGCAGGCTCCGTCATCGCTTCAGTTTTTCATGCCTGATGGCTCGCTTCCTCCTCGCGAGATTCGATTCACGTTGACGAGCGATAACGGGCTGGTCGATACGTTCTACACGGATTCCAGAGGCCGCTTTCTGATCACCCGTTCTCAAGGGTTGCTGCCCAACGCCACTTACACAGTCACGGTTTTATCTGATGGGCGAATCTATGACACCACTGTTCAGTCGTTCAAGTTTTATCAGGTCGGCCACATAACGATCTTCCTCCGCCCGCTTGAAAACTCTGTGGCCAAAGCTGCGGCAGTAGATGTGGCCGAGCTTGATGTGAAAGCCCCTAAAGCGGCGCAGGAGGCTTATGAGAGCGCGATGCGATTGCTCGAAGAAGGTCAGCGCGACGAAGCGATAAAGGAACTCAATCGCGCGATTGAAATTTATCCCGATTATTTTCGCGCGCTCAACGACCTCGGAGTCATACTGATGCAACTGCGCCGCAATGATGAAGCTGCCCTTGTGTTCGAGCGCGCCATAAAAGCGGCCCCTCGCGTTTATCATCCCCGACTCAATCTCGCCATCATCCGCACCCGACAGGGGCGATACAAGGAAGCGGTCGAGAGCCTCGACCGGCTGCACAAGGAAAAGCCCGCGCTCATCGAAGTGCGCGCACCGCTTGCCGACGCGCTTATGGCTTTGAACCGACTGGATGAAGCTGAGACGCATCTTCGCGCGGCTCTTTTGGAAGGAAAGCTTTCGAAACCCGCAGAAGGAAACGCGCGCTACCTGCTTGGACTTCTGCTCAATCGCAAACAGCGATTTGAAGAAGCGGCTCAGGAATTGATCACTGCGGCGAAGATTCTGCCCGCCGGGTCGCAGATTCAACTGCAACTCGGAGCGGCGTTGTTGCAGCTTGGAAAATACACGGAGTCGGAACGCGCGCTTATGGAATCCTATCGCCTCGGCGGGCAAAGGATGGGCGCGGCGCAATTCTTACTCGGCGAGCTTTATTTCATGACGAGGAAGTATGAGAGCGCGCGGCGGGCTTTCGAGCAGTATTTGATCGATGTTCCGAAAGCTCCGAACGAAACGGAAGTCAAAGCGTTGATCGAAAAAATCAGATCAGTGATCGATCAGAAGTGATGAGCGATCAATCTCTTTTCTTTCGCTCTTCCAGTATCGCTTCCAATTCGGCTATTGCTTCAAAATCTTTAGGGCGGCCTGCTGCACGCTTCACCTCGATGAGGCGTTCCAGTTCGAGGCACAAACACTCCACGCCGAAAATATGCAGTCGAACAGTGTGAGGCAGCAAATCGTCATAGTTGCCGCCGCCAGTGATTTCTCCCAGTAAATCAATAGGGCCGAGAGTTGTGGCCAGTGTGAAATTCAGGCCGTTCCTGATAGTCTGCTCATCCCATCTGAACGGCAATCCCGGAGGAGCGCCTCGCGGATAAGGATGATAAGGCGCAAAAGCTGTCACCAGATGAGACACATTCTCCCGCGTGCGGCGATACACAATATCTAAATCTTTGGTCAGACGGGCTGCGCCATGGAGCGAGGCAGCAACGCCGCCGATGATGATGAAATCGACGCTGCCCTTTGCCAGCACAGGGATCAGTTGATAAAAGTCAGTCATTTGATTAATCCAGCCTGCCGTCCCGCGCGCTCTAATTCTTCGGCGAATCGCTGAAGTTTCATCAACTCTATGAGACGTTCTTCATGCGAGAGTTTCAGGTTTTCGCGAATCAACGTGCGGTCAACGTCTTTCTTGTAAGCTTCGATGACCGGATCAGGTTCGAGGAACGTTTCTTCTTTATCCATGATGCACCCCTGTGATTATACGCTCAACCAAACAAACGAAAAGCCCTGACCCGCGAAGGCCAGGGCTTTTTCGATTCGGGCAGCTTGCGCCGCTTTAGAAGTTGATACGGAGTTGGAACTCGACCAATCGTCCGCCCGGATCGTTGGTTCCCGAAACGGTGAAGTCTCGGTAGGCATTTCGGGTCTGGCCGAAAGATGTGGTGATGCCGCCCGCTGCCGCATCGGTTCCCGGAGCCTGTATGGTGATGATCGACTGATTGAAGGCGTTGAGCAACTGGACGCGGAATTCGACGTTGACCGTCTCGGTTATGGTCGTCTTCTTCAACAGCGAGAAGTCGAATCTCGAAGTCCACGGGCCATACAGGAATATGCGCTGGCCGAGTTTGCCCGGTTCGGTCGGCGGGCCGATGTAGGGCTGGCTCGGATCGAGAGTGCCGCCAAGATCGAAAGCGGCAATCGAGTTCTGTATTATATGCTCAGGCAGCCAGAAGGTGACTCCGCGGCAGCCCGTAGCGTCGCAGACGGTCTGCTTGCGAATCTTCACGAGGTCCTGAAGCTGATCGAGCGTGATGTTGTTGAGGATTACGCCCGAATCGAAGTTGTTGAAGGTCAATCTGCCGCTCGAAAGCAGGAACGGTGTTCCCGATTGCAGGCGAACTACGCCGCTCCACTGCCAGCCTTCGAGTACTTTCTTCAAGACCGGAGCGTTGGTGTCGAGGAACTTTCGACCCGGCCCGATTGGAAGCTCGTGAATCCAGTCGAACTTCAGTGCGTGACGGATGTCGCGCGGAGCGGGGCCTTTGTCATAGCCGAAGTCACGAAGAGTCGTCGGCTGCGAGAAGACCGAGCTTGATGCCGCGTAGAAATTCGTCAGCGATTTGGCCCAGACATAGCTGCCCTGAACCAGAAGCCCGTTCGCCATTCTGCGACGAAGCTCCATCTGCAACGAGTTGAAGGTCGAGTCCGCCCCGTTGTCCATAATGAACGCATTCGATGGCGAGCGCGGGTTGACGATGAAGAAGTTCGACACCGTGATGTTCTGACTCGGATCGTTCGGGTCAGGCATCGTGATGGCAGGAACAAGCCCTGCTGCGATGAGCCGATTCATGCGGGTGAGGTTCTGCCCAATGTTGGCGGCAAGCCTCCCGGCCTCGCCGCGAGCGATGGTCGTGGCGAAGGTTGCGTCGTTGGTCGTGGCCAGCGAAGTCTGAATGATCGGGATGGGGCGCTGGCCGGGAAGCCCCTGATTGCCGAAGTTGTTGCTGGCAGGATTGGCCAGCCGCGCAATGCGCAGATTTTCCATCGCGATATTGAACTCGTCGAGGAATCCATTCTCGAAGATATTGACCTCGCTCAGTTCATACTGACGCCACAGCTTCGTCCCGTGATTGGCGACGTAACGGATTTCAAAGGCGGTGTCTTTGTTGATCTCGCGCTGAATTCCGAAAGACCACGACTGAACGTAGCCTGTCTGGAGATCGGGATGGAAGTCGTTGAGCGATGCGCCCTGTCGCGCGGTGAACTGATTGACAGGATCGATGAGCGGCAGGAACGGATAGGTAGATGGATCGTCGCGCAGCCAGCGACTTCCCGGCGTGCCGAACTCGGCAGGATTGGTGCCGGGGCTTGTTCCGACCTGGAAGGTCACTCCTTCGTTTGCGCCGAACATGGCGTTGAAGGAATTGAAACCTTCGCGGACGAAGGCTATCGAGTAGCCGCCGCGAAGGACGGTCTGACCCTGTTCGCCCAAAATTTTGCCGAGCCAGCCTCCGGCTGAAGGCTGCCACGCAAATCCGACTGACGGAGCGAAGTTGCCATACTTGTTCGTGAATGCTTTCTCGCCTTCATTGAGGAATCGGTACTGCGTGATTTCGCCTTCATAGACTCCCGGCTTGAACAGATTGCCCGGCCCTGATACGCCGAACAGCCCATCAAATCCCGGACGAGTGTAGACCAGGTTGTCGTTGAGCGGCGAAGGCTGGAACTCCCATCGCACGCCGTAGTTGAGGGTCAGGTTGGGCTTGATCTTCCACGAATCCTGGGCATAGATGCCGTACTCATCCTGGTGGTTGAACTCGGTCGCCGGTTCGAACTCGAACTGGCGCGAATTGCCATTGAATGAAGCGGATTTGGTCGTCGAGGTTATCCTTCCCGTTAGCAGAGCGTAAAGCGCGGCGGCTTCAGATCGCTGCGTAGCTGTGCTGCCGGGGAAGTTCCCTGTGGTGAAGATCGAGGTTGCGCCAGTGTTGATCGGGTCATTTGCGGCTATGCCGATGCCGATTGAAGGGACGACCTGACGCCCGACCGCCTGCGTGAACGAGCTGATCCGGGTGTAGGAGACCCCGAAGTTCAGCGTGTGCGATCCCTTCACCCAGTTCATCGTGTCGTCAATAGTCTTTACGGGCGTGTTGCGGCGCGACTGGGTGCTTCGAGTGAAGAACCCGCTGCTGAAGGGATTGCCAACAGCGAATCCGCCCCAGAAATCGAACAGGCCGGGTGAAAACTCGCGCGTGAAAACCACCGTGCCGTTGCCCGATGATGTGAGCCGAATCTCGTTGACGAGCTTGCTCGAAATCGTCCATCTTTCGGCGAGAGCGAAGGTGAAGTTGTTGCGATAGATGCTCCCGGTAGTCCCCGGATGTCCGACGACTATTCCGCTGCCCGGATAGGTGTTCAATTGTGCATTGACCGCGTCCGGGTCCGAGAAATAGTGCTGGTAGTTGTGGACGAACTCCAGGTGATGATCCTTCGTGATGTTGAAATCAAGCCTCACGGTCGGGAACCGGCGGATATTCTGGCCGGGGTCCTGGAAGTTCAGATCCATACGGTTGAAGTCGTTGAAGGCCGCTACGCGGCTGTTCAGCACGCCGCCTCGTGCCTGATCCGAGATCAAACCGAGGGCTGCGGCAATCGTCGGATCGGGAGTCGTCGCGTAAGGACGGACGGTTCCCGGAAGCAATGGGTTCCTCGCCGCCGCGATTGAATAGAGATTCACATTGCGGATAACACCGCCCGAATCTCTGTAGGTGTAGATGCCTGAACGTGCAGAGTCCGTAAGCACTGTGCGCGTGCCTGATGGGTATGCCTGCGGCAGGCGGAACTCTTCGTAGTTGACGAAGAAGAAGGCCCGGTCTTTGCCGTTGAAGAGTTTCGGAATCGTTATGGGGCCGCCGATGCGACCGCCTATCTGATTCAGGATCATGAAATCGCGCGGCAGTCCATCGATGTTGTTGAAGTAGTAGTTGGCATTGAGCGCCGTATTGCGATGCTGCCAAAACACTCCTCCCCGCCAGTCGTTCGACCCCGACTTGGTGACGAACTTGACCTGAACGGCTCCTCCTCCCGCGCTCTCCGATCCGGGAACGGCTGTAGAAAGCGTCACTTCTTCAACCGCGTCGGATTTGGCCTGAGTCGAGGTGAAGAACCCGTCTGAGGATTTCAGCAGGTTGTCCTGAATGTTTGCGCCGTCGAGCGTGATGTTGAGTGAACCCTTAGGCAATCCGTTGATCGAAGAAGTTCGCGGAGTGCCGGGAGTCTGAACGCCGGGAAGCGTGAGTATCAACTGCATCGCGTCGCGCGTAGTCCAGGGAAGTTCCCCTATCTGGCGACCGACGATGGTTGAAGAGACGTTGGCGCTTTCGGATTGAATGACCGCGCCGCCGCTAGTGACGACGACCTGTTCGCTCGTTCCGCCAACTTCCAGCTTGACGTTTACGGTAGCGACTGTGCCAGTGTCAACCTTGACGTTCTGGACGAGGGTTGATTTGAACCCGTCGGCTATGATCGTTACTGTGTAGGTTCCGTTCGGCACCGAAGGAATAGACCAGGTTCCTTCGCCGCTTGCCTTCACCTTGAATTCAGCTTGAGTTTCATTGTTCTTGGCCACAATCTGGGCATGCGAAATCAAGGCATCCTGTTGGTCTGTAACAGAGCCTGTCAATCGCCCAGTTGATCCCTGCGCCGGGACTATGGGAGCCACCAGCGACATTACAACAATCAGCAAGCCTATACGGCTAATGATACGACTGATCATCGGTGTCCTCCTAAGACCTGTTGTGAGCAGGTTCTGGTTGTGCGTTAAAGTGAGCGTATGCAGAACGAGCCAGGAGGCCGTGTTCTGCGCCTGAGTATCGCTGAGATCAAAAGCTTCGAAGCTCTCCTGCTCTTGATGAGCGCAATGTACATTTTTTTGAATAAAAAAACAAGGAAAATACAAGAAGTTGAAAAGCTTTTGCGTGAAGATGTTATCGGGTCAGAGCATCTCGGCTCGCTGGAAGGATAAGAAGTTTGCCTTACATACACCCATAGTCGATAAAAGTCGAAAACCTGTCCGAGCCATGATCTATGGCAACATCTCTGCGTTTATAGTCGATGTGCAGAGCCGACATGATGACGACCGCTCGACGGTCATATAATCTCAGTGTCATCGGCCCTGCGCCCTTCGACACAAGTTCAGGGAACAGGCTCGAAAGCAAAATGTGTTTGCATCCCCAGCCGGAGATTTCGCCTAAATTTTTTCGCGCGAGAAATCCGTCCTTATTGAAGGCTTCGACAACAGGCTCGCCCGACTTGTCCTGATCGAGATTGAAAATCCCTATCAGCGAATCCGCTTCCATCCCTTCCGCCGCCGAAGTGAGCCGCGCGCCCGTGACTATATAATCCGATGCGACCCCTCCGCGCCCTCTCACTCCTTCGAGCAAGCGACCCGACCGAGCGCCCGGTCGAAAATGCGAAAACGCGGCGGTCGACCAGTTGTGAACTCTCACTTCGACTTTCATCAAGACGTGCGAAGTCTGAGGCGAGGTCGCAATTCCTATCCCTCCCGCAAATCCTTTCTTGAGTGACAGGCCTTCGAAATCGAGATCGCAGCTTTGAAACGGACGAAGACGTATCGCGCCCTGATTCAAAAAGCCTTCCGGCAAGGATGAGCCGAGTCCTTCATCGTGGCGGGTAGTCCATTGAAGATTTCCTTCCGCGTCGGTCGTGTAAGCCAAGAGCCACATTTCGTCTTCAAGCGGGCGGCCCGCGCTCAGATAAACGCGGCTGCTCATATCCAGCCCGCCCACGTTTACTCGGTTGAAGACGAAGCACGAGTAGACCCAGCCTCTCGGCCTGAAAGACTGATCCGCGCCGAAAGGCGACGCTCCGCGACTCACAGTGTAGTTGGTCTGATGAATGGTATGCTCTGCGGCGACCAGGTTGGTAGTCTTGCCGCGAATGAGCATATAGGCGAAGTTCTTTACTCTCGCCTCATCGTTTTCAATCGTGAGCGATCCGCCCCTGCCCGATTTCGACGCCGCGGGACGAGAGACTATATTGCCTATATCCGAAGAGAGTCTGCCTTCGTTGAGATTGACGAGAGTCGACCCATGTGGCGCGAGCGTATAAGGAAGTTCTTTATGACGGCTGCCGTCTTTTGCGTAAACGATCAAGCGTCCGCTGCTGGTCGTCTCATAGGGGTTGAAGAGGGAGAGCGTGCATTGAAATTCTTCGAGAGACGGGAAAGGCATGCTGGAAAAGAAACGGTCGTGAGTTTGAAACTGCAAAGGATCGGGATGCGCGTGCAGGGTGTCGAACCCTCCGGCGAAATTCCAACGGGCATAAGCCGCGCTGAAGAGGTCTGAAGTATAAAGAGGATTTTTGCCTTTCGACCAGACCCTTATGCTCATAGCGCCCCAGAAGCTCCGCTTTGAACGAAGCAGTTCGGAGCATCGGAGGACGGTCGTTCGCATCGCAGGCACGCTCAATCTGAGAAGCTTGCTTGCGCCCTCGATTGGCTGGGCATTGCCCGCCGCGTCGTAGAGTCGCAATTCATAATCCGTAGTATGCGCGCTGTCTTGATGTCCGTTGAGTCCCTCGAAGGTGGCCGAAGTCAAAATGATATCGGTATGTATGTTCGAGGCCGGGTCTTCGATTATGATCGGGACGCAGACATCGAGCCAGCATTCCTTCGGCGTCTCGCTCGCGGCAAAGAGTTTGCGCGGAGCCATAGTGAGCGCGGCCATAGAAGCAGAGAGATTTGTCAGGAAAGACCTTCTGTCGACTGAGCGCATGGATCGAGCGTCTCCTTAAATCAAGCCGTTCCGCGAGGAACTATCGGTTGTCGAACTTTGGCGCTAATGTTAAAGAGAATCGCCAGTCACAATTCCGCATTCCGCACTTCCCACTCCGCACTTTCGCCAAGTGCCGCCCGAAGATTACTGCTTCTTCGCCGCTTTGCGCAACCTCGCTATGGCCTCTTTGACCTGAGCGGCGTTGGGCGCGTCGGGAAGATCACGCAGATAGGTTTCAAACGCATCGATTGCCTTCTGCGCATCCTGCTTCTGAGAATAGACCAACCCTAAGAGCATCTGCGCGCCGGCCATCTTCGCGCCTTCGATCTTGTAGGCGCGCGCAAGCGCCGATTCGGCTTCGTCCAGAGAGCCGGTCTGCATCAACGCCGCGCCATAGTTGAATTGCGCAAGCGCGTTGTCAGGCTCCGCTTCGACGGCTTCTTTCAGCACTGCGACCGATTCTTTGAATTTGTTCTGCTTGATGAGCGTAACGCCGAGCTTGGTTTTCAGATCGACCGAGTCCACGTCCTTGACGGCGAGCGCGCGTTTGACCGCCGCTTCGGCCCTCGGCCAGTCCTGCGCGCCCATCAGGGCTTCGATGAGCGGAATGTGAACTTTCTCAAGATCAGGAAACCGGCGCTGGAGTTTTACGAGCAGGTCGGATGCCTCTTTGAATTTGCTCTGCTTATTATAGACCAGGCCGAGGTTGAGTTGAGGCAGATAGATATTGTCATTGATTTTGATGGCACGCTGGAAGGCGTCTATCGCCAGATCGAGTTTCTTCAATTTCATGTAGGCCACGCCCAAATCGTTGTAGGCATGAAAGTAGTTGGGTTGAAGTTCGACGGCTCGCTTCAATGGTTCGATGGCCTGTTCATATTGTTGCTGTTTCAAAAATGTCAGAGCTTCTTCATAAGCTTCTTTCGCTTTGGGCGCGACCTCGCTGTCGACATCGTTGATGTTGATGACTCCGGGCGGAGATTCGGATTTTTTGGTAAAAGAGCGGAGATGAACGGTGATGTATTGAGAGTTTTCGGTGTTGAATCTGGCCGAAGTGGTGTCGTAGGTCTGACCGTCTGATTCTACGGTTATGGTGAACCATCCGGCGATATTGCGCAGGAGTATGCGACCGTTGGAATCCGTGTAGTGGTACTCGACTCTCATTCCGTCTGCGGTTTCGAGGGTGAATCGCGTCTGCTGCTGAATAGGCGCTCCGTTCGGAAGGAAAATCTGCCCGCGAATGCCTCCCTGAGCCAGAGCGATGATTGAAAGCGAAAGAATGAAAAGTGCGGCGACCACGAGGCGCGTCAGTGAATTCATGTTCAACCTCTCGGATTCAATAGAAGAAACGGGAGCGCGCCTTAAAACGCGCTCCCGTCTGTAAAGATCAAGATCAAAGACCTGATCAGAAGTTGATGCGGAGGACGAACTGAATCAATCGTCCGCCGGGATCGTTCGTCGTAGACGAATCCTGATAAGCTGAACTGGTCTGCCCGAAGGTCGTGCCGATTCCAGTCGTCGCCACGTCAGCAGCCGGATTGCGAAGCAGGAAGTTCGTGTGATTGAAGGCGTTGAGGAATTCCGCGCGGAACTCCACGTTGACCGTTTCAGTAACACGGGTCTTCTTCAGCACGCTGAGGTCAGCGCGGAAGAAGCTCGGCCCGTAGAAAAAGATTCGGTTGCCGAGTACGCCCGGTGTCGTTGGCGGCGCGATGTAGCGGCCCGAAGGCGTGCCGGGACGAAGACCGAAAGCTCTGAGAGTGTTTTCGATTATGTCTTCCGGCAGCCAGAAGACGGTTCCGCGATCTGCCGCTTCACCATCCTTGCGAATACGGATCGCATCCTGGAACTGCCTGGCGTCCATTCCGACCAGGTTGCAGCCGGATTCTTTATTGTTGAAGGTGGCGCGTCCGCATGTGAGCAGATTAACACCACCCGACTGCCATCGGAGGATGCCGTCCGTCCCCCAGCCTTCGAGTATCTTGCCCAGCACCCCGCCTCCGCTGAGGAACCTCTTTCCGGGGCCGACAGGAATCTCGTAGATGTAGTTGACCTTGAAGGCGTGGCGGAGGTCGAAGGGCGAAGCCCCTTTGTCATTGCCGAAACTGCGGATCGTGCTCGGCTCAGACTGTGAAACGGCACTGCTGGCGAAGGCATCCGTCAGAGCCTTGCTCCATACATAGCTGCCCTGAACCAGAAGCCCGTTTGCGAGACGGCGGCGCAGTTCGATCTGCATCGAGTTGTAGGTGCTCGTCGATCCGTTGGTCTCGATGAACGCTGCTGCGCCGTAGACCGACGGGTTGACGACGAACAGATTGGCCGGGAGTCCCGCCGCGATGCGGTTGTTCTGGAAGGCGACGTTCGCGGCGCTCGCGCCGAGAAGCGAAGCCGCCGCTCCGGCCTGACCTTGAATCAGATGATTGAGGAAGGTCGCGTTGCCGAACAGGGTTGAAGTAGGCGATCCGAACGATGCTGCGAAGATCGGCAGATTCACCTGACCCGGCAATCCCTGATTGCGGAAGTTGGCAGCGCGTCCCGCCGCAAGAGCTATCTGAAGGTTGTTTTGCGCCGCGATGAATTCCTGAAGGAATCCGTTCTCGAAAATATTAACCTCGTTGAGGTTGTAGGTGCGGATCAGCTTTGTGCCGTGATTGGCAACATAGCGGATTTCGAGAACCGTATCGCGGTTGAGTTCTCGCTGAAGGCCGAACGACCACGACTGAACATAAGGCGTCTGGAGGTTCGGATCGAAATCGGCAGCCGAGATGCCCGTTGCCGCCGGACGCGGCAGTACGCGAGCGGGCGGAGTAGGCAGCGAGGGCAGCCCGTTGCGAAGCAAAACGGTTCCCGGCGTAAACTCGATGCCGGCCCTCAGACCATTGAACACGGTATTGCCGGGGTTGGTGGCCCAGATGCTGTCGAACTCAGATGAACCTCCGGTGAAGTAGGAGATCGAATAGGCCGCGCGAATGACGGACTGATCCCCTTCGCCGAAGACCTTCTTGAGCCACGAGTTCTTGAACTGAGGCGACCAGGCAAGCCCTATGCTCGGAGCGAAGTTGTTATAGTCGTTCTGGAACGGCTTGTCGTTCTCCGTTACAGCGACGTACTGGGTCGGCGATCCGCCGCTGGCTCCCGGCTGGAAGATATTGCCCACGCCGCTTATGCCGAACAGTCCTTCGAAGCCCGGACGGATATAGACTCCGTTGTTGTTATGCGGAGCAAGCACCGGCTGCCAGCGCAGGCCGTAGTTGATGGTCAGATTGGGACGGAATTTGAACGAATCCTGCCCGTAGAAGCCGAACTCCGTGCGGTCGTTTCGGGAGATCGTAGAGCTGTCGTTTGTGTACTCTTTGGTTTTCTCATCGAGCTTGGCGTTGAAGTTTATATTCGTGACTCGGCCCGTGAGATACGCATAGAGCGCTCTGGCATTGTTCAACTGCGCGGCAGTAGCGCCGGGAAGCGTTGCGCCCGCTCCGGTGTTGGTGAAGACGGCGATAGCCGGATCAGCCGTGTTAAGGCCGAACTGGACGACCGGCACAAGCGCTCCGCCTGAGTTCTGCGAGAAGAGCGATGTATGCGAATACGACATACCGAAGCGCATATTGTGACGCCCCTTCGTCCAGGACAGATCATCGCTGAACTGCTGGTAAGGAGAGTTGCGTCTCTGATTTCCGGTCAGCGAGTACGGGTCGCTCGTGAGCGGGTTGTCAGGAGCTATGCCGCCGAACGGATCGAACGATCCGGGAGCGACTTCGGGGAAGAACACCACCGTGCCACCGATGAGTCCGAAGCGCGCCTCGTTGACTATCGTCGAAGAGAGTTGCGAACGCAGAGCGGTCGTAAACGAGAAGCGATCCGATCCCTGGCTGCCGAGTATCTGAGGAACTGGCGCGGGGAAGGCCGGGTCTACGCCGTTGAGGAAGTCAACGACCGAAGCGAAGTCCTGATAATTGTAGACGGCTTCGACGTGGTGTTTGGAAGTGACATTGGCATCGAGGCGAAGGGTCGGGAACCTTCGCACCTGTCCTCCCGTGTTGGTGAAGGTCAAGTTCTGGAAATTAGGATCAGAGGTGTTGAGTACCGCTCCGACCCCTGTCGATTGACGGATGGCAGAAATCACTCCGCTGATTGTCGGATCAAGGGTTCCGGGGAATCCTCTCGACTGAGCAAGCGCGAGCAGATTGACTCCGTTGGCCGGACCGCCTGCATACTGGAATATACCTTGCTCGGCCAGAGGGCTGAGCAGGGAGCGGGTGCGCACCTGCTGTTCGGGAAGGCGATATTCTTCATAAGAAGCGAAGAAGAATATGCGATCCTTGAGGATCGGGCCTCCGACCTTGCCGCCGATCTGATTGAGCAGCACGCGGGCGCGCGGAGTCTCGACCAGACATCCCGGTGTCGCAGGATCACAATTAGGATTCTGCGGATCGCGGATACGCTGAATCGTGTTGAAGTAGAAGTTGGAGTTGAGCGACGGGTTGCGGTGATACCAGAACACGCCTCCGTGATATTCGTTCGTGCCGCCTTTGGTCACGAAGTTGATGTGTATAGCGCCGCCTGCGGCAGCCTCGGCTCCCGGAGTCGCCGTCGATACGGTTACTTCCTCGATGGCGTCAATGCGAGGACGGATGTAGGTGAAGAATCCGTCGGACGAACGAAGCAGCGGATCCTGAGCGTTGATGCCGTCGACGCTGAGGTTGAGAGCGCCTTTGGGAAGCCCGTTGACCGTTGACTGGCGCGGACGACCCGGAGTCGCCGTGCCAGGAAGATTCAGCACAAGATCAAGAGCATCACGCGAGGTGAAAGGAAGCTCTGTGATCTGGCGGCCCGTGATGCTGGCTCCGACGTTGGTGTTCTCCCTTTGAAGCACCTCGGCACCGCTTGTTACTGTGACGGTTTCATTGGCCGCGCCTACTTCCATCACTATGCGAACCGAAGCAGTCTGTCCGGCCTCGGTTTTGACGTTTTGAACGACGGTCTGTTTGAAGCCCTGAGCCATAGCCGTCACCGTATAGGTTCCGACTCCGATCGAGGGAAGCACGAAAAGACCATCGTCTCCTGCCTTGACTTTGTACTCCCGTCCGGTCGCATCTTCTTTGATAACGACCTCCGCGCCGGATATGACTGCGCCCTGCTGGTCGACTATCGTACCCGATATACGAGCCGTAGTCTGCACCTGAGCCATAGCCAGACTCGAAAACGAACCCAGCGCGAGGAGCAAAGAAAGGGCATAGACTGTGGCCTTCCTTGCAAGGAACACTTTCTTCATGGTGATCCTCCTTCTTAGGTTGGGTGGAAGGCCGCTTGGTGATTTCCACTGATTCTTTTGCGCCTGAGACCGCGCGGCCTTCCTCTGGTTCAAATCAATAGGGTTGCGCCTCAACCCGCGAGTATTAAAACCGTGATGTCGAGATTTTTTGCATGAAAAATGAGCATCAATGCATTTCCACCTGATCGTACTGGAACCGATTGCAACGAACCGGAAAAAACATCGCTCTCTGTTTTTAGATAAAGCTTCAGCTAGAAGGGAAGCTCAAACGAAGCAACTGATATGCCTGCGGCTCCGCTGAGTCGATCAGAATTGTATCTACCTCAAAGCGCGGAAGTTTGGGCTGAAGCGGGGAATAGGCATGCAGGCTTTGATCAGGGAATTTTACGAAGATTTGAACAGAATTTCCAAATATTTGGAAATCAATCAGATTTCTTTGATGAGGCTAATACCGGACAGCCCTCGTTATAGTCATCACCGCAACGCGCGCCGCGCCTGCCTCCATCAGAGTTTCCGAAGCCGCCGCGACCGTGCTTCCTGTCGTCAGCACATCGTCGACTATCAGCACCGCTGCTTTTTCTATCCTCTGCGGATGCGCGACTCGGAAGGCTCGCTCGACTGATTTCGCGCGATCTATCTCGTCCATCCCCGCGCGATGCCGCTCGGTGTGTTTGACGCGAGCAAGCGACCGGAGGTCGAGCCTCATATCGAATCGGGAAGCTATGACTTTTGCGATCAGGCTCGATTGATTGAATCCGCGCTCGCGCTCGCGCGCAGGGTGCAGCGGAACAGGAATAACAAGGTCGCTACGGAGCGCATCGCGGTTTATGGAAAAAGTACGGGCGATTATTCCTCTCAGTCGCGGGCAGAGATGCGGATGGGATTTCAAAAACAAAACGCTCGCCTTGAGCGCGCCCGCGTACAGCCCGCAGGAGCGCGACGCTTGAAATGGAAACTTTTCGCACCTCGCGCAGCTTTGCTCTTCTGACGATTGATCAAGCGGCAATCCGCATTTCGAGCAAACGGTCTTATCGAAAAATAGCGAGGTGATGCCCTCGTCAATCCAGCATTCGGAGCAGGCAGTACCGTCATTGAAGTCGACCACGCGCCCGCACAGACGACACGTCTCAGGCCAGGCGAGACTAATCAGCGCGTCTCTTATTTTCGCGGAAAGTTGTTTGAACACGCCCCGTCCTCCGTGAAGGCGTGAGATGGCGAGACTCCTTCATCTCGCCGAAGGAAGGCTTGGTTTAACCTTCTTTCTCGACTAGAAGACCCTGTTCCATCAGTTCCTGACATTTTATACAGTAAGGCGCCCACGGTATGGCTTCGAGCCGCTTGGGGCTGATCTCATCACCGCAGTTGGTGCATTCACCGTAAGACCCTTCGGAGAGGCGATCCATAGCTTCTTCGACCAGACGAAGCGTATTGCGCTCATTGGTGCTTTGGGAAAAAAGCAGTTCTTTGGTGTAAGAATTCGATGCCTTGTCGGCGGGATCCTGGCTGACTTCGCGATCAGCCTCGCGACCATAATCCTCTGTGCGTTCGACGAGTCCGAGCAGCCGGTTTCGTTCAGTGGTCAACTCGGTCTCGAAATATTTGATCTTCTTTTTGTCCATTCGCTACCTCTGGTTCGGTCGACAAGGGGTGAAATCACCCTTTGCCGACCATTTCGACTTCCCGTAAGTATGCCTTCCCGCAGATGATAAAAACAACCTGCGTTTTATTTCTGATAGGGCAGGTCATGAATTATCGTAAAAGCACGGTAGACCTGCTCTAAAAGCACGACCCTCGCCATCTCATGCGTGAGCGTCATATGCGATAGCCTAAGCAGCAAATCGGCCCGCTGCCTGACCCGTCCGTCGACTCCCGCGTGACCGCCGAGGACGAATATAATTCGGCGAGTCCCGGCGAGGCGATGGTTTTCAATCAACTCGGCGAACTGGCGCGAGGTCAGGTCGCGCCCGCGCTCATCCGCCACTACGACGAAAGAATCGGCTGCGATTCGCGAAAGGATTTCTTCGCCCTCTTTTTCAACATTCCGGTCGCGAATCTCCACCCTTTCGACTCGCGCATAGTGGCCGACCCTATGCAAATAATCCCCGATCATTTCCTTCGCCGCGCCGCTGCGAGTCTTGCCGACCCAAAGAAATCCGATCTTCACCTTTCACTCTCGTGTCAACGCTATCTTGTAGCGGTTCATCTTCTCGTAAAGATTCTTCCGACTGATGCCGAGTATTTCGGCTGCGCGCGTCTTGTTGCCGCGCGTGTGTTCAAGCACCTCGCGTATGTAAACAGCTTCGATTTCGGCAAGCGACGGTTTGTAACTGCGCGACTGCATCAATCGGGCAGCCGACCTCAGATAATCGGGCAGAGCATCAGCGCCCATTACATCGCTTGTCGCCGCAAGCACCGCGCTCTCGATGATGTTTCTAAGCTCTCGCACATTGCCCGGAAAATCGTAACTCCTGAGCAACTCCATCGCCTCGTCCGAAAACCGCACCATCGGGCGATTATGCCGCGAGGCGAACTGACGACGGAACTCCTCGACCAGATCATTTACATCTTCCATTCGCTCGATGAGGCGAGGCATCTCGATAGTCACCACAGCGAGGCGATAATAAAGATCGTCGCGAAAAGCGCGGGCGCGGACGGCTTCCTTCATCGAAATGTTGGCCAGCGCGATTATTCGAACATCGATTCGAATAGATTGCTTGCCGCCGAGCCGCTCGAAATTTCTCTCTTCGATCACGCGCAACAGTTTCGCCTGAGCCGACTGGCTGAGGCTGGCGATCTCATCCAAAACCAGAGAGCCGCCCTGCGCCGATTCGAATCTTCCGGGTTTGGAATCCGTCGCGCCCGTGAACGCGCCTTTCTCGTATCCGAACAATTCCGATTCCAGCAAATCTTCAGGCAGAGCCGCGCAGTCTATCTTGACGAAAGGAGCCGCCCTCCGCGCGCTGCTATCGTGAAGTATGCGCGCGACGGCGTCTTTGCCCGTGCCTGATTCGCCCAGCACCAGCACATTCGCATCCGAAGGCGCGACCCTCTCAACGAGATCAGCCACCCGTTGCATGGCCGGTGATTTTATGACTAGCGTCATTCGTTGGCGATGAATGGGCGAGTGGGAGAATGGGAGAATGGGAGAAATGAATCTTCGTCTCCCACTCACCCATTCTCCCACTCATCCACTCAATTCTTCTCTCCTTCAACTTCGAACTCGACACGTTTCGCATCGCGCCACAGTCTTTCAAGATCATAGAAGCGGCGCGTCGCGCTTTGAAATACATGAACGATGAAATCGCCGTAATCGAGCAGCACCCACTCGGCGTTCGCATAGCCTTCCGTGTGCATAGGCCGTCGGCCCGCCTTGCGCAACTCGTCTTCGACCGCTTCGGCAATGGCGGCGACCTGACGCGGATTGCCCCCCGTCGAAAGAAGGAAGTAATCGGTGAAGGAAGCAACCTCGCGCAAATCGAGCGCAACTATTTCCGTCGCCTTCTTGTCGCTCGCAGCCCTCACTGCGACGCGGATGAAGTTATCGGCTTCGATTGTTTCCGTTTCAGGTTGTTTGCTGACTTTCCGAGCCATCTTATTCCTGTTCGTACAATCCGTACTTTTCGATATAGTCGGCCACGCGCCGCGGAACCATCTCTCTTATGCTCTGGCCCGCGCGCACGCGGCGTCTTATCTCCCGCGAAGAGATGTCTAGCTCGACATAACTCGTCAGATAAATGAAATGATCATCTTCGTCCGCTTCATCCGCCTGCCTTACCCGTGAGCGGAATTTTTCAGGCAGGTGAGAAGTTTCAACCCCGGTGCCGGGTCGCGCAGCCACTACAACTGAGACGCTCGAAAGCAAAGCTTGAGGCTCGCGCCATTTCATGATATCGGCAAAAGAGTCTGCGCCCATCACAAAGAACAATTTCGCATCCTTTCCATAAATTCCATAAAGCCGCTCGACGGTCTGAAACGTAAAGGGTCGTTCAGGCATTTCCATCTCGATGGTCGAGACCCTCAAATTCGCGTCGTCTTCGGTCGCAATCACCGCCATCGCATATCTGTGAAACGGCTTCGAGACCTCGCCCGCAGTTTTGTGCGGCGGGCAGTGAGCCGGAATTATCAGCATCTCATCGAGCCTGAAATTTTCGGCCACCGCACGGGCTATCTCTGTGTGACCCAGATGGACGGGGTCGAACGTGCCGCCGTAAGCGCCTATTCGTCTTCTGCTCATATATCTATGATGCCGCGGCGACCCTTTGAATTTCGCGCACCCGCGAGCCGAGCGCGTTGACGAGTCTGTCTATGCCCTGACCTGTCACGGATGAGATTTCAAACAACTCAAGTCCGCGAGCCGCGACGAACTCTCTCAGGCGTTCGACTCGCTCCCTGTCGTCGAGCGCGTCCATCTTTGATGCCGCGACCATCTGCGGCTTGGCTGACAGATCGGTTTTATACAACTCAAGCTCGCGACAGATCACAACGAAATCGCTCACGGTATCGCGCTCCGTAGATGAAACGTCGACGACGTGCAGCAGCAGTTTCGTCCGCTCGACGTGGCGCAAAAATTCAAGTCCGAGCCCCGTGCCTTTGTGCGCGCCTTCGATCAGTCCGGGGATATCGGCCACGACGAAAGTTTCCATCTCGCCGAAGGAAACTACACCGAGGTGAGGTTCGAGCGTGGTGAATGGGTAATCGGCGATCTTAGGTCGCGCGGCTGATATGCGCGATATGAGCGTCGATTTGCCAGCATTGGGAAAGCCCACGAGTCCTACATCGGCTATGAGCTTCAATTCGAGATCGAGCATGCGAACCGCGCCCGCCTGCCCGTCCTCGTGACGACGCGGCGCGCGATTCGTGGAAGTCGCAAATCTCGCGTTGCCTCTCCCTCCGCGCCCGCCCTCGGCTATCAGCACCCGCTCTCCCGCGAGCGAAAAATCGTAAACGGTCTCTCCTGTTTCTCCGTCGCGTACCAGAGTGCCCGTGGGTACGAGCACCGTAATGTCTTCTCCGTCGCGGCCCGTGCGATTGCTGCCTTCGCCGTGCGCTCCGCGACCGGCTCGAAATTCGGGGTTGAAGCGAAACTGAAGGAGCGAGTTCAACTGGTCGGTCGATTCGAGGAAGATCGAACCGCCCCGGCCTCCGTCTCCTCCCGACGGCCCTCCGCGCGGGACGAACTTCTCGCGGCGGAAAGCCATCACTCCATTGCCGCCGTCTCCGCCCTTAACCGTGATCCTGGCCCGATCTAAAAACTGCATTTTGATTAGTGGGTAGTAGGCGGTGGGCAGTGGGCAGTTGAGATTTCACTTTCTGCCCACTGTCCACCGCCCACTGCCTACTGTACTGGATAGACGCTGATGAATTTGCCCATGCGACCCTTCTCTTCGAATTTGACGACGCCCGTGATCAAAGCGAAGAGCGTATCATCCGAGCCGCGCCCGACATTGTTACCCGGTTTGAATCGGGTGCCGCGCTGGCGCACGAGGATTTCGCCTCCCTGCACCGTCTGGCCGCCGAATCGTTTGACTCCGAGCCTTTGCGCATTCGAGTCGCGCCCGTTGCGCGAGCTTCCAACACCTTTTTTATGTGCCATAAAACCTCTGATGAGCGGCGCAAACTGGCGCGCTCACGTTTTTGATCGCTAAATCGCGTCTATTCGCACGGCGGTGAAATTCTGGCGATGGCCGTGTTTTTTCTTGTACTGCTTGCGGCGCTTCTTTTTGAAGACGATCACCTTTGGCCCGCGCCCGTGACTGAGGACGGTCGCTGCGACTTTAGTTCCTTCGAGCACAGGCGAGCCTACGAGAGTGGTTTCCCCATCGCTTTTCAGAAGCTCATCGAATTCGACTGTGGAATCGATTTCGACATCGAGCGAAGGAACTTCCACGATATCGCCGCTCGATACTCTGAACTGTTTGCCTCCGGTCTGAATAACAGCATAAGCCACTGTCAGCTACCTCCGAATTTTATCTTCTGGCGAAAGTCCAAGATTATAGCCATCGGTTTTAGCGACTGTCAACGCTTGCGAATTCGAAGCGGGTGGCGGGCGGGTTGGAAGCGTGCAGCCGGAGGCCATCTCTCGCGCCGAAGGCGCAAGGAGAAGGTAGCCAGACGTGCAACGTCTGGAATTGAGCGATAAAATTTCGCGCTCTGAAGGAGCGCCAGAATCTGGCCGCGTCTTCAACGCGGGGATCGCTTGTTTGACGGTTCCAGATGTTTCACATCTGGCTACCCTCTTTGCGCCGCTTCGCGGCTCATAATTTCAAACGGCTTCCAAACAACCTCACTCAACCGCGCCGGTCTTTCAGCTTTTCTGAAACGCGGCATCGATCAGCCCCCGCCCCCTGTCGGCCTTGTATGCTTCGATCACTTCACCGAGCATCGCGTCAAACTGCTCCTGCGTGTAGCTGAGTTGAGCGGCCATTTGAGACAGCATTTTGAAATCGCTTTCGGTATCGCCGTGACCGATGGATTGATCTATCAGGAAACACATGGCCACAAGCCGCATCCCTTCAACCGCTCGACCTGATTGATAAGCCATAATCCCAAGCTGATAAAACGTAGCAGCCTCGCCCGCGCGGTCGCCTATCTGCTGAGTGATCTCAAGAGACTTTTGAAAATTGAGGCGAGCCGAGTCGTAATCGCCCACGTTCAAATCAATCGAGGCCAGTTGGTGCAAGGCTACTGCCGCTTCTTTCGGTTCACTCTCTCCCGCCGTTGCCAGACATCGCTCGTACCATTCGCGCGCTTCGGCATAATCACCGCGATCAAGATATGCCCGCGCAATCCAACTCATCGGCCCCGGATGCTCTTCGCATTCAAGCATCTCGTGGTTGATTTCAACGAGGCTGTCATACAATCCCTGCCCTGTCAGAAAACCGCTGATCCGGTCGGTCGCTTCTCTTGCCAGCAAGTAATCTTTAGCTTCGATGTACTGCGCGCGGGCTTCCGTCAAACACGCCACCCAGTTCATCCCTAACTCGCCTGCTCGTTTCTGCCCAACCATCTCGCGCAGGAAATCGCCTGCCGCGTGATGCGCCGCGAGTCTATCTTCTTCGCTCAATCGCTCAGGCGACAGTAGCCATCTCCGCAGCAATCCGTACACGCTCCATAAATCATCGATCCCTAACTCGATGTCTTTGCACGCAAGCGCGCGGTTCTGCCACTCGCGCAGAAAATCTCGCGCCCGCTCGACCTCAATGCCTGCCGCCGCCGCTATCCCTTCAACGCTGACCGCTGTGTTGTAAACAGCGATGCGACTCAACGCCCGCCGCGACTCTTCGCTCAAATATCCGTACAGCCGCGCCGTGAATATCTCTTCGCAATAACGGTCGCGCTTTTCTTCAAGCACGCTCTTTTCGACGCCCGCAGGCAGCTTCACCTTTTCAAGCTCGGCCTTCAACACATCAGCCGTCATCGTCTTGATCGCTTCACGAATCTGAGCGATGAATCGCGGCGTCCCTCCGAACAATCGATGAAGCTCTCTCAATAACTCTCTCGGCAACTCGACGTTTTGATACCTTCTCTCGATGACCGCATCGCGCATCAGGAATTTCATAAACGATGGTTCGGGAAAATCCCCCAGCGCCTCTTCACGCGCCACATTTTTAACATCGTCCATCTTCACATCCGACGGCAGATAGCGACACGTTATGATCGCACGCGACCCTTGCACGAGATGCGAGAGCAGATGTTTGTAAAACTCTCTTACGTTTTCATCCGTGATGCCGCGCGTCTGCTCGTCAAGGTTCTCTTCGAAATTATCCAGCACCAGCAGGAAAGGATGTTTGTTGAGCGTCGAGATTATGAACCGCAGCCGCATATCGACCGGAATCTGCGCATTGTTGAGCGTGGCGACAGCATCGTGCAATCCTGCATCCAGAAAAGCATCGCCGCACGATTGAATCAAACGCGCCGCGCTCAACTTCACATCCTTCGTGCTCGAAATCGGAATCGGTTTCCATCCGTCTGATTCCAGCTTGCGCGCCAGCCTCGTCGCCAAAGTGCTTTTGCCCGCGCCGCCTATGCCTGTGAGAATCAATGTCTGAATCGCGCCCTCGCGCATCGCGGGCAACAGGCGTTGAATCTCTCGCCTGCGCCCGACGAAATGCTCGGCGTAGCCTTCGGTCATTCCTTCGAGCGGTCGCTGAACTGCGCCCCTTCGCGGCGGCGGATCGGGCTGACTCCGCGCGTCGAATAGAAGGCTCTGCGTCGTCGCGCAGTAAAGCACGGGAAGAGTCCATCCGGGATAGCCGCGATTATCGCAGACATCTTTGATAGCCGGTCGTGCCTGAATGAGCGCGCGGTCGACGGTCTGACCTGTCGCAAGCGTTCTGTAAAAAGCGGCGGCGAAATCGGTCGCGATGTCGTCGGCTATCGAAGCGGCCCAGCCGATGGCGAGCGGAATCTCTTCGCTGACAAGCCCCTGACATATTCCGCCTATTGCGGCGACGGGCGGGGCTTTGCCTGTCTGACATCCGCTGATGAAAGCGAGTTGAACATTACTGCCGCCGAATAATTCTTCGCGCATTTCAATCGATGATCGAGGATCAGCCGCGCCGCGTTCGTCTTCGAAATAGAAATAGCCGAGACCGTCTTTTTTGACAGCGCCGTGACCGGTGAGGTGGACGATGTGCGGGTCGAATTCGTTTATCAGATCGCGCAGTTCGTCGAACGATCCCGCGTCGCCTGAATGAAAAGCTATGTTCGTGCCTGCTTTGGCCAGAACTTTGAAGATAGCTTCTTCTTCGCGTTCGAAGTCGAGTTGAGGCACGTCCTGCGGCGCGCAGGCCATAAACAAAATCCTCACGGGTCGCGGCCTGAGCGCGGACGCGAATTCGGCGAGAGGTTTGTCTTTTGAAGGAAGGCGACGGATGGTGAATTTCGGATCGAGACCGGCGAAAGTGTCAGTCTGAGTTTGAATCAATTCCCACGGGAGATTCAAAACGTCAGCGATGTCAGAGGCGATGATGAGCGTGCGCCGCGCGCCGGGTTTGAGTTGCTGAGAGATCAGCGGCCACGCATCCTTGAACCACAAATTGAAAAGTTCTACGCCCAGAACTTTCAACTCGGTCAGGAGCAGAACCGGGTCGTCGTGACTTTCGAATAAAGCGTTGTACTGCGCGGACAGATCGCGCGCCGATTGAGATTCATCCTCAGAGAGCGACTTGTTGTTGACTATAACTTCGCCGTCGAGTTGAACGTGAAATAGGAAGACGAGTTGTTTATCGGCATCGGCTTCTTTGATCGAGAGAGTAATGATCGACTCGTGATTATTCATCTGCCCTCTACGGGTTCGGCCTAATTCGGTTGATGATCGAAGAGGCGGCTGACGCTGATGGGTTTCACTGGGCCGCTCACGGGCATTCTATGATATTGCGCGATTGAAGTCACGCTTGCGCTCGATAAAAATTCCCGCGACGAACGGAAACATTTTCGAGCCGCACAATTTACATGCTTAACAATATCTTTTCATCAGCTTAACCAATTCCGTTCGCGTTTCAGGCATCATCAGTGCGGGGAGAATACGGCTGCGTCCGGCAGCAGATTTCAATGGAGTCATACGCCGAATGAATAAAATGAAATCCTTGTTTATCACAGTAATCACTCTGAGTCTCTCACCTTCTCTGTTTATCGCGGGAGCGCAAAGCGCATACCCGGCAGTCGAAACGGCAATGGTCATGAAGGATCCGATGCCTGCGGTCGAAGTGATGATAAACGGCAAAGGCCCTTTCCTCTTCGCTATCGATACGGGCGCGAGCGGCGCGGGTAGAATCGATTCTTCGCTCGTCGAGAAACTCTCGCTGCCCCAGACGGGCGAAATCCAGGGAAGCGACGGCTCAGGCGCGAACGCCACCAGCATGAAACTCATTCAAGTGGATTCGCTCTCTGTCGGCGGTCTCGAACTTCGCAATCTTCAGATGCCTTCACGCAATTACAACACATCTCCGCGACTTCCCCACATAGACGGGATTCTCGGATTCGATCTCTTCGCCGATTACCTGCTCACACTCGATTATGCGGCAAAGCGCGTTCGCATCGAGAAAGGCCAACTGGCGGAGGCTAACGGCTCAGACATATTGAACTACGAAAACAGAGTTCCAACGGTCGAGCTTCATGTAGGTGAGTCGAAAGTGAAAGCCCATATCGATACGGGCAATGCGATTGGCGCATTCGTCGTTCCTCAATCGCTCGTTGAAAAACTCAGTTTTTCATCCGAGCCTGTGGTCGTGGGGAAAGCGCGAACCCTATCGAGCGAAATCGAAATCAAACAGGGGAGGCTGAAAGGCGTGATCCGCCTCGGTCGATTCCAGTTTCCTGAACCTGTGGTCACTTACCCGGCTATTTCTCAGAATGCGAACATAGGCTCGAATGCCTTGCAGAATTTCGCTCTGACTTTCGATCAGAAAAATCATCGCGTGAGACTCGCGAGACGGGAATCAGCGCAGTCATCAGTCGCAGGCTCCGAGCTTCAGCAGTATGCCGGTCGCTACAAAGAGCGGACTATTTTCTTCGAAGGCGGCTCTCTATTTCTTCAACGCCAGGGCGGGCCCAAGCTCAAGCTCGTCCCTGTTTCCGAATCGGAGTTCACTCTCGAAGAAGTTTCTGCGGCGCGAATCCGGTTCGTCAAAAAAGACGACACCATAGAACTTCATGTGCTCAACCGCGAGGGCCAATGGGAGAGCGCCGCGAAAGAGAAACCCTGACGATCACTTTCCGCCGCGTCGTCGATTCATCTCGGCGATGGCCTGTTTCAACTGATCGAGCTTTTCTCCCGCTTCGCGATGGCGGCCCTGACTCGTCAGCCGTTCGTAATCCGAAAGCAATTGCTGCGCGTTCTGGGCCAGTTGACTCAAATCAACCGCAGGCTGCGCAGATTGTGCGGGCTGCGCAGGTTTGTTTGCGGATTCAACAGGCTTTTGAGTCGTCGGCGTTTCTGGCGGCTGCTCACCCGGCGGCGAAAGGCCGGGGAAGAGAAGCGCGAGGGCTTCGTCGAATGTCTTTGCCGAAACAAGTTTGTCCTGAGTGGCGATGGCCACCTGTTTTAGCTCAGGCAGCGGACTGTTGACGGCCTGAAGATAAATCGGCTCGACGTAAAGCAGCGAGTGCGCTATCGGTATGGCCTGGAGATTGCCGCGGATCACGCGCGACCCCTGTTGATTCCAAAGCGTGACGAGTTGCGATAGCTGCGCATCCTGATTGACGCGAGCTTTGATCTGCGCAGGGCCGTTGACGGTGATGTTTTTCGGGTAGCTGAAAATTATCGTGTGTCCGTACTTGTCGCCGTCGCTGCGCTGGGCGATCAGTCCGATCATGTTGTTGCGATTGGGTCCGGCGGGAGTGAAGGGGAGAAGGCTGATGAATTCAAGCTCCTGCTCGTCAGGCAACCGCATCACGACATAATAAGGAGACATCGGCTGCGGGTCTTTCCCATCCGTACTCGAATCGACTACGGCTATAGACCAGAGGTCTTCGCGGTTGTAAAACGTCTGCGCGTTCTGTATGTGATAAAGCGTGTAGGCGAGCGACTGCACCCTCGCCAGCAGGTTCGGATAGCGTATATGCCCGCGCAAATCTTCAGGCATCTCGCCCGCCGCGACGAACAGCGACGGGAATATGCTTTGATAGGATTTGATGACCGGGTCGTCAGGCTCGAAGACATAAAACTTCACCGATCCGGTATATGCATCGACTACGGCCTTGACCGAATTGCGAATGTAATTGACCGGAGTGTTGCCGACTGAATAGGCGGTCGAATAAGGATAGCGGTCTGAGTAAGTGAAGGCATCGATGATCCACACCAATCGCCCGTCGTCGGTTATGACTATGTAAGGATCGGAGTCGAAGAGCAGAAACGGCGCGAGGTTTCGCACCCGTTCCGTGATGTTGCGGCGTATGAGCACGCGGCTTTGAGACGAGATGTAATCCGAAAGCAGGAGATTCGTCCCGTCGCCCAGATAATATGAAAGCGCGAGTTGCCTAAACCAGCCCCCCACCTCTATGCCCGCCTCTCCTTCATACTCGCTGTAAGAATCGGTGTTGTCGGGCGCGGGATAATTGAATTCAGGCTGCGTAGTCCCCTGCGGTTTGGTGTGAATATAGACGTGCGAGTTGGTCACTTCTCCGAAATAGATTTCAGGCCGCGTGACTTTGATTTCAGGCGCGGCGCTCTCGACGGGCATGTTCTTGAGCAGAAGTTGAGGCCCGCCTTCGGCAGTGAATGCGCCCGCAGGACTCATCGCCACCCCATAGCCGTGAGTGTAGACGAGATGCTGATTGATCCAGTTTCTGGACTTGTCCTGCAAATGATCGACGTTCATTTCGCGCGCCGAGATCATCACCTGTCGCATTTGCCCGTTTATTCGATAGCGATCAACATCGGGCTGGCGAAATTCATAGTAAGTGCGAATGGCCTGATTCTGGCTGTAATTGTCCTTGAGCGTGTCTTCCTCCCACAGCCTGATGTTTTCGATGGTCGGCTGATTGGCCTGAACTTCTTCGGCTGTGAGAGTGGGGACTGCCAGAAAAGGTTTCTCGTCGAAGCGTTCGAGCGCGAACGCCCGCCGCGTCATATCGATGTTGCGCTGAATGAAAGCGGACTCTTTCGCCAACTCGTTGGGGTTGACCGAAAAAGATTGAGTTATCTGCGGGATGATGAGAAGGCCGACCAGCCACACGCCTGCAACGGTGACTGCGATCAAAATGATCACTCGCTGCCGTCGCATCGCCAGCGCATTGACCACCAGACCGACAGCGGCAAGGAGCAACACGACAGTCAAAACAGTCAGCGCAGGCAATCGCACGTTGTAGTCGGCATAATTCATTCCGGTGAAAAGATTGTGACGCTTATCCAACAGATCATATCGAGAGAGGTATGCGCTCACTGCGAGCGCAATAGCTAATGGCGCGGCTGCAAGATTGACGATCTTCATCACGCGCCTTCGAGTCTCGCTGCTTCCGAGTCCCTGCATCCGCTCGACATAACTGTGATAAAAAGCGATTCCGCCCAGAGCGACAAACAGAATCAGAGTGAGCGTCGTCAGCCAGCCTGAGATGAGATTGAGCGCGGGCAGTTTGAAAAGATAAAAGCTCACATCGATGTTGAATACAGGATCAGCCGCGCCCGCCGTTTGCGCGTTGAGATAGAGCGCGAATTCAGACCACTCCTGAGCGAAGCTCACGCCGTAGTTGAAAGCCAGCGCAATCGAGATGACCCACACAGCCGGACGATAGATGACCGAGAGCAGATTGATGTCGCGCAAGTCCTGAATGTTTGCGAGCTTGATCTTTCGCCGTTCCTTGAGTTCGGGCAGCGCGCGTGTGAGCAGAGCGAAGCCCAGTCGGACGATCAGGAAAGTCAAAACGAGGAACACCGCGAACAGCATTCCGCCCAGACGGAACTTGTACCAGTAGACATCCGCGTAGCCTATCGACCCGAACCACAGCGCATCGATGTAGATAGCCATGAGCGGCGAGCCGAACAAAAACAAAAACACGATGACTAAGAGCAGTCCGACAAGCCACTTCCTTCGACGGCGAGGACGTATCTCGATAACTTCGTCTTCAAACAACGGGTCTTCTTTCATAATCACCTTTCAGTAGGTCATGGGTGATGGGTGATAGGGGATGGGGAGTAGGAGAAATGTATCTTCGTCTTCCACTCTTTCTTTGAACTCATCACCCCTATCACCTGATTACCCATCACCTATCTCCCATCAATCAAGCGCCGACTGCAAAAACTCGGCGATGCGGTTGATGTACATTTCGCGGTCGGCCTGATATGCGTGGCCGTGAATCGCGGTCTCAGCGCCTTCGACGATGAGCAAGTCGCGTTTATGACTCGCGCTCTCGGCGAAAAGTTTCTCGGCTATGTCGGGCGGCATCCTGCGGTCGTTTGCGCCCGCGATGAAAAGCGCAGGCCGATGAGCCATTCTTTTGACCGCATCGATCATGTCGAGTTTGTCTCCATCGATCTCTGCGCGCCATTCTATGAAAAATCTCACTTCGTTTGCGAGCGGAAACGCCGGGAGTTTCAGAAACGAACGCACATGATGATCGGTCGTGTCGCGGAAGGAAAGAAACGCGCTGTCAGAGATGACCGCCTCGACTTCTTCCGTCTCGGCTGCCGCAAGCAGAGCCGCTGCCGCGCCCATCGAGATTCCGAATAAAACTATTCGATCACCCTTTGCTGATTCGCGCAGGAAACGGACGGCGGCTTCGGCATCGAGGCGTTCATTGTATCCGAGAGTCACCCTCGCCGCCCCACTCTCTCCGTGATTGCGCGAATCGTAAAGCAGAGCGCCGAACCCGAGTTTCCATAGATCGACTGCGCGAGAGAGAAGCTCGCGTCGCGAGCGAAACAATCCATGCGAATAGATTATAGTCGCGCCCTTGCCCCGACTCGGAAGCAGCCACGCGCTTATCCGCACGCCGTCTGAGGTTTGAAATTCGACATCTTTGAATTCAGCGCCCAGCGTTGCAGGCGTTTCAGTGAGCGCGCGATCCGGCCCGCGAGTCTTCGCTCCTGTCGTCAGAACAGCAAGCAAGTATGGCAGCACGCCGAATACGAGTACGAAAAGAAGTATGACTACAGAGAGAAGAATCCGCTTGAGCCAACGACGCCATCGGGGCTTCGGTTTTTTCGGTGATTCATCCATCGTTCAAAAGTCTAGCGAGTCTTGAGAGTCCAGAGAGTCGAGAGAGTCGAGAGAGTATGAATTTTTTGACTTCCCAGACTCTCAAGACTCAAGACTCGTAGACTCTAAATTCGGCTCTCTCATCATCATTATGCAAAGGGCGGCGGCGAGCGTGACCGCGCTGCCCATCACGGCGACCGCTGCGTACCCGGAGCGGTCATAAAGCGATCCGCTTATTGCAGTCGAAAGCGCGATGCCTATCTGCGAAGCCGTGTTTCTGACGGCCACGAAAGCCCCTCGCGCCTGCTGCGGCACAAGCTCTGTGGCGAGAGCCTGCAACGGCCCCTGACGGAACGCGAACGAAGTGCTTGCAAGCAGGAATGTGATAAATAAAACCGCGCTCCAGTCGAACCTCGGAATCAAAAAGAGCATCGCGGCCAAAACCACCGTGCTTGCTACCGACACGCCCCGCTTGCCGAACTTATCCGATACCGGCCCGGCAACGAAAGCTCCGATGAGCAACGCGACTCCGACGAGTATGAAAAACAAACTGACTTCACTGGTCGTGCGCCGAAGGTCTTTGCTCAACCACGAGCCGAGATAAGAAAAAAATCCCACGAACCCGCCCGATACCAGAAGTGCGGCGAATATGCCTGCTACGCGCTCGCGGGTTTCAAACGACTGGCGGATATTATCAAATCGCCTCGCAGAGCGCGAATGGCTTGCCGCAAACTTTTTATCATCAGGCAGCACGAGCGCGACCAGAAGAAATGCGACTGCTGAAATCGCGCCGAAGAAAATGAAACTCGCGCGCCAGCTTTGCCACCCGGCCAGAAAATTGGCGACAGGAACGCCCAAGACGAGCGCGGCAAAATATCCCGCCTGCACGACGCTCATCGCCATCCCGCGCCGCTCGTAAGGAAAATAGTCACCCACGTAAGCTATCGAGCAGGTCGAAAAAACTCCCGCGGCAAATCCTGTAAAAAGCCTGACTGCGGCCAGCGAGTAAATGTCATTTATGAATGATGCAGCGATGAGCGAGACGCCGAAAAGCATGGAAGCGTAGAGAAGAAATACTCGCCTGCCCGCGCGATCACTCAAAGGGCCGATGATGAGGGCTGCGGCAGCGGCGGCGAGCGCGTAAACGGGTAGCATCAGTTTCCCGACTTCGCCTTCCGAAGCATTGAGGTCGCCTGCGATCTTTGGCAGGAGGGCCGAGATCATCTGGTTGTCGCTTGTTCCGAGAAAGAAGATCAGCAAAAGAATCGTCATCACTGCTAGGCTGCGTGATGGCGCGACACGTTGAGCCTGCTCGGTTTTCGGTGTAGCCATATTCCCTTTCAGCAGCCACCGGCCCTCTCACCTTAGAAGAGAGACCGCTTGCATGTCAACAACGCTCAAAATTCTTGTAGGGGCGGCCCTCTGTGGCCGCCCCAGTTTGTCGTCCTCTGAAGCTTTGAAATCTCCGAATGCCAGTCTGGGGCGACCAGAGACCTCTCGCTCCTACAGGACGACCGAAGAGATTGCTGATAAAATCAGTATTCTTCAGGAGGAATCGGTGAAACTCACAATTGTCGGATCAGGCACGGCTGTGCCAAGCCCGGAGAGAAACTCGGCGGGCTTCTTCGTGGAAACCTCCGACGCGCGAGTGATGCTCGATTGCGGCGCGGGGACCATTCACGCTCTCGCGCGATTTAACGTCGCGTGGGAGCGGATGACCCATCTCTTCATCAGCCATTTTCACGTCGATCACTGCGGCGAGGTAGCCTCTTTGATGTTCGCCTTCAAATGGGGTATGCAAGCCATAAGAAGCGAACCTCTCACCATCATCGGCCCCGTCGGGCTTGACCTTGTAATCGATGGTCTCAAGCACGCTTATGGCGAAAATCTTTTCTCTCCGAAATTTCCCGTCGATGTCCGTTTGCTCGCTCCCGACGAAAGCCTGCAACTCGGAAAAGACACGCTGCTCAGGGTCGCGAAAACTCCTCACACTGAAGAAAGCCTTGCCGCAAGGATTGAAAACCGAGGTCACTCAATCTGCTACACGGGCGATACGGAATACAGCGATGAGTTGCCCGCGTTTTTTCACCGAGCGGATGTATTGATTTCAGAATGCTCTTTTCGAGAGCGCCGCGAGGGAGTCCGCCATCTCTCAATAAAGGATGCAGCGCGTATGGCTGCGCGCTCGGAGGTCGCGCGATTGATAGCGACTCATTTTTATTTCGACTTCGACACCTCGGAGTTGAAGCGCGAGTTGGAGAGGGATTATTCTGGCGAGGTGATTATCGCGCGTGACGGAATGACAGTGGAATTATAACGACTGGCTCATCGCAAGCTGTCGCCTATTCGATATATCGAGAGGATGATGCAAACATGAAAAAAACAATTCGCTCGCTGATGGCTATCATCGTTGTCGGATTGATGCTCGCAATAAATCTGCATTCGCAGACTACGGCTACGCCTCAGCAGCCCCGCGCAGACGCTCACATCATCATGATTTCCATCGACGGACTCGTGCCTGAGTATTACACCGCGCCCGCGCCGCTCGGTCTCAAAGTGCCTAATCTCACACGCCTCAAACTCGAAGGCGCGTATGCCGACGGAGTCGAAGGCATCTATCCTTCGGTGACATATCCTGCGCATACCTCTCTCGTCACAGGGGTTCGGCCTGCGCGTCACGGGATAGTGCAGAATCGCATATTCGAAGCCCCTACCGTTGAGCAGACGAAAGAGTGGTACTTTTTTGCGAAAGACATCAGGTCGGAAACGCTTTGGTCGATAGCGAAGAAAGCAGGGCTTTCGACTAGCGCGGTCGGATGGCCTGTGACGGTCGAGGCCGAAATCGATTATAACTTCCCCGAAATCTTCGACCCGAAAGAAAGCCCGCCGACTCCGCGTCGCGCCCTTCAATACGCGACGCCGGGACTTATTGCCAAAGCCGCGCCGACCATACGACAAACCGACACCACGACAGACGCCCGAAGGACTGCCGTGAGCGAATTCATCATCGCCAATTACAAGCCCAATATGATGCTGATTCATCTCGTTGAACTCGACGGCGCGCATCACCGCTACGGTGTGCGCTCGCCGCAGGCTCTTGAAGTCACGGAGCGCGAAGACGCCTTCATCGGTCGCATCATCGAAGCGACGCGAAGGGCCGGGATTTTTGATAAGACGACTTTCTTTTTAGTTTCGGATCACGGATTCGCCCCCGTAGACCGTAAGTTCAATCCGAATGTCGCATTGGTTCGCGAAAAGCTCATCACTCTCGACTCCGGGGGAAAGGCTGTGGATTGGAAAGCAGCAGCGTGGCCCGCAGGCGGATCGTGCGCGATAATTCTGCGCGACCCGTCGGACAAAGAAACAGCGGCGAAGGTCGCGGCGATTTTTGAAAAGTATCTCGCGCGATCAAAAGGCCCGGTCGGTCGCATACTCACTCGAAAAGAGCTTGATCGATTGGGCGCGATACCGGAGGCGGTGTTGATGCTCGACGCCGCGCCCGGAGTGACATTCGAAGACGGACTTACCGGCCCTGAAACGGTCGAGTCGAAAGATTATCTCGGCACACACGGGCATCTGCCATCGAGGGCGGAGTTGCGTTCATCGTTGATCGTCTATGGGGCAGGCGCGAGAGTCGGCGCGCGTATGCCGCTTGCGCGCATGATCGACATCGCGCCGACGGCAGCGGGGTTGCTGGGACTCGTTTTCACAGAAGCCGAAGGAGTGGCAATAAATGAACTCGTCAAACCCGGACTGATTCCTAAACCGCCCGCGAAGCCAAAGGCGAAGGCGAGCGGGCAATAGATCAGGATTCTATCTCCGATCTATGCACCAGTTGTTTAGTGGTGGTAGATTAATTCGTTATGAGGCGAGAAGAGAAATTAGTTTTCGAGGCATTCCTTGATTCTATGCCTGATTTCGCAGGAGGGGCAGTTGTATGGTTTCCTGGAAATGATCCACCAGATATTCTTTGCATTGACCCGGTTGGAAAGCGCATAGGAGTTGAATTGGTTGAATGGCTAAACGAGGAACAAATCCGAACCTCTGTAGAGGAGCAGCGCCTTGAAAGCTCTTATCTTGATGCTATTCGTAGCCAAGATGTTCATCCTCCTGAGAATACAGGAACCCTGAAGGGGGTAATACGATGAGCAGCAACTTCGCAAATATCGTTGAAGAAGTGAAGGCTTTGTCCAGCCAGGAGAAGCAGGAACTTCATCATCTGATCGAAAAATATTTGATCGAAGAAAGAAGAGACGAAATTTACGACAACTATATTCACAGCCTGACGGAAATGAAAACTCTCAGATAAACAAATCCACTGAGACGTTGAAATACTCAGCCAGAGCTTTAGCCTGAGCCTTGCTGATCGCGCGTTTGCCGCGTATGACCTCGGAAGCCACTCCTTTCGAGCCGAACAATTTCCACAACTCGCTCGCTTTCACTCCTCTCGCTTCCATTAGCTCCTTGAGGATTGCGTGCGGAGTAGAAGCATTAAGCTGATAGTGTTTCTCTTCGAAGTCCTCTATGAGAGTAACGAGCAGATCGAGCAATTTTTCTTCTTCCGGCGACAGGCTCTTTTTTCTCATGAGTTTGTCGACTTCGGCGAGCAATCGCTCGTTTTCCTCTTCCGTCTTAACTACTCCCGGAACAGTTGCGGCAAGCAGCCGACCATATCGCCGAAGATTCACTTCCACATTAGCAGTCACTTTTCCAACCTCCCCGGCTGTATTCAGCGTGCGTCAGAACGAACCTGATATAGACAACCCGGTACTCGTATTTGATTCTGGTGATAAGTCTGTACTTGTTGCCCGCGATGTTGAAGACAGTGCAATCGCCGACCGAGTCGGCGTGTGGGTAATCCAGTTTTACATCCGCTAGGTTTTTCCATTGAGCTTTCAAAGCTCGCCGATACCAGTTATCCAGAGGCTGTGCGGCGTTCGGATGTTTACGACTGAATTCGAGCAGCGCCTTTCTGCTTATCACCCTCACAAAGCGATGTTCTCACGATGAGAACCAGTTATCAAGAGACCCCCCTGAAAGATTCCCTGTAGAATCAGAATCTTTTCTTGCTCGTTTCGATTTGCCGAAACATTTCTTTATCTTTATGCGTACTGAAAGACGCAGAACTTTGCGATTTTTAGTCGGCAAGGCTCTTGAAATAGTCGGGCCAATGAGCATAGAATCCGAGCGCGTTTAGAATTGCTCCTCGGAAATTAGACGCTTGGTTGCTCAATACTCTCGATTAAGATATCCATTGGAGGAAAATTGGCTAATCACGAAACCATTGAGAAACTTAGAGAGATTGTTGAAACATTAAAGAAGAGCAACAAAGAATCGTTGTTCCGTGAATCCGTTGGTGAGGAATCTCTGCTGAAGTCCTCGCTCCCTCAGCTTCTTGAAATAATAATAAAAAAGGGCGAGTTTGCTATTCAGAACGCACACAGTGTTTACGACACTACAGTATCACAGGCCGAAAATCGTTTTCGATCAATATTTACAGCGCTAAAAAATCAAGCTGAGCGCAACAATCAAGAGTATGTAGCAAATGGAAAAGCCACGATTAACCAAGTAGAGAATCTTTTACGCGAACTTGAGCAGTATTGGCCCCCATTTGTAACAGCCGCGGTTGAATCTTCTGGACTTCTTGAACAACAAAGAATTCAAGAAGAGTTACAACAGATGAGGACAGAGTTGCATAATTTATCAGGTAGTATTAAAGAGTCGGCTAATAAGCAAATAAGCCAAATCAGTGAGCAGGCAACCAACACCATATCTGAGGTGCAGAAAGAGGCAACAAAGATAGTTGAGGAAGCTAGGCAGGAAGCAGAAAAAATAGTAGAACGTGCTAGGCAGACTGCTAGAAAGATTTCTGTCAAAGAAGCACAAACTCAATTCAAGGATGCCCAATCGTGGTTTAGAGCGAAAGTCTTCATTTGGGGTATGCTGAGTGCGCTGCTCATCGGGGCTTTTATCTGGCTCGCATATCACTACGCAACGGTTCATCTACCTGAGCAGATGCAGTGGCACATCGTTTATCATACTGCTATCCGCTTGACTATTCTTACTGCAGTCGGAGCCGCAACGACCTTTTGCCTGAGATTATTCCGATCTCATTTACACATGAACGAACTGAATCTACATCGCCAGAGAGTGGCTAATAGTATAGCTGCTTTCGTTGAGTCCGCTTCCACCCCAGATCAGAGGGATTTGATATTGGCGAAATTAGTTGAGGCAGTCATTAATTTCGGCAATCCTGGGCTTGTGTCAGCGGACAGTGATATTGTTACCGTTCCAATGGTTACAATTGACGCAATTACAAAAACTTTAAGGAAGGATTGAATGGTAGTATGCAATTTGCGCACAAACTAAAGCACGCCATCAGCCATTCTGACACCTGACTCCTGCGCCACTCACCCCGCCGAATGTCCCGGCACAGGGTGAAGCGGCCAGAAAACGGGGAGCAGAAACAGCACCACCAGTATCAAAATGATCGTCAGCAGAAAACCAGTCTTTATGAAGTCGATGAATTTGTACTTGCCCGGCCCGTAGACGAGTATGCACGAAGGCTCGAAGGGCGTTATAAACGAAACCGATGCCGCAAGCATAATGGCTATGGCAAAAGTCCGCTCGTTGACCGCGAGCGCCTGAGCCGTCTCCAGCGCCACGGGCAAGACTACCAGAGCCGCCGCCGCGTTAGACATCGGCTGAGTCAGCAAAACCGTGAGCAGGAAAAATCCCAGAAGTATGACCATCACTCCGTAATCTCCGGGCAGCGCGGATACGACTGGGTTCAACAGATCGACTATCCATTTGGCTAAGAATGCGGCGGCTTTCGTATGCGTGTCGTCCATCGCCGTGCCGAAGGCCGTCATGCCGCCGATTAGAATTATCAACCGCCAGTCGATAAACTCATATGCCTCATCGACCGTGATGCAGCCCGTGAGGATCGTTGCCACCGCCGCGCACAGAAACGCTATAGATAGAGGCAGAATGCCGACGGAGCCGAGTATGATCGCGCTCACGAAAAAAGCTACGGTGTAAAGCCCTTTGCTCTTGCGGTAAACGGGCGGAGTGTATTCGCCGAGAATCCAGAAATCGGTCTGATGGCGAAGCTCATCCAATCGATCAGCAGGCCCCTGTATCAGAAGCAGATCGCCGAGTCTCAGTCGGATGCGCCCGATTTTTTCGCGAAGCGACTGGCCGTGTCTGTAAATGGCAAGCGCGGTCATTCCGTATTGCAGGCGAAAGTTTGCCTCTTTGAGAGTCTGGCCCGTGAGATCGGATTGAGGAATGATGAGTACTTCGAGAATTTTGATCTGATCGGTCTGAAGGTCGCGGTCGCCCAGTTTGACCTCGGCGTGAATTTCTATCCCGGCTGCCTCTTTGACTTTGATGAGGTCTTCGACTTTTCCTTCGACCAGCAGTATGTCATTCGCCTGTATCTCGGTTTTCGCATCGGGCAGAAACTTCGCTTCGCCGCGAATGACTTCGAGTATGCGAAATTCCATCTTCGATAAATCCGACTCGAATATCTTTTGCCCTATCAGGTGCGACCCGGCGGTGACGACTATCTCGCAGAGGTATTCGCGGATTTCATATTCTTCCGTGAGGCTTTCATCTTTATGATCGGGCAGCAGTCGCCGACCGATGAGCATCATGTAGGCGATGCCGATGAAGACGATGATAAGCCCTACGGGAGTGATCTCGAAAAGCGATACGGGCGTCATGCCTGCGCGCGAGATGTAGCCGCTCACGGCCACGTTCGTCGAAGTGCCTATGAGCGTGCATGTGCCGCCCATCATCGAAGCGAACGCGATGGGGATGAGCAGTTTCGACGCGCTTATTTTCGCCTGACGCGCCACGCCCATCACGGGCGGGATGAAGATGGCCGTCACGGTCGTGTTGTTCATAAAAGCCGACACTGCGCTTACGAGTATCATCATCGCAAGCAGAAGCGGATTGCTGCCGCGCGCAGCGAGTCGTTCGAGCGGACGACCCAGCGCGTCAAGCACTCCTGTGCGCTGCAATCCGCCGCTGATGATGAAGATCGAAGCGAGTATGATGATGATATCGTTGCTGAACCCGGCGAAGGCTTCATCGGGCTTGAGTATTCCGGTCGTGACGAGTGCGATCAGAAGCAGCAGCGTGATTATGTCGACGGAGAGTTTCTCCATCGCAAACAGCGCGATGGCCACCGCGAGCAATCCGAGGACTATGGCTATTTGCATAAACTATATGTTCGGAGTTCAGCCTTAAATTCACTTATAAGGATTGAAACGATTGTAGGGGCGGCTCTCTGTGGCCGCCCCAGTTTGAATCGATGTCGGCCCTTCAACCAAAGGTGTTTCAAACTGGGCCGACCAGAGACGGTCGGCCCTCCAGGTCTTTTCATTTTTCATCATTCGGGCAAAACACCTTTATCTATTTCATCGCAGCTGATTCTACAGCAACACTAGAACGCGGGCGTTCCTGCGGGCAGGAAGAAAAACGCCAGCGCAAATATCACATAGACGGCCAGCAGCAACACGCCTTCGAGCCAGTTCGATTCGCCGTCTACGGCCACAACCGTGACGATGCCGACAGCAAGTCCGACGGTTATCACCTCGAAGGGCGAAAAGAGCAGATTCATGGGATTGCCCACCGCGTAACTTAAAAAGACCAGCACGGGCGCGACAAATAAGGCTATCTGCATGCTTGATCCAACGGCTATATGAAAAGCCAGATCCATCTGATTTTTCATTGCCACAAGCACGGCTGTCGAATGCTCGGCGGCATTGCCCACGACGGCGACGACTATCACGCCGACGAAAAGCTGAGTCATCCCTAAAGCCTTCGACGCAGGCTCGACGGCATGAACGAGAAGCTCGCTCATCCAGGCGATAAGCCCTGTAGCCACGAGCAGGATGATGAGCGCGTGCGATGTCTTCATCGCTACCGATTCGCCATGCGGCTCGCCTGTTCCGAGGTAGATATCTTTGTGCGTGCGCAGAGAAAAGATCAGGCTCAGGATATAAACCACGAAAAGTATGACACAGATTTCGACGCTCAACTCGGCTTCGAATCGCTGGAAGCTCGCCGTGTCTGCTTTAGCCTGATCGAGAGTTACGAAGTGAAAGAGCGCGGGTATGAGCAGCCCGATTGCGCTTAGTACCATAAGCGTCGCGCTCATCGAAGCGGCGGTGCGATTGAAGGTCTGGTTTTTATACTTGAACCCTCCGGCCATGATGCTCAGGCCGAGGACGAGAAGGATATTGCCTATGATCGAGCCGGTGATAGATGCCTTGACGATTTCCGTCTGCCCCGCGCGAAGCGCCTGAAAGGCTATGATCATCTCGGCCATGTTGCCGAACGTGGCGTTTAAGAGTCCGCCTATCCCGGCTCCGAGTTTTTCCGCAAGGCTTTCGGTCGCGCGCCCCATCCATCCGGCGAGCGGAATTATCGCGATTCCGCTGAAGATGAAAGTCCACAGCGGAGGCTGATGTGTGTAGTGAAAGATGGCCGCAAGAATGACGAATATCAACAGCACGTCAAGCCCGTGTTCTATCAGAAGTTTTTTCATGTCTCTCCTCGAAAAACAGAAGTCAGAAGTCGGGAGTCAGAATAAACCAACTGACCGCCGACCACCAACCACCGACCACTGCTATGAATCATCGTCGCGACTTCTCTATGCTTGCCGACATTTCCTTCATCATCTCAAGCTCCGATATACCGAGCCAGCAATGTCCCTTGCCCGGCCCGTAGACGATCCTGCCCTCGAAGGGCGGGTTGGCTTTAGACAGGAAGGCGTCGAGCAGATGAACGGCGTTGTTGAGAAAGTAATCGTCTGCCTCTCCGATCCAGATATTGATCTTGCCGCGAAGCCGTGGGCCGAGTGCGCTCCATCGCTCCTGAAGGATCAATCGCAGGTCATATTTTTTCCACCTCTCGGAAACGGTGTGATCTATCTCGCCGGTCGCGGGATTCCACAGCGGGCGAGGCCGCCGGTCTTCTCCGCGCGGCCCGTATGCGGCATTCCACGCGCCCCATTGCTCGCCCGACATCGCCCAACTGTCTCCCGCTCCGAGCGCGTTTTCCATGCGGCACTCGTGTCGAATGGTGAATCGCACGTCGCCGTTTAAGTCACGCGCGCTCGGACGCTCGAATCCGTGACGATTGATGTAAGCGTTGCGATCCTGATAGATGTTGATGAGTTGAAACGCGCGAAAGTCCACTCCGTCCGGGCAGTATGACCATACTCCGTTGAAGAAATCAGGATAGAAAACCTGAAGCGCCAGCGACACCCATCCGCCGGTAGAGCCGCCATCGAGGACTCTCGCCCAACCCTCGCCTATGGCGCGAAACTGTTTCTCAATATGAGGAATCAACTCCTCAGTCACGGCGTCTCCGTAAGGGCCGTTGTTTTCGGAATTGATCTGATAGCTGTCCCCGTAAGGGCCGTCGCCGTCGAGGTGAACGAGTATCATCGAGGGCGCGGTTTTATCTTCCCACGCGCGGCGAAATCCCGCGCCCTCAAGCATCATCGCGCGGACGTTCGTAAATCGCGAGCCGTAGCCGCCGATGTGAACGCGCAGAGGAAATCGCTTCAATGGATCAGCTTCGTAATCGCGCGGCAGTATGACGCCTGCTCGAAGGTATATGGGACGATTATGAAATTTGCTCAACAGTTCGGATTTGATTTTGATGTACTTTATGTTCTGGGTGTCTGCGGGCAACTCTTCAGGCGGAATTTTTTGAGTGAGTTCTATTTTGATCGCGCCGCTTTGCGTAGGGTTGAGAGTGAGTTTCTGCGGCGCGCTGTAGAGATTTCCCGGCGCGTTGATCGATTTCAAATCCGTGTTGGTGTCGAATAATGCCTGAACGTAGTATTCGCCCGATGGAAGGCGCGAGAGATTTTCAATGGGGAAACTCACCGATTTGTCATCGATTCGGGCGATCTTTTCCTGCATGAAGTCCGAGACATCGCGGGCAAAGAATGGATCGGCCTGAAGGCTGGTGTTGCCGATGGTCATTCTCGGTTCAGGCGATAGACGTTTGCCGAGAAGTATGAAGAGGCGTCCATCGGGTCGGTCAGGTGTGAGTCCCTGCGCTATGCGAACTTCGAAGCGCAGCGCGCTTGTTTGACGGGGAAGAGAATCGGATGAGAGCAGCAACAGAGGGATCAGCAGAAGAGTTTTTTTCATCCTTTGTTCTCCTGATACTGAAAAGAGATTTTACTGCTAGACCGGGCAGCGGAACTTTGGAAGCGACACTTGCTTCATTCAGTTCTGACGACGCTATCAGGATTGAGCGCGTCGAGCAACGCTTGACGTGCGCGCTCTACGGCTTCATGCGCTTTCGATTCTATCGTGATCTTCACGCGGTAATCCGGCTCGGTGAAGACCGGGTAAGAGCCTATCTCGACATCGGGGTGCGCCTCTGCCACGAGGTTGAGCCGAGGGGCGATATCGAATTCGTCTTCGCGCGTATAGACGGCGCAGGCATAAAAAGGCTCGGCCTGAAACAAGTGGCTGATCGCCTCGAATTTGCTTCGGAATAATTCAGGCACTCCCGGAAGTATGTAAACATTTTCAAGCGCAAGCACGGGCCATCGCATCTCTCGCTCGCGAATGAGCAGGGATCCTTCAGGCATATCGGCCATGCGAAGACGAGTCTCATCGATGTCGTCTCCGAAGTAACCTCGGAGCATGCGTTCAAGCTCAGCGTTACGAACAACCTTTCGACCGAAGGCGCGGGCTATGCCTTCTATTGTGAGATCGTCGTGCGTCGGGCCGACTCCGCCCGAAGTGAATATGTAATCGAAGCGGGCGGCGCACTCTCGGACGGTACGGGCGATATCGTCGAGGTCATCGGGTATGACGGTTATGCGAGAGAGAGCCACCCCGAGGCGGCGCAGTTCTGATATGAGAAAAGCGGCATTTTTATCTTCGGATTTGCCGTTGAGAATCTCGTTGCCGATGACGATTATTGCCGCCGTTCTCATTTGCATAGACGCCATATTAACTGCCCCGACAATGAGGCGGCAACACGAAGCGCGTTTGCTTACAAGGGCAGCAACGGCTGCTGTATAATCCGCGCAGCAAGTGGCGGCGGAAGGTTTTTACATAGTGGGCAACTCGAAGTTTTATGGCACTATCGTTCCGGTAGAGGAAATCTATGCAAGCCTTCTGAAGCAAACCGGATTTGAAAAAACAAAGATCGAAGTATTGCGGAGAAGGAACTCTAAAAAAGAACTCAAAGAATCTGTCGTATCGGCAGTGCGACCATAAAGCGCGTTTGCTTGAAAGCCGCCCGCCCGCCCAGTAGAATCAATACGCCTCAATCATCCAATTCATTTTCAGTGGACAGAAGGAGAGACAGATGCGCTTTAGAATTTACACGATGGTCTGCGCGCTCGCGCTCTTTGTTTCCTCGCTCGCCGCGGGCCAGCAACCGAAATCGATCAAATCATCCGGCAATGGCCGCGCGGGTCAATCGGATTGGCCCGTGTATGGCCGCGATCTCGCCGGTTCTTTCTACAACCCTCACGAAAAGAAACTCACTCCCGCAACTGTCTCACGGCTCCGTCCCAAATGGGTATTCGAAACCGGAGGCGACGTTTCAAGCATGCCTATCGTCGTCGGGGGCGTGGTCTACTTCGGGTCGTGGGACGGCAAAGAGTATGCAGTCGATGCTGCTACGGGGAAGAAAATATGGGAGTTCGATTGCGAAGTCTCTTCGCGCAGCGGCGCGGCTTATGCCGACGGCGTGCTTTACTTCGGAGACATAGCGGGCCGCCTCTACGCGCTCGACGCGAAAACGGGCGCACAGAAATGGAAAGTCAAAATCGATCCTCATAAAGACACCGTTGCGACAAGCTCGCCCATCTATCATAACGGGCGCGTCTACATCGGAATCTCCTCGCACGAAGAAGGCGCGATACTGAAAAATCGCAATTACGAGTGCTGTACATTTCGCGGCGGAGTCGCAGCCTATGACGCCCGCACAGGCCAGCAAATCTGGCGCTACTACACCATACCTGAAACCCCCGCGCCGCAGGGCAAAGACAAAGCGGGCAAGACCATCCTGGGGCCTGCGGGCGGAGCCGTGTGGTCAACTGTCTCGGTTCACCCGGCGCACAGTCGCGTTTATGTCTCGACAGGCAATCAGTACACCGGGCCTGCTTCGAAGTACCCGAATGCGATAATCGCGCTCGATATGCTGACGGGCAAAGTCGTGTGGGCGAATCAGGCGACGCCCGGAGACATATGGACTTTCGATTGCCGCAACAATCCCGACTGCAAAGATTTGGACGTGGACTTCGGCGCTGTCCCTGTGACTTTCAAAGGGCCGGGTGGAAAACGGCTCGTAGGCGCAGGGCAAAAGAGCGGATGGTTTTACGCGCTTGATGTGAAGGACGGCTCGCTTGCGTGGAAGACTCAGGTGGGCAAGGGCGGCAAACTGGGCGGAGTCGAATTCGGCAACGCGACCGACGGCGAACGGGTTTATGCAGGCGTGTCGGATTTTCCGCGACAGGGCAATATCACCGCGCTCGATGGAGCGACGGGAAAAATTCTGTGGCAGACTCCTGCGCCCGACAAGGGAGCGAACTTCGGCCCCGTGACCGTCACAGGCACGGGCGCGGATCGACTGGTGTTCGCCGGGACGAACAGGAACTTCATCCGCGCTTACGATGCACGGGACGGAAAAATTCTCTGGGAGTTCGACACGGGCGGAGCCGTCGGCGGAGGAGCGAGCATAGTCGATGGAGTGGTCTATGTCGGGTCGGGCTATCAGTTCCTCGGCGTAGGCAAGCCCAACAACAAGCTCTATGCTTTTTCGATTGACGGGAAGTGAACAGTAAGTGATGAGTAATGAGTAATGAGTGATGAGAACGGACTTGTTGTAGATCGACTACTTTGTTCTGATGAATGCTCGGACACGAAACCGCAGCTTGCGCCCCAACGGATTGAAGATCGATTCAAGCAAATATAGGACAGCCGCGGAGAAGTTGCTCTCTGCGGCTGTTTTCATTTTTTCAGGCGCGATCCCTCACATTTTTCTTGCCTTACTCATTGGTAATCAATAATATTCTGACCGAAGCCGAGGATTCAGGCTTGAGCAATCGACAATATCCCGGCTTTTCAAAAAATAACTGAGATTCAATAAAGTGATTTTCCGAAGCGACCCTCTAAGGATGAGTTGAAACGCCCTGGATTCAGCCGCAATCGCACAGAAAAAGGTGCCTTGTTGAGGTATGCCTGATTTCAGCCATCTGTCGAGTCTTCACTCATCCGAAGACCCGCATAGGAAATTTCGCGATGAACGGAGGCGACGGTCGTCAGCTGGATGTCAACGTCGACGGCGGAGACAACAAAGATAACGTCGTCGGAAGCCTGCTTCAGAACTTCGCCTACGAAGGCATTCAGGAGTTTCAGGTGCTTCAGCATCGCTGGTCTGCCGAGAGCGGTCGCTCGGTCGGAGGAGTGATAAACGTCATCACCAAATCCGGCTCGAACGATCTTCACGGCTCGTTCTTCTCGAACTTCCGCGATGAGGCCCTGCGCACGAAAGATTTCTTCGAGAATCAAAGAGACGAATTCAACCGCGTGGGCGGATTGCCTGAAACTGAAAAGTCCGAGTTCAGCCGTCAGGAGATAGGCGGCTCGATTGGCGGACGCATCATGCGAGACAGGCTTTTCTACTTCGGCACCTTCGAGCGGTTCCGCGAGCGGCAGAACAATCTGGTTCCTGCAAACAACCTCGCGCAGCTTTCGGCCATACCTGGAATCGCCGCCGCCCCTGAAATCCCCACGCCTTATGACGACTACCTCTTCACCACGAAAGTCGATCATCGCATCAACGACAAGCAGTCTATGTTTTATCGCTTCTCGTTTCAGGACAATGCTTCGCCCAACGATCAGATAGGCGTGCCTGCCAACGCCGACCCGACGGGCGGCAACACGAACGACAACCGCCTCTACAGCTTCGTGGCGAATCACACCTGGTCGATAGGCACCACGAAACTCAATTCCTTCTCGTTTCACTTTCAGGATTTCAAGAATGAAATCCTCGGAATCACCGACGCGCCCAACCTGACTTTTCCGACTGTCACTTCGGGAAAGAACGTCAACGTGCCGCAGTCGACTTTGGAGAAGAAGTATCAGTTCCGCGATGATTTTTCGTGGAACAGAGGCGCACACAATCTGAAGTTCGGAACCAACTACATCCACACCAAACTCGACGGCTTCTTCTTCTTCGGCGCACAGGGCTATGCGATAACTTTCTTCGATGATCCGCTGACGATCAGAAACAATCTCAACGGGAGTTATCCGCAGGGCTTCGCCACGCCGGGCGCGGTTCGTCAGATCACCTTCTCGGACGGAAAAGGCGATCACACGCAGACCATTCATCAGCTTGCGTTTTACTTTCAGGATGACTGGAAACTCTCTTCGCGGCTCACTCTCAACCTCGGCCTCAGATGGGATGCAAACATCGGCAATCTGGTCGATCAGACCAACAACCGAACGATAGAGATACTTCAGCAACTCAATCATCCTGTGGCAAACGCAATCACGGGCGATGCCGATAAACTCAGACGCGAGACTCCGAACTGGAATGAATATCAGCCGCGCATCGGATTCGCTTACGACCCGCGTGGCGACGGGCGAACGGTGATTCGCGGAGGTTATGGGATTTTCTATGATCAACTTTTCCAGAACCTCACACTGTTTTCGCTGACCCAGACCAACCCGGAGATTTACCAGACGGTGCTGTCGCTCACGAACAACACGGTCGGCAACGGACAGTTGGCGAATTTCCGATTCGGCGTAGATCCGCTCCCCACGCCTCCGCCGGGAACTTCTTTTTCGGAGCTTGCAGTCGGGGGATTCGGTCGCATCAACGACCCGGACGCCAGCGAGCCTTACGTGCAGAAATTCTCGATAGGTTTTCAGAAAACCATCGGCCAGAATTTCGTACTTTCGAGCGATTATGTTCACACGCTCGGACTGCATGAATCGCGCGTGCAGGTTGTAAATCCGCGAATCCGCGAAATCTGCGACCCGACCTTCCCCGGTTCGACTCCCGCTTCATCGCAGTGCGTGAGGGGAGCCAACAGCCGTCTTCTGGATCGCGCATTCGTCAACGCCGGTCTGCCTGCGAATCGAATCGAGCAGATCAACATGATAGGCACGACCAATCGCTCGCTCTTCGACAGTTGGACCACTCAGTTTCGCGGGCGCATAAATCGGATGTCGTTTTCGGTGAGCTATGTGCTTGCAAGCTCGCGTTCGTGGGGCGGGCAGCCGGTCGCTTCCTACAGCGGCAACGGCATCGCAGTCACGCCTGACAACCAATTCAACCCGGAAGAGTTCGGCCCGACGAGAATTGACGAGCGTCATCGCTTCGTTGCAAGCGGCGTATTCGACATGCCTTGGGGCATTCAGCTTGCGCCCATACTTCAACTGGCAAGCTCGCGACCTTACTCGCTCAACGCCGGTCTTGATCTGGACGGCGACGGACTCGCAACGGTTGATCGTCTGTGCGCAGGGACTGATGCTCGCGCGGTTCTCAACGCTCTGGTCAGCGGAGCGCCGCTTCCCGCCGGAGCGCGCAGCCCCGGATGTCAGCAACTGGATGTCAACAGCCAGCGCAAAGGATTCGTCGTCGATGCCAACGGCAACATCGAAGAGCGCAGCGGTCGCTACTTCAACGTCGATCTGCGCGTGGCCAAGACTTTCCAGATAGGCGAGCGAGTCCGCATCAAGGGTTATGCGGATTTCTACAACCTGTTCGATGTCGAGAATCTTTCATTCGCCAGCCGTCTGGGACTGTCGAGCGCGGCATCGAGAACCGGATTCGTGCAGCCGGTATCGCTCTACGGGCCGGGATTCGGGCCGCCGGTAGGTCGACCGCTGACGGTTCAATTCGGCGCGCGTGTTGATTTCTAATCAATACGAGCAAGGCTGAATTAAAAGAGGCGTCGGGCGTATGCTTGACGCCTTTTGTTTTTTCGATGGGTCTGAAGCTTGTTTGGAAAGCGGGTTTGGAAATCGATTTTTGCCGCGAAGCGGCGCGAAGAGGGTAGCCAGACGTGAAACGTCTGGAAAGGTCAAAGAAAGAATCCCGCGTTGAAGACGCGGCAGAGTTTCTGGCGCTCCACGAGAGCGCGAAATCTTGTCGCTTCAAACCAGACGTTGCACGTCTGGATACCTTCTACTTGCGCCTTCGGCGCAAAGTCTGAAATTCAAAACACGCTCTGAGCCGAGTTGCCCGCCTGTGTGTTTGGTCATAAACTCACAGCCGCGCGTTTGAAAGTCGAATCGATACTCAATCTGTTGAGAACGTAGGCGAGGTTCGAAGATTTGATGGGAAGGGTAAGCAGGGGGGTAGGCAAAGTAAAGACGATATACATTGGAGCATAGAGGGGTATGAAAGAAACATTAAATTGATCAGGAACCACCGTGATGATTGGATCACTCCTATTGTCAAATGGCGTGATGATGTTACTCATAGATTCCCTTATCTCCTTATTTCTTTTACTTGGGATGCCGAGAACGACAAAATTAGGGAGCCAGTGGGAGAAGGCAACAAGCAACAAATCCTAGATATCATGGAGCGAGTGACAGAATATTTAATAAATTACTCGCGAGATTTTATAGCATTCACAATTTCCTGTAAGAAGCCCAAGGATATCCTTCTACGCGAAGTAGATAATATCGAAAGAAGATACTTCTCAATTGTATGGGCATCAGAAGGATATGAAATGGACGTAAGTAGGCTTAGATGGCGATTCAATGATGCAAAAGCTATTACAGAAACTGATATTGAAAAAGCCCACTGTCAAAATAAAAGACATTGACGCGCACTTCTAAGTTGCCTACAGTCTCAGTGCAATGCCTACTGTACTGATAAGCGGGCCGTATAGATTTTTCTTTTATGCCGGTGATCGCGATGAGCCGGCGCACGTTCACGTTGAGAGAGACAACAATAAAGCCAAGTTCTGGCTAAACCCGGTGAGATTGCAAAATAGCGGCGGCTTTAGCAGAACGGAAATCAATCGCGTGCAGAAAATTGTCGAAGAGAACGAAGAAGATTTGTTGAGGAGTTGGAATGACTACTTTAACGGTTGAAGCCAAAGCGCAAAATGTCAGCTTAGATAATTATACTCTCGCCGTTGATTTGACTGACGGGCGCACGATCTCGGTTCCTCTTGCCTGGTATCCCCGGCTCTTGCACGGCACAGAGGAGGAAAGAAACAACTGGCGATTTATCGGCGATAATGAAGGGATTCACTGGCCTGATCTCGATGAAGATATCAGCGTCGAAAACCTGCTGATGGGCAAGCCTTCGAGCGAAAGCCAAAACTCATTCAAGCGTTGGCTGGAGAAGCGCGCAAGAGCCTGATCAACAAACAACCCCCAATCGCTTTTCACCTCTGCACCCCTGCACCTCTTCGCCCAATCACCGCCCACGTCGCGCGGGTCTCGGATAAACGGCCATGCTCGCGTTGCCATCTTTATCTACGGCCTGAACGCCGAACAGATAATTATCCTTCGAGAGTTTCTTGAGCGTGTATTGCGTGACATTGCCCACGAATATTTTATTCTGCCAGAAAGGCGCGGTCGTCTCTCGCCATACTATCTGATAGCCTGCGATGTCAGGCTCTTTGTTGGCCTCCCATTTGATCGTCGTATCATTCTCCAATCTCAAGTCCATCTGAACGCCGGCGGGCGCGGCGGGCGCAAGAGCGAGGCTTGCCAGTGCGACTGCGTTTATGCGCGTCACCTGAGCCACATAGTTGAAATCCACGAACTCAGGCAAATCGCCATACTGAACGCCGTTTTCCTTGCGGACGTTCTGATGCTGACGGCGATAGTCTTCATTAGGTTCGGTCATTCGCACAGCCGCAAATCCTCGCTCAAGAAAAGGCGAATGATCGCCTCCCCGTAGATATCTGTCCTTGCGATAAATCACCGTCACTTTCATCTGAGGCACATAGCGTTCGCCGATCTCTTTTATGTAGCGAGCAAGCTGACGGGTCGGGCCGTCGTTTTCTCCGCCCGTTTGAACGAGCGCGCGCCACTCGTCGGTCATCTCCCGCGCAGGAGGCACGCCTTCAGCAAAGAGACGCACGTGAGTGTTATCCACTGTCCCGTCTTCAGCGCGAGAGTTGCCGATTATGTCATTGGTGATCATTCCGGCGACGTTGAGCTTTTTCTGACGAGCCATCTCAGCCCAGTGAGTCGAGCCGTTTAGTCCCTGCTCTTCTGCGGCTACGGCCATAAAAACGAGCGTCGCGTCGAATTGATATTTCGACATCACGCGCGCCATCTCCATAACGGCGGCTGTACCCGAAGCGTCGTCATTGGCTCCTGGAGCCGCACTCGTGGCATCCATCCCATCGGAAGCGCGCGAATCATAATGGCCGCTCACGACATAGATTCGATCTTTCGATTCCGCCTGCGCGCCGGGTAGCGTGGCCACTACGTTGACTATCTGTGTAGGCCGAGGGATGCGCCCGCCTGCGGGTTGGGTGAATTCATCGAATTCGACCTGAAGCCGCCCGCCTGACTGTTTGCTATATTTTTCGAGTTCGGATTTGATCCATCGTCGAGCCGCGCCGATGCCAACTGTTTCGCTTTCAGTTTCCGAGAGCGTATGCCGCGTGTGAAAGCTGGCGAGCTTTCGAATGATCGCTTCGATATTCGTGACGGAGATTTCGCGAGCGATTTTTTGAATCGCCGGATTCGGCGCGCTTCGAGGCGCAGCAGGCTTATTGTTTTGCGCAAAAGGGACGGAAGCGAGCAGAGAGACGAGGGCGATACCCAGAACAGCTTTCTTCATCAACGAACCTCTTCGATTATTCTTGTTGTTCCACTGAGACAGTGCCTTTATGGAGAAATGAAAATGTAGCCTTCCGAAGTCTGCGAGTCCAGCGAATGCGGAATTCGGAATGCGGAGTTCTATTTTGCATTCCGAATTTCGCACTCCGCATTTGACAGACTATTTCTTCACATTGACCGTTACGGTCGCCGTAGCCGTCCCTCCGTGGCCGTCGATGACTGTGTAGGTGAAAGTGTCTGTACCTTTGAATTTTGTCTTGGGTTTGTACGTGATCTTCGACCCGACGACCGCCACTTTCCCCATGCTGCTCAACGATGTCGATGAGATGGTCAACGTGTCCCCATCGATATCGGTATCGTTGGCAAGCACGTCAATGGTCACGGTTTTTTTCTTCTTCGTCGAGGCCGCGTCATCCGCGGCTACGGGTTTGTCATTGACCGGGTTGACGATGATGAAAATGGTCGCCGCCTGACCATCGATTTTTCCGTCATTGGCTTTGAAAGTGAATGAGTCATTGCCGTTGAAATTCGGCTCAGGCGTGTAGACCCAACCCGACAGCGAGTTGGTCAACGCGCCATGCGCGGGATTGGAAGCGAGTACGAACGTCAATCCATCGCGATCAGCATCCGAACCTGTGGGAACGATCTGCATCTGCTTGTCTTCGTCAAGCGTTACTGTCTGAGGATTGGCGACAGGAGGATCGTTGACAGACAGGATAGTGAGCGAGACTGTAGCCTTGTTGCTTTCGTTGAGACCGTCGCTTATTTTGAATTCGAACTTGTCGGCTCCGATGAAATTCTCATTGGGGAAATAAATGACATTAGCGCCGTTTACGCTCAGTTGCCCGCGAGTCGGATGCGTGACGATCTGGTAGGTCATCGGATCATTCTCCGGGTCGCGGCCTTCGAGCGTGATGAAAGTCGTCGTGTCTTCATTGGTCGTAACCGTCTTGCTGAAAGCCTGCGGCGGAGCGTTTATGGCCGTGACATCAATCGTCACGGTGGCCGTAGCGGTAGCTCTCCCATAACGAACCTGGAAGGTGAAACTGTCCGGGCCTGTGTAATCGGGCGCGGGCGTGTATGTGAGTTCGGGAACTTCGCCCGTCAACGTTCCGTGCAGCGGATCAGTCAACACGCTGTATTCGATTTGTCCCTTATTGCCTACGCTTCCCGAAAGCGTGATTATCTTGAATCCGTTTTTTGCCGCAGTCACCATTTGATCGTCAGCCTTGAGAGGATTGTAATTGCGGACGTAGCGGATTCCATCGGCGACGGTTGCAAACAGTATCGAGCCGTCTCCTGAAAGCTTCAAGCGGCCTTCCTGAAACGCGCTGTTGGGAGCGCCGAAGAGGTGCTGGAAATTATGTACAGCCAACACTGCGAATGTGTTGGTGTCGAGCACTCGCACATCATTGGTTCCGGCCCAGGCAAAATAAACGAGATTTTCCGCCGGGTGATAGACGACGCCTATGGGTCGCGACGCGGGAGCCTGCCCTATATTGGTCTGCTTGACGAGATTCGCATCGACTATGTAGCTCGTGTCGACGGTTATGATGGCATACTGTGTGGCGTCGCGGTTTGCGCCGATTTCGTAATTGAACCGGCGGGTGCCATCTGTTCCGGTCTTGCGGAGCAAATCTCCGTCTGCGACGCTGTATCTTCCGAAAGGCCCGTCGGGGTTGTTGGCTTCGGCCAGAGCGGTGAAATTCCAGTCGCCGCTGCTCGCAAGCATCGAGTTCATTTCAATGATTGCCAACTCGCTCGATTCCGTAGTCTGAGGATTATATTTGCGCAGGGGGACGGTTCCCGATCCTTCAAAGATCGATGTGATGAGCAAGTTGCCATCGCTGCCGTAGGCGACTGCGAACGTGCCGCCTTCTCCGGCGGCGCGAGTAAAGACGGCCTGAGTGATGATATCGGTTTCAAGATCGATCAGATGAATCCATACTTCAGTGTCAGTGCGAGTTCGGTCGGCGACGGCCAGAGTGTTGCCGTCGGGCGAGAGGTCTATTCCGGCAAGGTCGCCTCCCGGCGTGAACGAACTGAGAAAGCTATCCGTCTCGATGCTGTAGCGAAGCACCGACCCTTCGCTTGTGATGTATAGAATTTTGCGATGGTCGTCATAAACCATATCGACGCGGTCGGGCGCGGAGATGAAAGTGCCTGCGGCCCGCACATCGCGTTGAGTCAGTGATGATACGAGTATGAATATCGAGATGACGATTATGCAAAGGAGAGCGGAGAACGTATTAGGCGTGGCTTTACGAATTGTGGACATGCCTGCTCCTGAAACTGGTTGATGCACGCATAGGGGCAGGCAGGAAAGCATCACCCGTTCTCGCGTGGATTGTCGGCAAACGCTGAAGATGATTAAAAGGCTCCGAGCCGCAGTCAGAACGGGTCTAAGGACTGCATTTCACCACGCGGCGAGTATAAGAATCCGGGCGGTTGAGGTCAATAGTATTGTTTGTTTCAGGCGGGGTTGGCTTCTGTGTCTGGCTTCTGGTTTTACCGGGCCGATTGCGAAATCAAGCGCACGCTCTTTTGCTTCTGACCGTTGCCTTATTCGCCTCTTCGGTCGCGCTCAGTTGTCTCAATTCATCGATGTGTTTTTCCCACGTGTAATCCCGCGCCCACTTGATGTGCTTTTGTTGGCTGTTGAGCGTTGGATCAAGTCGAAGGATTCCGTCTCCGTTTTGTTCGCTTGCTGGAACGACATAAATTTCCCCGGTTGGCGGATAGTAGACCGCGAAGTAATCTATCTCATCAGCCCGATAGCCTCGCATCCCGTTATGTGAGGAATCACGAACTCGTCGCCTGCCTTTGTAGGCGATGCAGCCGTTTCGATGCCAGCCCGTCTTGACCTGAATGCGTTTGAAAATCGGCCCAAGGTCTACGACCATATCATATGCGCAACCGCCACCAAAAGGCACTGACACGAAAAACTCTGCTTCGATATATGCAGACAAAACTTTTGACTCGCTCACATTGCCGGTCATGTAGGTAGACATCGCATTCTCCTTTCAATCGTCGAGTTGTCGACAAAGAAAAATGATTAGTGCAAAAAGATTTGCGCCACTGTCAGGTCCCACATGAACGGAATGCGCCCGACAGGACTTGAACCTGTAGCCTAGGCTTTAGGAGAGCCTCGCTCTATCCCTTGAGCTACGGGCGCACATTGCAGTTACGTTAGCAGACCTGTTCTCAGGCTGTCCAGATGCGGCTACTCGTCATACTCAAGCAGCGATGCGACCTTGTAACGTTCTAGCCGCGTGCGGCCTTTGAGGAAATTCAACTCGACGACGAACGCAAACCCGGCCACCTCGCCGCCCAATCGCTCGACGAGGCTTGCAACCGCCCGCGCCGTGCCGCCAGTTGCGAGCAGATCGTCGGCTATCAAAACGCGATTGCCGCTGCCTACGGCGTCCTTGTGAATTTCAAGCGTGTCCGTGCCGTATTCGAGGTCGTAGGAAATCGATTCAGTCTCGGCTGGGAGTTTGCGCGGTTTTCTCACAGGCACGAATCCGGCTTTCAAACGGTAGGCCAGCGCGGGCGCGAAAATGAATCCGCGCGCTTCTATGCCGATCACCGTATCGATGTTCGGATCATCGATCAATTCCACGAGTCGATCAATAGTCGTGCGCAGACCGTATGGGTCTTTGAGCAGCGTCGTTATGTCGTAAAACTGAATGCCCGCTTTTGGGAAGTCAGGCACAGTTCTAATCAATTTCTTCAGGTTGTCCACATTATCCTCTCAGATTGGTTTTGAGCTTAATTGAAACCACAGATGAACACCGATGGATACAGATAGAGAAAACCTGAGTATTTCTCCAGTATTTCCCTCCCAATCTTATCCGTGTTTATTTGTGTTCATCTGCGGTTCCTTCTCTCTTGCAGAAAATCAGAACGAAACATCGAAATCTATGTAGCGATGGCTCAAAGGCAACTCGGTCATAACTACTTGGGCCACGCGAGCAAGCACAGGCCCGCGTTCAAGGCTCAGGCGAAATTCTTCGACCGCTGCTGGTTCCCCTTCGGCTATGGCTTCAACCGAGCCGTCCGCGAGATTTCGCACCGTCCCTACGACGCCTGCCCGCCGCGCGGAGTGGATAGCGAAATAGCGAAAGCCCACTCCTTGAACGCGGCCCCTTACGATGAAACGTCTGGCGATCATCTATTATCAAACCAACGCAAAGTTATACCGCTCGACGACACACTGCCGCCTACAGCGCGAAAGTTGAACCGTTCGTCCTCGGCTACTGCGATTGCATCGAATCAAGGAACTCGGAATTCGATCTCGTCTTGCTCAACTTCTCCAAAAGAAGCTCCATCGCTTCCGTAGGCGAGAGTTGCGACAGCACCCGGCGAAGGACGATGATGCGATTGAAATCCGTCGGCGGTATGAGAAGCTCTTCTTTGCGCGTACTCGATTTGTTGATGTCCATCGAGGGGAATATGCGCTTTTCGGTAAGCTTGCGATCAAGGTTGATCTCAAGGTTGCCCGTGCCTTTGAACTCTTCGAATATCACATCATCCATTCTCGACCCGGTATCGATCAAAGCCGTGGCGATGATCGTAAGACTTCCGCCTTCTTCGATGTTGCGCGCGGAGCCGAAAAACCTCTTCGGTTTTTGCAGCGCGTTGGAATCGATGCCGCCCGAAAGTATCTTGCCCGAAGGCGGCACGACCGCGTTGTGCGCTCGCGCGAGGCGAGTAATCGAATCCAGAAGTATCACCACATCGCGTCCGTACTCGACCAGTCGCTTCGCTTTTTCGATGACCATATCGGCGACCTGAACGTGGCGTGTCGGAGGCTCGTCGAAGGTCGAGCTTATCACTTCGCCATGCACGCTGCGCTGCATGTCGGTCACTTCTTCGGGGCGCTCATCGATAAGCAATACGATGAGGGTGACTTCAGGGTGATTGCGTGTGATCGAATTGGCGATGGCCTGAAGGAGCATCGTCTTTCCCGTGCGAGGCGGAGCGACGATCAAGGCGCGCTGCCCTTTTCCGATGGGAGTCATCAGATCGAGTACACGGCAGGCGAGATTTTCCGAGTCGGTTTCGAGGCGGAGCTTCTCCTGCGGATAAAGCGGAGTCAGGTTATCGAAGAAAACCCTTTCGCGCGCCATCTCAGGCGGCTCGAAGTTTATGGCTTCGACTTTGATGAGCGCGAAATAACGCTCGCCTTCCTTGGGGGGTCGTATCTGCCCGGAGATGGTGTCGCCGGTTCTGAGATCGAATTTGCGAATCTGCGACGGGCTGACGTAGATGTCGTCCGGCCCCGGCAGATAGTTGTAATCGGGCGCGCGCAGGAAGCCGAATCCGTCAGGGAGAGTCTCAAGCACGCCTTCGGAAAAGATCAGTCCGCTCTTTTCCGTCTGCGCCTGGAGTATCTTGAAGATCAACTCCTGCTTTCTCATCCCCGTGGCTCCGGGGATGTCGAGTTCCTTAGCAATCTGAGTGAGCTTCGAGATCGACATATCCTTCAACTCACTTATGTCCATCAATTCATTTACTTCTTCTTCAGCCATATGCTTTGAAAACCTCACAAGAATTTGCCCACTGGTCGAACGGTATTCGTTGGCGTGATTTCTGCAACCAGCCTGCCCGTATGCGCGAGGCCGGTTACACAAGCCGCTCCAGTTTCAGCGGGATTGAAAATCATCGAGAGCGTTTCGAGGACTCAGGTTCCGTCTCTCCCCTTCGCACGGGAACCTTTCGCGGACGGTCGCACCGCTCGATGCGACGCAACTCAGTGTTACTTATCGCGGCTTATCGCCCCGGTTATTTCTCGCCACAGCCGATCAGCGCCCTTGCGCGTGATGGCCGAGTAAGGAATTATCTCACGGCCTCCGAGCAAGGCGGATGCGGTTTTAAGACTGACCCGCAGTTTGTTGCTGCTGAGTTTGTCAGACTTGGTAGCAATCACTATGAACGGCTTTCCCTGAGATATGAGCCACTCCGACATCACTTTGTCTCGCTCCGTAGGCTCGTGCCTCGAATCGGTGATTGCAATCGATAGCACAAGGTTCGGGCGGGTTGCAAGATACTTTTCAACCATCGGCCCCCACTCGTCTTTCACGTCCTTCGGCACGCGGGCGTATCCGTAACCGGGAAAGTCCACGAAGTAGAACGCATCGTTTATCAGAAAGAAGTTGATAAGCTGGGTGCGTCCCGGCGTGGAACTGGTGCGAGCAAGCCCACGTACTCCGAGCAGGCTGTTTATCAAACTCGACTTGCCTACGTTGGAGCGGCCCAGGAAAGCGATCTCCGGTCGCCCGTCGCGCGGGTAATGATCGGGCGCGGTCGCGCTTTTGACGAATACGGCGCTCTTTATTTTCACAGATGCTAGATGTTAGATGTTAGAGGCTAGAGCAGTTAGACAATGACGGAGACCGCCGCCGCTGTTTCTAACATCTGACATCTAACATCTAACATCTGATTCATTCAATCGCCTGATTCGAGGTCGGAGCCTCAGCCGTCGGCTGACTCCATATAGGGATTTCGCTCCCTTCCAACTCAGGCTTCACGATGGCTGCTTCAAGCGCGATGCCCCACACTTCATCGACCATATCGACGGTGTGAATCTGAAGCGCGTGCTTGACTTCTTCAGGTATCTCGACGAGGTCTTTGGCGTTTTCCTTCGGCAGCAGGACGTGAACTATACCGGCGCGATGAGCCGCAAGCAGTTTTTCCTTCACTCCGCCGATGGGCAGCACCTTGCCGCGAAGCGTTATCTCGCCCGTCATCGCCACATCGCAGCGAATGGGAATCTTCGTCAGCACCGACACGAGCGCAGTCGAGATGGCTATGCCTGCCGACGGGCCGTCCTTTGGTATCGCGCCTTCCGGCACGTGCAGGTGCAGATCGTACTTCTTGTAAAAGTCGCTTGCTATGCCTAGTCGGTCTGCGCGCGAACGCACGCAGGAAATAGCGGCGCGCGCCGATTCCTGCATCACTTCGCCCAGTTTTCCAGTCAGCGTGATGTTGCCGCGTCCCTGCATCAGAGTCGCTTCGATGTGCAGCACCTCGCCGCCCACTTCAGTCCACGCAAGCCCTGTGGCCAACCCCACTTCGTTATGCTCGCCGATTATCTGCGGGCGGAAGCGAATAGGCCCCAGCACATCTTTCACGAAATCGCCCGTGACCGTCTCGCTGTACTCGTCCGGGTTTTCACTCGTCAGCATACGTCGTGCGAGTTTGCGAAGGACAGACGCGATTTCGCGCTCAAGATTTCTCACGCCCGCTTCGCGCGTGTAATACTGAGTCAACGCGCGAATGGCGTCATCCGTGAAATCTATCCCTTCAGGCTTCACCCCGTTTGCTTCGAACTGCTTGGGCAGCAGATGCCGACGCGCGATGGCGAGTTTTTCCAACTCCGTATAGCCCGGAAGACGGATGGTCTCCAAACGATCCTGAAGCGCGGGCGGGATGGTATGAAGCACGTTTGCAGTCGCTATGAACATCACGTTCGACAGATCATATTCGACATCGAGGTAGTGATCATGAAAAGCGTGGTTCTGCTCAGGGTCCAAGACTTCGAGCAGAGCGGCTGACGGGTCGCCTCGAAAGTCGGTTCCGAGTTTATCGACTTCGTCGAGCATGATGAGCGGATTGACAGTTCCCGCTTTCTTCATCATCTGAATTATCTGGCCCGGAAGCGCGCCGATGTAGGTTCGGCGATGTCCGCGAATCTCGGCTTCATCCCTCACGCCGCCCAGACTCATGCGAACGAACTTGCGTCCTGTGGCTCGCGCGATTGAACGGCCCAGGCTCGTTTTTCCCACTCCCGGCGGGCCTACGAAACAGAGGATCGAGCCGCGAGGCTGCGCGACGAGTTGGCGCACGGCGAGGTATTCGAGTATTCGCTCTTTGACTTTTTCAAGCCCGTAGTGATCTTCATCGAGTACCTGCTGCGCGGCTTTCACATCGCGCACTTCTTCAGTCTTTTCTTTCCACGGCACGGCCAGCAGCCAATCGAGGTAATTGCGCGAAACCGTTGATTCAGCCGACATCGGCGGCATCTGTTCGAGGCGGCGAAGCTCGGCTATGGCTTTTTCGTAAGCCTCTTTCGTCATGCCCGCCGATTCGATCTTCTGCTTCAACTCTTCAAGCTCGGCTTTTTCGTCCTTGCGGCCAAGCTCTTTGTGAATGGCCTTGATCTTCTCGTTGAGGTAGTACTCTTTCTGCGCGCGCTCCATCTGTCGTTTGACGCGACCGTGAATGGCGCGGTCTACCTGAATTTTTTCAAGCTCTATCTCAAGCACATCGATTAAGCGATTGAGTCGATCGGTGAGCGAGAAAATCTCAAGCAATCCCTGCTTGTCTTCGACAGGAATTTTCAGATTCGATGCTATCGTGTCGCATAATCGGCCCGGGTCTTCATTGCGAAGAGCGGCGGTGAGCGTATCCGGGTTTGCAAGCTCTGTGGATTGCCTGACGTACTGATCGACGAGCGAAGTGACGCGCCCGACCAGAGGGTTTATGCGCGAGCGCGGCTCCTGCGCTTCGATGGATTTTCGGAGCGTGGCGATCCAGTATTCGCCATCGTCTTCGACGCGGGCGGCGCGGGCGCGCTCTATGCCTTCGACCATGACCTTGATGTTGCCGTCTGGCTGGCGCGCGTGGTGAGTGATGCGCGCCAGCGTGCCTACGGAGTAGACCTGACCGAAGGTCGGCTCATCGATAGTCGCGTCGTGTTGAGTGGCGAGGAATATGGTTTTATCCCCGTGCAAAGCGGCTTCGAGTGCGCGCACGCTCGTCGGGCGGCCTATGACGAAGGCCACCATGGTGAAGGGAAAGACCACGACATCCCGTATGGGAACCATCGGGCATTTGACTACATCGCTGGGGGTGCTGTCGCTGAATTCATTCATGGCTTAAATAATAGGGCTTGGAGACCATGGGAAATTTCAAATTTGAAGGCTCAAATCTCAAATCTCAGCCAGCTTTCTCCAGTGGGAAAGTTACGCGACGGCTTTCTACCATCTCGCGCGTCACGACGAACTCCTTGACTTTCTTGGTGGAGGGCAGAGTGTACATCACTTCGAGCATAAGCTCTTCGATGATCATTCTCAGTCCGCGCGCTCCGACCTTGCGTCGGCAGGCCAGGTGAGCTATTGCGGCCAGAGCGTCGTCATTGAATCTAAGCTTGACGCCTTCATACTCAAAGAGCTTCTGGTACTGTTTGACCAGCGCGTTTTTCGGCTGGGTCAGTATCTCGATCATCGCCTGCTCGTCGAGTTCGTGAAGAGTTCCCGTCACGGGCAATCGTCCGACGAATTCCGGTATGAGTCCGAACTTGATCAAATCTTCCGGCTCGACCTGCGACAAAGTTTCGCTCAACCTCTGCTTGCGCACGCTGCGGACGTTGGCGTTGAATCCGAGCGCCTTTTTGCCTATACGTTTCTCTATGACCTTTTCCAATCCGACGAACGCCCCTCCGCAGATGAATAAAATGTTGGTCGTATCGACTGGAAAAAATTCCTGATGCGGATGCTTGCGTCCGCCCTGCGGCGGGACATTCGCGACTGTGCCTTCGAGTATTTTCAACAGCGCCTGCTGCACGCCTTCCCCCGACACGTCGCGCGTGATCGAGGGGTTTTCATCCTTGCGGCAGATTTTATCTATCTCATCGATGTAGATGATTCCGTTTTGCGCCCGCTCGATATCGCCGTTGGCGGATTGGAGCAGTTTCAAAATTATATTTTCAACGTCCTCGCCCACATATCCCGCCTCGGTAAGCGTAGTCGCGTCGACGATCGTGAAGGGGACGTTGAGCATTCGGGCCAGCGTTTGAGCCAGCAGCGTTTTTCCCGTACCCGTAGGGCCGATGAGCAGGATGTTCGATTTTTGAATCTCGACGTCCGACGCGCGCCGCTTGATCATATCGACTCGTTTGTAGTGCTGATAGACGGCGACGGCCAGCTTCTTTTTGGTGTCATCCTGTCCGATGACGTAATCGTCGAGAAATTCCTTGATCTCTATGGGCTTGGGCAGCGGGGGACGGCGGGCTGCTGTTTCCTGATGCTGATCATCGGTAATGATCTCGTTGCAAATATCTATGCACTCGTTGCAGATGTAAACTGTGGGGCCTGCTATCAGCTTCTTGACCTCATTTTGGGATTTGCCGCAAAACGAGCATCGCAGTGTATCGTCGCCTCTTCTCATTAAAACTCCGATCCTTAGAGAAATTCCCAAATGCCGCCTAGTCGCGGTGCGTAATGACCTGATCGATCAGGCCGTATTCTTTCGCCTGCTCTGCGCTCATTATGCGGTCGCGCTCGACATCGCGTTCGATGACTTCGACAGGCTGTCCCGTGTGATGGGCGAGTATGTCGCTCGTCAGCTTGCGCATGCGCATGATTTCTTCCGCATGAATTTTTATGTCCGTCGCCTGACCGCTTATCCCGCCTATCGAGGGCTGATGAATGAGTATGCGGGAGTTGGGAAGCGCGTATCGTTTGCCGTGAGCGCCCGCCGTCAGAAGCAATGCTCCCATAGAAGCGCACTGGCCGAGACCGAAGGTGATGACATCAGGCTTGATGAACTGCATCGTGTCGTAGATGGCCATCCCTGCCGTGATCGACCCGCCGGGGCTGTTGATGTAGAGCGAAATGTCGCGGTCAGGGTCTTCGGCTTCGAGGAACAACAACTGGGCCACCACCAGATTTGCAATTATGTCATCGATCTGAGTGCCTATGAATATGATGTTGTCCTTGAGCAAACGCGAGTAGATATCGAAAGCGCGTTCGCCGCGAGCGGTCTGTTCTACGACCATCGGCACAAGCGCCATCTGGGGTTCAGGTGCTTTGTACATATCCGTATTATACTTTCGTTTTGCCATCGCTGGAAGTTTCTTTTTTTGTCGGCGGAAAACGGGCCGTCGGTCGGCTTCACTCTTCAGCCTGTTTTTCTGCTTCACTGGTCGGAGGATTTATTTTGTCGAGTCCTTCGACCTCTTCAATCTGAATGTCTGCGGAATCAATTACAAGATCCAGGGCTTTGCGGTTTTTTATTTGAAATCTGATACTATCGAGCGACTCATCCCTTGTCAAGCGAGCCTTCAACTGAGCCGCGCTCTGCCCGAAATGCTCGGCCATGTGAGTGATTTCCCGGTCGACTTCTTCATCGCTGGCCGTGATCGCTTCGGCTTCGATTATGCGATCAATGATGAAAGAAGCGCCGACATCGCGCTCGGCCTCCTCGCGAAACGGCTCGCGCAGTTTTTCCACATCGAGGCGGCTTAGGTCCAGCCCTTCGATATTGAGCCGCGAGAGCAGCGATTTCAGCTTCGAGTTCATCTGCTCTTCCACGACTCGCTGCGGCAGATCGAAGCGATGATGGTCGAGCAGATAATCGAGAGCCGCTTTTTCAATCGCGCGACGGCTCAACTCTTCCGACTGGCGCTCGAGGTGAGAGCGAATCGAGGCGCGCAGTTCATCCATAGTATTGAATTCATCGCCGATGCTACGGGCGAAGTCGTCCTCCAGCGCGGGCAGTTCCTTGAATCTTATGGCCGTCACAGTGGCTTCGTAGTTGATTGTGCGACCGGCGGCTTCCTTGTGCGAATAATCCTCCGGGTAGCTGACTGTAAACTTGCGAGTGTCGCCCACCTCGGCGCCCGCGAGCGCGTCGGCGAATTGTTTGTTGACGCCTTCATCGACGAGAAGAATCTCTGTATCAGGCTCATCGATTTCCTCGTCATTCGATGCGGCGGCTTCTCCTTCTGATGTTTCTTCTTTGACGAAACTGCCTTTCAGATGGACGGTTACGATGTCATCTATCTGAGCGGGGCGATCCTCGACCGGCACAAGCTCGGCGTGACGCTCGCGCAGGCGGTCGAGTTCCTTTTCAACGTCTTCGTCTTTCACTTTGTAGACTCGTCGTTGGAGCGGAATATTTTTATAGTCTGCAAGCTCGAAATCCGGCGCGACCTCTATGGTGAAGACGGCGTTGAGAGATTCATCATCGCCGAAATTGAATTCATCCAAAGCAGGCTGGCCGACTATGCGGAGATTCTTCTCGCGAGCGGCGAGATTTATAGCGTCGGGAAGGAGGTTAGCCGCGACCTGATTGCGAAGGTCTTTGCGAAATCTCGATTTGATGACCGAGGTCGGAACGTGGCCGGGGCGAAAGCCCGGTATGTTGACTCTGCGGGCAAGCTCCGAAGCGGTTTTATCGGTTTCGGCGCGAACGGTTTCGGAAGAAACCTGAAGCCGCACCTCTTTTTTGCAGTTGGCGTGATCGGTGATCGTTATGTTCATAGCGTTTCCAGCGACCAGGAATGGGGACGGAGGGATTCGAACCCTCACTAAAACGGTTCTAAGCCGTTCTCCTCTGCCAGTTGGGATACGTCCCCCAGGGGTCGTGACTTTGAGCGGCAATGAGTTTATAGATTGATGCCTGCCCCATGGAGCCTTGTGGAAATCGCAGTCACGACATCACCTGATCTTTCATCTCGACGCGGTCGCACATTTTCAAAGACAAGAACGATAATCGAACAGCGTGGAGGTTTGCAACCGGAGTTGGCATTCGCGTTTGCGCGTTGCTTGACAACCCTGAAGAGCAAAACTATGATGACCGTGCTGTTCGGTAAATCCCTCTTCGACAAGGTGAGCTTATGACAGAAGCACTGGCGCTGATTCAATCATCCGCTCCTAAAACCGGGCCGATCTTCGGCTACATCCCTATAGTCCTCTTCTTCGTCGTAGCCGTACTCGTCCCTGTAGCTTTGCTCGGAGTGTCGCGCCTCTTGCAGCGCCGCGTATTCGAGCGTCAGAAGCTCCTTCCTTACGAGTGCGGCATCGATCCGATAGGAGGGGCGCGTGAGCGAGTCTCCGTCCGGTTTTACATAGTCGCGATGTTGTTTCTCGTGTTCGATGTCGAGGTGGTGTTCCTTTTCCCGTGGGCCGTCATTTATGACAAGCTGGCTTTATTCGGTCTCATCGAGATGCTCATCTTCATAGGCATACTCGTAGTCGGCTATTACTACGCATGGCGCAAAGGCGCGCTCGAATGGGCGTGAGGCAAACGGTATGGCAAAAGAGCAAATAATCGAATCTTCAAGCGGCATCATCACGACGACCGTCGATTTCGTTTTCAACTGGGCGCGCAAATCGGCCCTCTGGCCTATGACGTTCGGGCTTGCCTGCTGTGCTATCGAGATGATGGCGACAGGCGCGTCGCGCTTCGATCTGGATCGCTTCGGCGCAGGAGTCTTTCGACCAAGCCCGCGCCAATCAGACCTGATGATAGTCGCAGGCACTCCGACATTGAAGATGGGGCCGGTCATCAAGCGAGTTTGGGATCAGATGCCTGAACCCAAGTGGTGCATAGCCATGGGCGCGTGCGCTTCTACGGGCGGGCCGTTTCCGACTTACTCGACTCTTCAAGGCGTCGATAGAATCGTTCCCGTCGATGTCTACATTCCGGGATGCCCGCCGCGCCCCGAAGCCCTGCTCTACGGGTTGATGCGGCTTCAGGACAAAATCATGCAGGAGCATCCCACGCAGTTCATATTCGGGCGCGGCAGCATCAGCCAGGAAGAAGCCGAAGGCAAACCGAACGAGGAAGAAGCCGAAGGCACCGCCGCGTAGAGTTTCTGTCTCAATCCAGGCAAATCGAGCGCAGGGATTTTTCGCCCTGCGCTTTTTGTTTGAACGATGAATCCACCAGCAACACACCTTGAGCACAGAATAATCGCGCGCATACTTTGTGAAGGGCCGATCACTTTTCGCCAGTTTATGCAGGCCGCGCTTTATGACGAAAACCTGGGCTACTACAACACGCAGCGAGTGAAGATAGGGGCAGAGGGAGATTACTACACGTCGAGCAATGTTCACGCGGCTTTCGGCAAAGCGATGGCCCGCGCAATGATCGATCTGTGGAATGAAAACGCGCTAACCATCGTAGAGATGGGCGCAGGCACGGGCCGACTTGCAGCAGATATTCTCACCGCGATCAGAGAAGATCATCCGTCCATATTCGAGCAGTTGAGTTATGTTATCGTAGAGACAAGCCCCGCGATGCGCCGCCTTCAGCAGGAGAGGCTCAATGGTTTCGGCCATCAGGTCGGCTGGCGCAGTCTTGAAGAGATCGCGAGCAATCCAGTGTCTGGGATATTTTTTTCAAACGAGCTTGTAGACGCTCTGCCTGTTCATCGCGTCCGGCAAGTGGCGCAAGCTGTTGGCTTGCGAACATCTTCACTCGAAGAGCAATACGTCACGATTGACCACGCAGGAGCCGCGCCGCGCCTCGCGCTCGAATGGGGCGAACTATCTTCCGAGAGACTTATCGAATACGTCGAGCGATGCGGCGCGACGCTCAAAGAAGGCTGGGTGGCTGAGATCAATCTCGATGCAATCGATTGGCTCGACAAAATCTCAAAGGCGATGGAGCGCGGTTATTTGATAACTGTAGATTATGGAGATGTGGCCCAACATCTTATCGGAGCGGATCGCCGTGAAGGGACGCTTCGATCATTCTATCGCCATCGCCTCAGTCATTCGCCTCTGGAAAGAGTAGGTGAGCAGGACATCACCGCAAGCGTCAACTTCACGGCGCTCGTCGAGTATGGCCGCGATGCGGGATTCGAAGCCATCAGCTACGAGCGGCAATCGGCATTTCTCGTGCGAAACGGCCTTGTCGAGATCATCGCAAGTATGGAAGCCTCGACAGGCTCGATTGATGATATGAAAGAGCGACTAGCGATTAAAAGCCTCTTCCTGCCCGGAGGAGTGAGCGATAACTTCCGCGCGCTCGTTCAGCGCAAAGACTCGCCCGTCAGCACTGCGATATGAGGCAGATTGCGATATCGCTGTTGATAATCCATACCGTAGCCCACGACGAACACATCTGGGATTTCAAACCCGCGATAAGCCACAGGCAAATCGATTATCCTGCGGGCTGATTTGTCGAGCAGCGCGCATACCCGCAGGCTTGCCGGATTTCGCTCCCTCATCACCCGCAGAAGATAATTCGCCGTCAGGCCCGTATCGATTATGTCCTCGACCAAAAGCACGTTCCGGCCCGTGATGCTCTCCTCCAAATCTTTGGTTATTCGCACGACTCCCGACTGCGGTTGATTGGCGTAACTCGAAATCGACATAAAGTCGATAGTCGCGCCTACGGTTATCGCTCGAAGCAGATCGGCGGCGAATATGAACGAGCCTTTCAGTATTGCGACTATGGCAAGGTCTTTGTCGCGGTAGTCGGCGGAGATTTCCACAGCAAGCTCCGAAACCCGCTGCTGGAGCCTGTTCTGAGGGATTAGCACTTTTTCAATCTCGATTCCGTTCATCCTTGAATTTTAATGAAATTTTTTTGTCGCGAGGCCCATTTTTTAGTTGACATGAAAATTTTCTGTGATAATATCTGCCTCGCTCGGTTGGCAACAACCGGGTTCGATCCCGAGAGGTTTAAGTTGAAATCTTTTGGATCGCGCAAACGCCGACACTCCGCAAGGAGAGTTGGAAGGAGCGCGAAACTTCGATGCAAGAACTGAAACCCGCAAGGGTGGAAGTCGTCAGGGTTCTTCGGAATTCTGACGGGTCGGACTTCGCAAGAAGTTTGAACACGGCATTGAGGGCCAGGGGAAGACGACGAAGATCACTCGGGATCGTCATTTTTCGGGCTGCGTTTTTCACCATCTCCCTTTCCTTCACAGATCGTCATTCCGCGTCAGAATCTTTTTGCCCGCGAAACTTGCTCGCCGCGAATTTTTTGATCAGCTTGCTGAAATCGGAAGCGTACAGCAGCTTGATGTTCGTATCGGGGTAAAGTTCGCGCAGGCGGCGCACCTTGCGATTCTTCTTCGTCACGAGCGATTGCTTGAGCGTGGTCAGTTCTATGTAAAGATCATGATCGGGCAGGTAAAAGTCGGGCGTGAAACTGCTCACGGCCCGCCCCTCCTCGTCCCACTCGATGACGAAAGTCCTCGGCTCGTACTCCCAGCGGATGTGATAGAAATCCAGTATGCGGGCGAACTCTTCTTCAGAAGCATGGGCAAATCGAATTTCCTTCTCGGCAGCCTCCGGCGCAGGCGACTCTTCGATGCTCTCTTCAATCTCGGCAAAAGCCCGCTTGAGTTCAGGCAGCAGTTTGAGAGGAATCGCTACGGCCTGCTCGCCCGGTTCGTCCGTCGGATGCTGCTCTTTGATTACGACGAATTGCTGTCCGTCGCGCTCGGCAATCTGTATATGGAAATTTCCCATAGCAATGTCAGGATGCTCGGCATATTTGACAGTCATAAAAACCTTCGCGCTTGCGCCGAACAGGGTTCCTGCTCTCGCCTCTGGCGAGACTCTAACGGCTGATTTTCAATAAAAGAAAAAGCCCCTGCGCTGCGACCGTCGAAGTCCGCAATGACAGGGGTTCGAGAGTGAGTCTACCCCAACCGCGAGTATGAGTACAAGCATGAGTTTTATCGCACATTCAAAGTCAAAGAAGTGAAGTGTTGACACTCGTAGCGGTCGGCCATAACATAGTTTCGTCGAACGGAAACGACCCCTCCCACTCGGTTCGACCAACGGCCCTTCTTTACAAGCATCTGTCGCGCATGCCTCCCTGATTGTAAAGCCCCGCTACCGAATGAGGGCGCTATGCACCGAAAAACTTTCGCATCGCTTTTCCTCATGCTGGCCTTATCCCTTCAATCCCGCGCAGGCGAACAGGGCAACTTCACGATTCAGGTCGGGGCATTCACAGACGCTCGGGCGGCTCAGGCGTTCGTCGAAACGCTCGCGCGCGCAGGCGAAACCGCAGTGTGGGGCGAGGTCGAAATACCGGGCCGGGGCCGATGGCTGCGCGTCTTCGTCGGATCGTTCGATACTCAATCGGAAGCCCGCAGATACGGACAGAATCTGATCACCCGCCAAACGATCAAGGAATTTCTCGTAAAACCTGCGGTCGAGATCAAACTGCTCGCCCGCGCGCGCAACGCCAGCCGAAAAGAAATCATCGTGCTGGAAGATCGCGCAAAAGAAATCGTTCCGGTGAAGCATGAAAAAATCCCCGCGCTCTCGGAAAACAAATCAGATGCGCCCGCCTTGCCCACAGCCTCGCGTGCAGACCTGAGATTTCCATCCGTCAGCGCGCGACTTTTGCCGAAACCTGACCCCTCGCTTCTCGCTTTGAAAATCATCGCCCGCGAAACCAGCGTGCGAGGCGGATTATGGATCAGCGGAGACCGCGAAGAAGCGTTGACGCGACTCAGATGGATCGCAGGAGCAGACAGCCCATTGATCGAGATTGAGCGCGACGGACGGGTGAAGATCAATCGCGCTTTGCTGGCAAAGAGCGCGGGCGCGCAGTCAGACGCTTTGAAAGTGCTTGATTTCATCTCCTCGAATGAAGGGTTGTGGCTGCTTGCCGAGATGACCGAAGGGGCGGCGCGCTACCTCCTTTACATAGGCGAGAACGCGCCCACCCTTGGGAGCCGCGTTGCTGTGAAAGGAGCGCTCAACTTTGACAACAACTTTGACAGTCGCATCAATCCTCACCGACGCCGGGGGATGAAGCTCGACTGCGAGCGCCCGCCCGCAGGATTCGATTCGATGGTGGCGATCAATCCTGCTGCGCGATGGTTCAATCTGCGAACGAATCGTTTAGTGGATGTCAGCCACGTAACCTTTCACGAACTCGCCGAAGCTTACGCCAAAGTCGCGCTCGGCCTTCAATACCTCGGACAAGGATCGAGGCAGGGCGCGCACAACATCGCCCTTGAGCGCGAAGAGCGATTACAAAAACAAAGGCCGCTTTCCGATGTTGTGACGACGGTGGGAGTCAATCGCATGCTGAAGTCTGAAACAGAGCTTCGCCAGTTTTATGCTGAAATAGGAATGACGGGCAATCAGCGGTAGATGGGTAAGCAGAGGAGCAGGGGAGCAGAGGGGCAGAGGAGCGGCGAGAGGTAAGAACGAGGTAGGAGTATGGAGCGAAAGCCGATTCGCAGTCATCGCGATCTGGATGTATATAGAATGGCATTCGAGGCGGCCATGCGTATTTTCGAATTGACCAAAGGTTTTCCAAAAGAGGAAACATATTCTCTGACTGACCAGATTCGCCGTTCGTCGCGTTCTGTATGTTCAAACCTTGCTGAAGCTTGGCGCAAACGCCGTTATGAAAAAGCTTTTGTACTCAAGTTGAGCGATTCGGAAGGCGAAGCAGCCGAAACTCAAGTATGGATTGAGTTCGCTGTCAACTGTAAATACCTCGACACAGCTACGGGTCGGGAGCTTTACAAAACTTGCGACGATATAATCGGCAAACTCGTCAGAATGATTAACAACCCATCTCCATGGCTTATGTCAAAAACAAAGTGATCTTCACCCCCTGCTCATCTGCGCCTCTGCTCCCCTGCTCGCTCGCATTCCGGCAGCCTTTACACACGGCAAGGCGGTGTGTTAGCTTTTGTCGGTTCAAGAGGAACGAAGAATCTATACTGTTGGAGGAGCGTTGATAAGTGGCTTTAGTCAAGGAAGCAAAAGCTGAGATTATCACTCAATACAAGACTCACGCGACTGACACCGGCTCGCCGGAAGTGCAAATCGCACTGCTCACCCGTCGAATCAACGAGCTTACGGAACATTTCAAAACTCACGTCAAGGACAATCATTCGAGGCGGGGGTTGTTGAAGCTGGTAAGTCAGCGTCGTAGTCTGCTTGATTATTTGCGGCGCAAAGACGCCGACCGATACCGCGAAGTCATCAACCGTCTGGGTATAAGAAAATAAGGGATCGAGTCAATAAAAGGCCGCCGAGTTTGAGGCCGCTTCGAGCGGCGCGGCCATTTGTCGGTTCCCTGTCGCGCCCTGAGCGCGCCCTTACAATTCAGACACAATCGTTCACCCGATGGCCACGGGAGCGCGTCGGCGTTAGACGCCGCTCACCGTGGCCTCATTGCTTTTTGCCAAATCAGCGCGCAGCAGGAACAGGCAAAATTAACCGAGCGCGAGCATATTTGGCCGCGCACAGAGCGCGCAGCGGAGAAGAAGGAGATAGTTATGTTTTTGAGAGAATCAATTCAGTTAGGCGGAGTGGAGTTTTCCGTAGAAACGGGAAGAGTGGCCAAGCAGGCCGATGGCGCCGTCATAATCCGTTACGGAGATACCGTCGTTTTGGTGACGGCTGTAGGCGAAAGAGAGAGATCGGACAGAGATTTTTTCCCGCTCACTGTAGAGTACCGCGAGTACGGATATGCGGCGGGGCGCATCCCCGGCAATTACTTTCGACGCGAAGGACGACCTTCGGAAAAAGAAACCCTTACCTCACGACTCATAGACCGGCCCATCAGGCCGCTCTTTACGGAAGGCTATCACTCGGAAACACAGGTCATAGCCTTAGTGCTTTCAGCCGATGAGAGTTATGACCCGGACGTGCTTTCGATCACCGGAGCCTCGATGGCTCTATACCTTTCCGATATCCCGTTCGACAACCCCGTAGCAGGCGTTCGAGTGGGACTGATCGATGATCGCTTCATCGTCAACCCTTCCTATGATCAGACCCGCGCTTCATCGCTCAACCTCATCGTCGCAGGCTCGGAAGAAGCCATCGTGATGGTCGAAGCAGGAGCGCAGGAAGTCTCGGAAGATGTAATGGTCGAAGCTTTGATGTTCGGCCACAACGAAATCAAGAAACTCTGCCGTCTTCAAAAAGACCTGCACCAGAAGCTCGGCATCGCCAAACGCGAAGTTACCAAACCTGAACTCGATCAGGAAATGATGACTGAAATCGAAGGCCGCATAACGGAAGACCTCCGCGATGCGCTCGACACTGAAAAACGCAGCAAGATAGACAGCTATGCGCTCGTCGATCAGTTGAAGGCGAAAACCGTCGAATCTTACCCTGAAGACGACGCAGACAAACGCAAGATGGCAGGGAAGATTTTTGATCACCTCAAGGAAAAAGTTTTCCGCGAAGACATACTCGCCCGCCGCCACCGGCCCGATGGTCGCAGATTTTCCGAGATTCGACCCATCAGTATCGAAGTCGGCTGGCTGCCGCGCACGCACGGCTCGGCTCTGTTTACGCGCGGCGAAACTCAGGCCATCGTCACCGCAACGCTCGGCACGAGCGAAGACGTGCAGTACATGGACGATATAGAAAAAGGCGAGATAAAACGGCGATTCCTGCTGGCCTATAACTTCCCGCCGTTTTCTGTAGGCGAGACGGGAAGGATAGGCTCGCCCGGTCGCCGCGAGATAGGACACGGCGCTCTGGCCCGCCGCGCCATCGAACCCATTCTTCCCGATGAATTGGACTGGCCCTACATCACCCGCATCGTTTCCGACATAACAGAATCGAACGGCTCAAGCTCTATGGCTTCGGTCTGCGGCGGCGTGCTGGCTCTTATGGACGCGGGCGTTCCGATCAAAGCCCCCGTCGCCGGAGTCGCTATGGGGTTGGTGATGGAAGGAAATCGTTACGCGATACTTACCGACATTGCCGGAGCCGAAGACCACTACGGCGACATGGATTTCAAGGTGACCGGGACGAGAAACGGCATCACTGCGCTTCAGATGGACATCAAGGTGACGGGCATCAACGCGCAGATACTAGCCGATGCCCTGCAACAGGCCCGCGCCGGACGGCTCTACATACTCGACAAGATGGAAGCTGTTATCTCCTCTCCGCGACCTGAAATCAGCGCATACGCGCCGCGAATACTGACCATACAGATTCCCATAGATAAAATTCGCGATGTCATAGGGCCAGGCGGCAAGGTCATTCGCGGGCTGGTCGAAAAGACAGGCTGCAAGATCGATGTCGAAGACACGGGCCGCATCAACATCGCATCAGCGAATCTGGCGGCTGCCGAAGAGGCCAAACGCGCGATAGAAGGCATCACCGCCGTTCCTGAAATGGGCAAGACCTATCTCGGCACGGTCGAGCGCATAGCCGACTTCGGCGCGTTCGTTCAGATACTTCCCGGCACGGACGGACTTCTGCACGTCTCCGAGATAGCCGACTATCGCGTGAGAGACGTGCGCGACGAACTTCACGAAGGCCAGCAACTTTTGGTCAAAGTTATCAACGTCGATCCTTCGGGCAAGATAAGGCTCTCGCGTCGGGCCGTATTGGAAGAGGAGCGCGCGGCATCGGGAGAAGAAGAACGTCAGCCCGACTTCGACCGCGACGGACAGGACGCGCCGCGACCGCGCGATGATCGTCCGCGCGATGACCGCCCGCCTCGCGGCCCGCATCGCGGAGGAGCAGCAGGCAACCGAGATCGTCGCCCGCCTCCTCGAAGAAGATAAAGAAACTCAATCCGAAAAGCAGGGCGAGTCAGCGGCTCGTTCTGCTTTCCTTCCTGAAACCATATGGCTTCAAAATTCCGAGGTGCAATATGTCGGGTTTTGATGACTTCAATGATGAGCCAATACATCGGCTTGCTGATCCAAAGGAAATAGATGCTCGTGAATCTTTGAGGCGATTCTTTGCTGCTAATCGCGAACGGGTGTTCTTCTCGCGACAACTTGAAGTACATAATGAAAACGAGCTTTTCCACTGGATTACAAATCGCGCAATCCGTGGTCTTGAGGGCGAAGGGTATATAAAGAGCGAGTGGCGAAGATTGAGTACTGATACATCGATCAAGCTTGTATGGCATAAGAGCTATCGCTTTTATAAACGTAGTGCCGCTCAACTGGTTCGATTGGTCGAGGAGTATTCTGCTCCAATAATGGGAGCAACACTCGGATTACACGGCGAAATGATGGTATTGGAGGCATTTGCTCGAAATAAATTTTTGGTTGGAGGGCGTAACGCATCCGAATATGATGGAAAAATATGGAGAGCAACCGGACATGACCTTGATTTTATACTAGAACGCGACGGAATCGCTTACGGAGTGGAAATTAAGAACACACTTGGATATATGGATAAAAAGGAATTCGACATCAAAATACAAATATGCCAGTTCTTTGGTATTCGCCCTTTATTCGTAGTGCGAATGATGCCTCGGACATGGATTTATGAATTGAATCAGGCGGGAGGATTTGCTTTGATTCTCAAGTACCAACTTTATCCTTGGTCGCATCACGAATTGGCGAAAAGAGTGGCCAAAGAGCTTGGCTTGCCGGTCGACGCGCCCAAGTCAATTGAGGAAGGAACTATGATGCGTTTTTTGCGATGGCACAGGGAGATTCTGTGAATTCGAAAACGAATTCACAGGCAGTCATATCTAAGCTCTTATTTATCTATGAAATAACAAGTACCCCTATGAATACGTAGTGCCTATCTTCATTGGTTCCCCATCTGACTCTTGATATGACCGGTTCAGGCTGTATCATGAAAAAGACTTTTGCGTGAGGAGTTGTCAGTTGCCGGGTACGATCAGTCAATCAGTTTACACCGCAGCAGCACGACTCCTGTTCGCCGCGCTCTTAGTATTCGTTCAATACTATTTCCTTCGCGCCGCCGTCCGCACTGTAAAATCTCTGGATATGGAAAAGCGCAAGGAGCGACCCTTCATCTCCGCAATCGCCGTCATATTCGCCGCCGCCAATATCCCGCTCGCGTGGTTCATCGTCGAAAGCGTCTTCTCGCCTCAAAAAGTGTTTCTCTATTCTCCCTCGCCTGAGAGCGAAGCCTTCGCACGCCCGCTCTCATATCTGTTCTTCGTGTGGAATATGGGATCGATCATGTTCGCCGCCGCCGCTCCCGTCGCGTTAGGCTGTTTTGCGGCGTTTCAATTCCTCCGCCGAAAACACAGGCAGCGAATGAGCGATTCGATTGAAAACGATTCGGTTGAAAATGATTCGATTGAAGCCGTAGACCTCTCACGCCGCCGGTTTTTGAAGATGGCTCTTTCGGCTGCGGCGGCTATGCCATTTGCGGCGTCTTTTTACGGTGTGGTCGCTGCCCGTTTCGGCAAAGTGGTCGAGCGCGTCACAGTTCCTATCCGCGATCTTCCCCCCGAACTTGACGGGCTGACGATAGTGCAGATGAGCGACATTCACGTTGGGCTTTTCATGTCTGAATCCCGCGTGCGCGAATTCGTCGAGATCGCAAACAATCTCAAACCCGACATCGTGGCTCTGACGGGCGATTTTCTCGCGTCGCGTCGCGATCAGGTTCCGCCGTTTATGAATGCCATCTCAGGACTTCAGACGAAATACGGAGTGTTCGGCTGTCTTGGAAATCACGACGAGTACGCGCACTCTGAGCGACTATTGGCGCGAGAATTCGACCGCGTGGGATTCAAAATGCTGAGGAACGAAAACCGCCTCATTGATGTCGCGGGCGCGCGTCTCAACGTCATAGGCGTAGACTTCATCGGCAAAAACAACAATGGGGAAAAACTCAAATCCGCGCTCGATGGTATCTCGCTCGAAGGAACGACTCTGCTGCTTTGCCACTCGCCTTATCCGTTCGATCAGGCCGCGAGTATGGGAATCGATCTCATGCTTTCAGGCCACACGCACGGCGGACAGATAACGCTCGCGCTGGGAGATTTTCTGCTCACTCCGGCGCGGCTGGCGACGGTGTTTCTTTCAGGATTGTTTAGAATCCATGACTCTCACCTCTACGTCAATAGAGGACTGGGGACGACAGGCCCGCCCATTCGCATAGGCGCTCCGCCCGAAATCACTCACATCACATTGAAAGCCGTTTGATCACGCGCCCGCAATCGCTTCGATCTGTATCTCGACTCGACGGAGCAGAGTTTTCATCTTCGCCTCTACATCTTCAGGCAACTGTTCGACGGCGAGTTTCTCGCTGATCTTCGCCGCCTCAGACCTCAGACCGTCGAGCTTGGCGTGGAGAGTGTTGAGGTATTGTCTGACCGAGTCGACCCTTTTTCTGGCTTCAAGCTCGGAGTAACTCAACTGGGTGATCTCTTTGTCCAGAGCCATAGTTCGCCGCTTGAGGGCCATCAATCTGTTTATGTCTCCGGTCGCTTCCATTGCCTGAGGTCGAGTTTCGAGTTCGTGACGTTCAGATTTGCGCTCACTGAGCATCGATTGGATGTTTTGGAGATTGGCTTCCATACTCCTGAGTGTAGCTTCGGCCTTTGCGATCTCGCTCTGACTGTTCCTGCTGAAAGTTTGCATACTATTATCCCGACTGACAGACGCTTTTGCGCGGGGGCAGTGCGACAATGATTGGCCAAAGAATAAACTTATTGCCCCTCACGCGCAATAGTTGATTCGCCTGCCTGGTAATGAAAAAGAAATCGGACAGGATTTACAGGCTTATCCTTCGAAATAATCCTGTAAATCCTGACAATCCTGTAAATCCTGTCCAATTCTTACTTCCATTGCTAAGATATGCTTTTATCTAGAGCAGTGATCAGTAGTCGGTTGTTTTATTCTGACTTCTGACTCCTGACTTCTGTTTTCCCAGGAGAAATTATAGATGGCGTTTTCCGAATACTTCGAGCCTGCAAAACGCGAGCAGGAAATATATCGCCGTTGGATGGAAACGGGCGCGTTTACTGCCGACCGCGATTCCACGAAACCGGCTTTCACGATTTCGATGCCGCCTCCAAACGCCACGGGCTTTCTGCATCTGGGGCATTCGATCATGCTGGCAATCGAAGACCTTCTGATCCGCTGGAAGCGAATGGCAGGTTTCGAAGCCCTCTGGGTTCCGGGAACTGATCACGCGGCGATTGCCACTGAAAGCCGCGTCATCAAGAACCTTCAGGCCGCAGGCATGCGCGACCCGCGCGCCGAACTTGGCCGCGATGAATTAGTCCGCCGCATAGCCGAGTTCGTCAAAAATTCTCAATCGACTATTCGCTCGCAGATCATGGCCATGGGCGCAAGCTGCGACTGGTCGCGCGAGCGTTACACGATGGACTCTCAACTCTCGCGCTCCGTAGCTTCGGTATTCGCCCGCATGTTTCAGGACGGTTTGATCTATCGCGGTCAGAGGATAATCAACTGGGACCCGACCCTTCAAACGACCATCTCCGACGACGAGATAGAACACGTCGAACGCGAAGCTAAATTCTATACGCTTCGCTATGGGCCGTTTCTCGTAGGCACGAGCCGACCCGAAACGAAACTTGGCGACACAGCAGTAGCCGTTCACCCCAATGATGAAAGATGGCGCGACCATATTGGCAAAACTTATGAAGTAAGATGGCCCAAAGGCCCGACCATCACTGTCAAAGTCGTAGCCGACCCTCTCAACGTCGATATGGAAACCGGCACGGGCGTGCTTGGAGTGACTCCTGCGCACAGCCAGATCGATTTCGAAATAGCTCAACAGCATAACCTGCCGCTCGTTCAGGTCATCGATGAACAGGGCCGCATGACCGAAGCCGCAGGGCCGTATGCAGGGATGACGGTGATGGAATGCCGCGAGGCGTTCGTGCGTGATCTCAAGGAAGCCGGTCTGCTCGAAAAGGAAGAATCCTACGCGCAGAAGGTTTCGATTTGTTATCGCTCGAAGCAGCCGATAGAGCCGCTGCCGAAAGCTCAGTGGTTCATCGATGTCAACAAGCCCGCCGCGCGATGGCGCGGGCAGTTGATGAGCATCAAGCAGGTGATGAGAGATGTGGTCGAGTCGGGAAGGATAAAAATCCTGCCCGATCACGAAGAGAAAAAATATTTTCATTGGATAGAAAATCTGCGCGACTGGTGCATCTCGCGCCAGATATGGTGGGGCCATCGCGTGCCTGTGTGGTATCGCGGCGAAGAAATTTATGCGGGCCATCGAAAACCCGAAGGCGAAGGATGGGGACAGGACACCGACACGCTCGACACATGGTTTTCTTCGGCGCTGTGGACGTGGAGTACGCTTGTCGATTCACAGGTGGCGGCGGACGAACGTCTTTCGCTCGCAGAAATTCTTGAGCGCAGCCCCGACTATCGTCGCTTTCATCCGACTTCGGTTATGGAGACAGGCTACGACATCATGTTCTTCTGGGTGGCGCGCATGATTTTGATGACCACTTACGTGACGGGCGATATTCCATTCCGCACGGTTTATCTGCATGGGCTTGTGCTGGATATAAACGGCAAGAAGATGTCGAAAGAAAACCCGGAGACGAGCATCGATCCTCTCGATGAAATTCGAGAAAACGGAGCCGATGCGCTTCGACTTGGGATGATACTTGGCAGTGCGGTCGGGCGCGATATGAAACTGGGCAAGGATCACATACTCGCCTGCAAACGGCTGGTGAATAAAATCTGGAACGCCGCGAAGCTCGTCTCTCGAAGTGTGGAAGGAAAATCCATAGGCGATCTTCCGCCCGCGCGAGTCACTCATCCGGTGAATCGCTGGATGCTCGTCCGACTGCGGAAGCTTATCGAATCAGTGAATGATCGTTTGGAAAATTATTCTCTCGGCGAAGCGGGCGAGCAGGTCAGAACAGGCTTCTGGAGCGAGTTCTGCGACTTCTACCTCGAAGCGATCAAGGTTGAAGAACTGGCCCGTCTCGATGAAACGCCCGCTACTCTTTTGCATGTGTTCGACCAATATCTCCGTCTGTTTCATCCGTTCATGCCATTCGTGACGGAAGAAATCTGGACGGAGCTTGAAAGGCCGGGGATGCTCATTCGCGCCGAGTGGCCTCGCGTCAGAGACGATCACCACTGGCCCGAATCGGCTGACGGAGTAGATGCCGTGGTGAGGCTCATCAGCGAGATCAGGCGCATCCGTTCGGATCGCGCCATAGAGGCGCGGGCTAAAGTCAACGCCGAGGTGCAGCCGCGCGCTCACGGCGAAGTGATGGAAAGTTGTCGCGAGATAATCGCCCGACTCGCGCGCACAGGCGCGCTTTCTTTCGACACAGCATCGGCGACTACTCGCAAGGATGCAAGCGTCGGAGTCGATGAAGCCTTCAGCGTCGCGGTGAGTCTCGACCGCGCGGACACCCAAGCCGAGCGCGCAAGGCTCGTGAAGCAACTCAACGCGGAACAGGAAAAACTCGCCGCGCTCGAAAAGCGATTAGGCAACGAAGGCTTCGTCAATCGAGCCAAGCCTGAAATCGTCGAAGCGACCCGTCAGGAAGCCGCCGCGGCGAGCGCGACTATCGCTTCTATCGAAGAGCGATTGCAGTCGCTCGATTGAAAAGCGGGATGAGATGAGCAAGCTGACGGCCATCGTCAAACGCGAGTATCTGACGCGAGTGAAATCGAAAGGCTTCCTGCTCTCGACATTCCTCACCCCGCTGCTGATGGCCGCGCTCGTTCTACTGCCCGCTTTTTTATTGAGCAAAACGTGGCGCGCGGATCATCGCCTCGTCGTTTTGGATCAGACTCAGGACGCCGCGTTGTACGCGCGGGCCGAAAAGCATCTCCTTGCCGACGCATCGATTCGCTTTCAAATCCACCGCGAGCCTGTCGAGGACGCTCAACTCGACACCCGAAAGCGAGAACTCAACAAAGAAATTGACGAAGACCGATTGAGCGCATACATCGTCATCCCTCCCTCAGTGCTTGACGACGGAAAGCTCGCCTATCACGCAAAAGCTATCGGGGATTTGATCGCTGAGGTGAGCGTCGAAAATGCGTTCAACAATGCCGTTTTGGAACAGAGGATCATCCGCTCAGGCATAAGCGAATCGCGCGTCGGCGATCTCAGCAGAAAGATCGAAATGGAGCGATTCAACGAACGCGGCGAAGGAGAGGGGAGGGGAAGAATCGCTTTCGCCTTCGCGCTGATGGGCATGTTATGTCTCAGCATTTTGATTTACGGCACGCATCTGATGAGCGCGGTAATAGAAGAGAAGCAATCGCGCATAATCGAAGTCTTGATCTCATCGGTCAAACCCTTCACGCTGATGATGGGCAAGCTCGTAGGCGTAGGATTGGTCGGATTGACGCAATATGCGATCTGGGCGGTGTGCGCTATTGTGTTGAGCAGCCTTGCGGCGATGAATGCTCTGGCATCGGGGTCAATGAAACTGCCGGAGATTTCCGTGTCGCTTATGGCATTCTTCGTGTTGTTTTTTCTGCTCGGATATTATCTTTATGCGACTTTGTATGCGCTCGCGGGGGCGATAGTTTCGAATGACGAAGACGGGCAGCAGGTGCAATTCCCGTTGATGATATTGATCCTCTTAGCTCCGCTTGTTTCGATGCTGGTATGGCGCAATCCCGACAGCGCGGCTGCAACAGCAGCTTCGTTGATACCCTTCTTCAGTCCGTTCGCCATGTTTTTTCGGATTGCCGCCGAGCAGCCTCCCTTTTGGCAGATCGCGCTTTCAATCGTATTGATGATCGTCGCAATCCCTGCGGCGGTCTGGCTTGCGGCGAAGTTTTATCGCACGGGCGCGTTGATGTACGGCAAACGCCCGACGCTTGCGGAACTGGCGAGATGGTTGAAGTATGGTTGAAAGATTCCGATTCGAGAACGACGGCTCGATGTTCTTTTGAGTGTTCGCTGGCCTGATCCGTTTTTTTAGTGGAAAATTCTTGCAGTGACGGACAAAAAAACAAACCTGTTGGGAATGACCCGCGACGAGTTGCGCGAGTTTTTAGTCGCGATGGACGAAAAACCTTATCGCGCCATTCAACTTCACACGTCGATTTATCGCCGCCGCATTCTTCAATTCGACCGAATGACCGATCTGCCGAAAACTTTGCGCCGTCTGCTTGATGAACGCGCCACAGTCACTAACACACAAGTCGAAAGCGTGTTTACATCCGCAGACGGCACGCGGAGATTTCTGCTGAAGCTCGAAGACAACAGCGAAGTCGAAGCGGTTTTTATGCCCGAAGAGCATCGCGATACCATCTGCATATCGAGTCAGGTCGGATGCCCCTTAGCGTGCGATTTCTGCATGACGGGCGTGCTTGGGTTGAAACGCAATCTCACAGCGGGCGAGATAGTATCGCAGGTCGTGATCGTTCTCAACGAAGTCTACGGCGCGGGCGCGCATCCGCCTCACGGGACGAACATCGTGATGATGGGCATGGGCGAGCCGTTTCTCAACTACGACGAGGTGATGAAAGCGATTCGACTATTTGCTGACAAAGACGGTCTCGACATTCAGCCGCGAAGGGTGACAGTTTCTACAGCAGGCATAGTCCCGCGCATTTATGATTTCGCCAAAGAAGCGGTGCGGCCTCATCTCGCTATTTCGCTCACTGCGGCAAACGACGAGACGAGAGATCGCCTCTTTCCAATCAATCGAAAGTACCCGCTGGCGGAACTTGTAGAAGCATGTCGCCGTTATCCGCTCGGCGAGCGCGAGCGACTGACGTTCGAGTATGTGATGCTTGATCGAGTGAATGATTCTGACGAAGACGCGCGCCAGCTGGTGCGCCTGCTTTCAAGTGTTCGCGCCAAAGTGAATCTGATCCCGCACAATCCCGCGCCTGAACTTCCGTTTCTGTCGTCTCCGATGGAGAGGATACTCGCGTTTCAAAATATTCTGACTGATAAGGGACTGCCTTCTTTCATCCGACGCCCGCGCGGGCAGGATATCTCAGCCGCCTGCGGACAACTCGCCGCCCGTCACCAATCTTCCGCCTGAGCGCAGTCTTAGCTCGATTTGTTCTTTTCTCTGCCTTGCGTTAATCTTGTTTCCTCCAACTGATCGCTCCAGCCCACAGGTGAAATCATGCAGCATAAACATTCGTTCGCTCCTGTGACGGCTTTTTCCATCATCGCCTCAGTTCTCGTTATAACATCAGTCTCGCTCGCGCAATCGAGCCGGGAAAGTTCAAACAGGCACGACACCTTTGCAAGTAAACACATCGAGTCACTCCTCAAATCTCCTGAAGGGGTGACGCTCACGATTCGTTTCAAAGACGGCCAGACCCGGTTCATGCAGGGCGAAGCGATCAGCGTCGAGCTTGAGTTCGCCAGCCATTCGTCAATATCTTATGTCGCCAGTTCGCGGTCGTATGATCGCAGCGGTAGACTCCACATAGAGACCTATCATCTTGACCGCCGGGACGGTGTGGTTGATCCGTTGGATGATCATTTCAACTCGGCTGTTTCCGGTTTCATCGGCGGCGGATTGTACACAACCCCCTCGCTGAGAGATAAACCTTTCCGCATCACGCAGGAGTTAAACGAGTGGAAGCGATTCGATAAACCCGGCAGATACCGGCTCTATGTCACTTCGGGGCGCATCACGAAAAATCGCACGCCCGACAAAAGCATATCGCTCAAGGGCGATCCGGTTACAGTTACATCCAACATCGTCGAATTCGAAGTCGTGCCAGCAGAGCGTGAATGGGCCGAGCAGAAATTGTATCGGGCGCTTCAGACAATCGATAACAGCGATCAACTTGATAATCGCGAGCAGAGCGATGAACGACAATCAGCCTGCCGCGTCTTGCGTTTTCTTGGAACCGAAAAAGCAGCAAAGGAAATGATCCATCGCTTTGGCACTCGCGCTTCTCCGTGCGATCAGGAGTATTACTTCGGCCTCGTTGGATCGCCGGTGCGGCGATCCATAATCAGAGAAATGCAGAGACAGTTGACTGCGCCTGAACAGCCTGTGTCGTCAAGCTTCCTTCGCGTACTCTCGCTGCTGTCGCTCAACGAACAGCCTTCGACAACCCTCCCGCCCTACCCGGATAGAGACGAGGCGAAGATCAAACAGTGGGAGGCGCAGGCGCAAAAGCGACGGGACTCTTTCGAGGACATAAGTATAAAGTGCCTGCATCGATTGGCGGCTGTGGTCGCTCGCAAAGAAGTTGAAGCGCGCGCAATCAGCCTCGTCACCCTGCTGGAATTTCAGTCAATCACCCCTCGCTCGAAGAGGACGGAAGCAACGATCCGCATCCAGAAAAAAATATCCGAAATGCTTCCGTCGGTTTTCTTATTTCTTCCTGCTGATACCCAATACTCGCTGTTGAGCTACAGGTGGAAGCCTATCAACAGTCCTGCGATGTTGCCGGTCGTCCGCGCCATCTATGAAAGCCCGCCGCAAAGGGTATGGTCGATTGGCGAAATAGCCCTGCAACGATTGTATGAACTGTCGCCTGAAGAAGGACGCCGTTTGATTCTTGAAGAAATACATAGCCCTCGCTCGAAGGTCGGCATTAAGGCGCTCGGATTGTTGCCGGATAAAACTTTGCCTGAGTTGGATGATTTCCTTGCTGCGAAATTCGAAAGCGGCGATTCGGAAATCGGATATGAAGACTTGAGCGTCTACAGTTCGCTCCTATCCCGGTATGCGAGCGCAGACGCGCTGCCGCGTATCAAAGCCGCCTATGCGAATAAGATCGGCCACATTGCGTGCGCAATTCAGACGCCGATGCTCGCTTATTTTCTGCGCATCGATCCTCAGTACGGAGCCGATATGCTCGAACAGGCATTAGCTTCCCGCAAAGATACGGGGTGCTACAAATCCGAGTTGACCGGACTCGCCGCTCTCCATATGTGTCCCGAACTAGAACGAGTCGCCATCGTTCACTTGAACGATTCAGAGCCAGAGATAGTCTCGCAGGCTGCCGCGACACTTGGTCGATTTGGTTCGGCTGCTGCTGAAGAATCGCTCTGGAATCGTTTGGAAGAATGGCATCGAAACTGGGTCGGGCGGTTGGATGAACTGGACATACAGGAAGGCGTCGACGTTTTTGCTTCGGAGGCGCACATCGAAATCGAACTTGTGCGCGCTCTGAGCAATGCTCGCGCGTGGGTGTTAAGCGCAAATGGGTTTGAGAGGCTGATTAAACTTTGCGTCACTGAAATGGGGCGCAAGGAGGCGCAAAATCTGGCGAAGCAGGCCGACCAGTCATCTCTTCAGATAAACGTCAACTTCGATTCCAGCGACGACAGCGTATTTCAAGTGTCTGTCGGACAGTATCGATTTCAATCTCTGAGCGATCTTCGAGAAAAGCTCTCGCAGTATCCGAAAGGGACAGTACTTGTCTGGCAGTCATTCAATGGAGGCGAGTCAGCCGACCGTCAAACCTTTGCGGAGTTGAAAAAGTACATTGAGGAGAAAGGGATGAAATTGAAGAGATGAAAAAAGTTTAAGTTTGATACGGCTCGTCTCTTTTCAATTTCTTCTACATACTCAATCGGAGTCCGATTCCGGCGACAGTGCTGTCTTGACCCTTTCCGGCGACGGTGATAAAAGTCGCGCGTGAAGGGACGCATCATAAATGTCGCAGACGACCTCAGCCGCGCCCGCTATGAGATAGAACTCTTCCTCATCGGCGGCGCGTTCGATCTCGCGGAAAATTCTCGCCTCATTTCATCAGTCACCCCCGATCACTCTTCGATAGAAATCTCTTACGGCAAACTCATCTTTTCCTGCTGGGGCGAGGGCTGGTCGCGCTCGTGGCGAGTCGAACGCTGTGAAATGGAACCTGAACGATTGAGGCTCGAATGCTCGAAGCAGATGGGCCTAGCTCGCGCTGCGGTCGAACTTCTTCGCAGAGAACCGGATAAGGAAGCCGCTCGCTCGCGCGTTGAATTCGCCGCCGCTCTCGGCGCGATGATCGAATCGAACCTCGCGGGCGTTCGCGTCATTCGTTCGGTCACAAATCGCGATGACCGGCTTCATTTTTCAGGCGTTCACACGCGGATGGTTTTGAAAGATCGAAATCGCGTGATCGCAGCCGTCGGCGCAGGCAGTAAAGAAACTCAATCGGACATAGATGCGGCTCTGGGAGCCGGTTTGATCTGGCTCGATCATTTGCAGCGACGCCAATCCGTAGATCAATTGATCCTATTCGCGCCCAAACGTAAAAGCCTCACTCTGGCCACACGCCTCACTGCTGTGCAAACGAAAGGCGCGCGCATCTCGCTTTATGAAATCGATGAGGCGAAGCGCGCAATCGATCCCGTCTCGGCATTCGATCAGGGAGACCTCGCCGATAGAATGCGCCGCGCCCGTTGGCCGCGTGAGCAAAAGCTTGATGCGGAAACGTCTTCGCTCATCGACTCGATCACGCGGCTTGCGCCTGATGTGATTGAAAAGCATCACAGAGGCAATCAGGTGCTGCTTTCGATTCACGGGCTTGAGTTTGCCGAGGTTTCAATCAAACACGCCAGCGTCAAATTCGGGCCGTCGAAAAAGAAACTCGATCAGTCGAACTTCTCTGAACTCTGCGCGCTCGTCGAAGAAATCCTATCCGCTCGCAAAGCCGACTCGACAGACCGCACGGGGATGCTCTTTCGCTCGCAGTCTGAAAGATGGCTCGAAGCCACACTGCGCCGCGATATAACCGCGCTCGATCCGACGCTCGATCCGCGCCATGTCTATTCGCAGGTTCCCGCTTACAGAAACGAGCAGCGGACGTTCATCGATCTGCTCGGAGTGACGAAAACAGGAAGACTCGTTGTGATCGAACTCAAAGTGGTGGAAGACATCGAGTTTCCTTTTCAGGGATTGGATTACTGGCTGCGGGTCGAGTGGCACCTTCGGCGCGGAGATTTCCAGCGTCGCGGATATTTCAAAGGCGTGAGGTTGAGCGATGAGCCGCCTTTGCTTTATCTCGCCGCGCCGCTGTTTCGCTTTCATGCGACGACGAAGATCATCGCCGGATCAATCATAGAGCGCGTACCGGTTTATCGTATAGGCATCAACGAAGACTGGCGCGCGGGCGTGCGCGTGCTGATGAGCGAGAGGCTGAACGGATGTTAGAGGTCAGATGTTAGATGTTAGTATCCGAATCAACAACAGCCGTAAAACCCTTTCGCTAACATCTCCCCCACTAACATCTAACATCCAGCATCTAACATCTCATTCACGCGCCGACCTGTTATCGATTGCTCCATCGGTTTGGCTGCTTCCTGCGGGCGGGTGATGAAAAAGATCGCCAGCAGGTATAACGCAGAACCGGCTACCAGAGCCTGATTGAAGCCCGTCAGTATAGCGATGACCAATGCCGCGACCGATCCCATCACGGATGTCGCGCCGTTCACACCCCACGCCCACGGGATCAATTCGGGCGCGCTGCGCGAGAGCATCTTGATCCCCGCAGGCATAGGCATTCCCATCACCATCGCAAGCGGAGCCATCAGCACAATCGCAATCGCGATGCGCGCGGCGAGCGGCAGATGAACAAGCCCGTAAAATATGGGCGGCAGCGCGAGTATGTAAATCACGACGAGCGCAACAAGCGCGACAAGCGATTTCGCGATAGTCGAAGCCAGTCGCTCCCTGTTGAATCTCCCGGTCAGATAGCTCCCCGCCGCGCTGAATATCAGAAGCGAAAACAACACGACCGCAAGCGCGTAAACCGGATGGCCGAGGAAGAGAATGAATTTCTGAATCATCGCCACCTCGACGATGATGAATCCCGCGCCGAGGCATCCGAAATAGAGCAGGTAGGAAATTTTGTTTTTTCCGCCCGTCGCAAGATCGCGCCTTCGCACTAAAACGAGCGGCCCGATGATGAACAACACCACGAGCGCAGTCGTGATCGCCAGCAGCACGAAAAGCACGAATGTTCCGAGATTGGTCTTCTGCCATTCGCCCACGCCTTCGAGCGCGCGCCACAGATTAGACCAGCGGAGCGAGTTGAAGAAAAACGGATTGTTGTCGCGCGTTGGTTCGACATTCGTCTCGAACGAATTCCACACTGCTGCGGGGTCAGGGGCTTCGATCATTTGAGTGAAAACATTGTCGGGCCGCGTAAGCGGAGTGTAGAGAATCTCGAATCCCGTCTCGCGCGATATGTCTTCGATGCGGCGCACTTCATCGTCCGTAAATTCGCTCTTCTTGAACAGGTAAGTCGCAGGCGAGCGATCATAACCTTCTCTCCCGTCGCGTATCAACATAACGTGACGCGGCGCGTTCGTGATTCCAAGCTCGGTCATCATCACGCGAGTGAGCGAGAGCAACCTCAACAACTGATCGGGCGGCTCGAAATACCAGCGCGTCATCGTGAGCAACCCGTCATCCGTGAGATGAGTGGCGTAATCCTTGAACGCTTCTACGGTGTAGAGATTGTTTTCCGTCAGCGCGAACGCGCCCGCCGAAGTCGCCGCCCAGGTGTCGACCATCGTCGCCTGCAAAATATCGTAGCGGTCGGATGAGTTGCGTATGAAACTGCGGCCTTCGTCGACCACAAGATTCACGCCGGGTAGCTGGTAGACGTTGCCTGAATAACTCTTGAACGGCTCGCTGGACATGACATCGCGGGCGATGATGGGATTGACCTCGACGGCTGTGATCGAAGGCGAGCCGTAGACTAGGGCCGTCGTCACGTCATAGCCGCCCCCCGGCCCGATGATTAAAACGCTGGCGTCCTTTTTGAGATTGTATGCGAGCGAGGCGATGTATTGGCGCTGATGCTGATGCAGGGAGAGATCGTCGGCTTTATAAACTATGCCGGTTGCGGCATCGGCATCGATTTTGATTTCGATGTGCTGGTTGAGATCGCCTTCGACTGTGATGCGCGAAAACGAATTCCACTTCGCGAACAGCACACGGTTTTCTTCAAACCCTTTGCTCATTCGAACATCGATTTTATTCGTCGAGATGTTGTAAACGAGAAGCGCGGCGAGCGCGGCGAATATAGCGAGCGATAGGGCTACCTGCGCGCGTGAGCTTCCCTCGGTGACGCTGAAGAGGAGGGCGGAAATTCCGGCGACGGCTGCGACGAGAAAGACCGTGTTGATCGCGCCTATGCTATTGAGTACGGGTATGAGCAGCAAACATCCGGCAGCCGCGCCCGCGAGATCGAACAGGTACAGACGGCTTATGTCTTCGGCCAGTCGCGTTATGGCGAGTGTGATGGCGCATCCGGCGAAGAAAAAAGGCAATGCGGTCGCGCCGTAGATTTTCGCCAGACGATAATAATTTTCAGGGCCGGTCTCGAATGTCAACGGATGAGCGAGCACGACGTAAAGCGCGAAGAGTGTGGCCAGCGCGAAGAGAATCGATGACCAACTGAGCCAGAGTCCCGTCCGGCTGGCTGAAAGTCTTCGCTGGAGGGTGTAGATGAAAACGCCGCTTGCGCCCGACCCGAAAAGGGCGAGCGATATGGCGAGAAAGGCGAAGTGATAATACATCGTCGCCGAAAAGAGTCGCGTCAGTCCGAGTTCCAACATCAGCACGGACATGGTGACGAGGAATATGCCGAGAAAAATTTTCGTTCGATTCATCAAATTGCCTCATTGGATTGTCTTCACGCGATTGCGAGAAGTGCGCAGTATAGCATCCGGCAGCGAAGCGTCTGCAAGCGCGATATCGATTCAGGAACGAGTTTGAGCCTGAGCTTCATCGCTGTGGATTCGCGGAATGTCGAGTTCCTGAACGATGAGCCGGAATTTTCCGCGCGGCGAGAGCGGTATTTCATCCATAAAGCTCAACGAGATTTCCATCGTGTCGCCCATCTTCTCGTTCATTGCCTGAAGGATTCGCCGCGTGTCGCGCTCGGTGTAATCGGGCTTGGATTTGATTCTCAATTGCACCTTTCCGCGCTCGCGCTGATAAAACTGTATCTGATGCACACGGTCAAAAACATCGCTGTGAACATTGAGAGCGGTGACTGAAATCAAATTGTCAAATTTCCCGACGAGCATCTCCTGATGCCAGCGCCCGCGCGTCGTTTTAAGCAGCTTGTGCGGACGCCCGCAGGCGCACGATGAGGGGCCGATCATTGCCCAGTCATCGGTGCGATAGCGAATCAAGGGCATGGCGAAATTATCCAACGTCGTGCCTACCATCTCGCCCATTTCATCTTCCCTCTCGGCAGGCGAGCCGTCTTCGCCGAGCAGTTCGGTCACGCCGTATTCGGGAAAGATATGGTAATGACTGCTCACCTCGCATTCGCCCGCAAGGATGAGGTTCTCGCTGTGACCGTACCACGAAAACAATCGCGCGCCGTAAAACGATTCGATGAATTCACGCTGCCCCGGATAGAGATTTTCGGAAGATGCAAGCACCGCCTGAAAGCGCGGAGGCTCAAGGCCGAGGTCTTTCAGATGGCGCGCGAAATCGATGACTGCCGACGGATAGGAATGCAGGAAAGGAATTTTCTTCTCGCGCATCACTCGCGCATAACGCGCGGCGTTTTCAACCGTCATGTGAAAATTCGAAAAGACATAAGCGCGCTCCGAAACTTCATATCGCCAGTGTCGGCTGTCTCTGACCGTCCAGCCTCGCAGCATCGCTCGCAGATGACCGGGCGCGAATCCGACTCGCGACCACTGCATGAACATGAAAGCTCTCTCGCGCCCGCCCGAATGTCGCAGGTTGTAAAAGCCCAACGGCTTTCCCATCGTTCCCCCGGTCGTGTGATAAAACCTGTCGCGCGATTTTATATTGTCGGCGAGTAAATCCTGTGTGTTCGCGCGCACGGTTTCTTTATCGAGCAGAGGCAGAGAGCGAATGTCTGAAAGATCGCGCACACGTTCGGGATCGAATCCCGTTTGTCGAAAAAGTTTTCGGTAATAAGGAACATTTTTCGCCGCGTGGCGCAAAACGGCGCGAAGCTGATTCACCTGATATTCGATGATTCGTCCTTCATCCCATTTTTCGGATTCGCGCAGCAAGGCAAGCGTTCGCGAAAAAAGCGGGCCATAGCAAATCTCAGGCGGTAGCCTGTAGTAAACGGGTCGCAGAAGTTTTTTCACCACGCTCTTCAACCTTTTGGCTCCGACTTATGGCTCCGACGCGCCTGACTTAATCCCTCGGTTCTCATTAACCCCCTGCTTCGGCTGCGTGAAGCGCGACCGGGTGGAGGACTTCAACCGTTTCAACGGTTTGAGAGTCGAAAACGGTTGAAACCGTTCACTAGATCGTCGCCCCGGTTGTCACCTCGATGACGAGAGGCGTTAATGAGAAGTTCTCTTACCCCGATGAAGTTCGATCAATCGGGCGATATCCTCGCTCACTTCCTCGGCGCGAACATCCCAGGTTGAATTCCTGACCGATTGCTGTCGCGCCTGTCTTTGCTCTTCAGTATCGCGTGAGAGCGCGTCTTCAATCTTCGCTATGAAATCATCATAGCCGCGAGCGATCCGCAGTATACCATCCAGCGATTCATACTCGTAAAGCGGCGTGATAACGACGGGCTTGCCCGTGGCCAGATACTCGCGCACCTTGATCGCGCTCCCGTAACTGACAAACTCATTATCCGTCACCCATGGCAATACGCACACATCGAACCCGGCGGCATAACGCGGCATTTCCAGGTAAGGCTTCGAGCCGAGATGACGGACGTTAGGCAAATCTTCTATGTCGAGCCGCGATGCTTTCAGCCCGATCAGCACCCATTGCCAGTCCGCTCGCTCGCGACTCACGTATCGAATCAATTCCTGATCTATCAGCCACCCATCGACCTGTCCGAAATATCCGAGCCGCGGGCGCGCAATCGCCCGAATGTCTTCAGGCGCGGGCCACTCGCGTGAAGTGGTCCCGGCGAAGTGATCGAAATCGACAGCCTGACGCAGCATCTTCGATTTCGCTTTTAGTTCAGGGCGCGCAATCATTTCTTCTTCAAAGAGCTTGCGGCCTGAGTAGTAAATCAGATCGGCGCTTGTGAGCATATCCGCGTGCATCGCTGCTATCGCCGCTTTCGCCGTCGCGTGATCCATCCAGTTGGCGTCGTATTTGTCTGATACCTGATAAATGAGCGCGCACTCGTCCAATCTTCCGACCATATCGCGCGCAGTCGGAATGGCGATCCATAAAACGGGATCGCGGAAATCGAAAGCTATCATCAACAGCTTGATCTGCGCCGCAAGCAGAATGCGATTCAACGCGCGCCCCCAACGACTTGAATAAAAAGGCACTGTGATGGGCGAGACGACGAGTATGCCTTCCTCGGCGCGGCGCGCGAATTTCATATAGCTTCTGAGCTTGCGTTTTATCTTACCCCAGAAATCACGGCTCCTGATCGAAGGCAATCCCATCGAAATGGAGTTTACGAACATCACACGATTCTGTCGGGCCAGTCTTCTCATGATGTGATTCTTCGAGTGCGGATGGTGATACCACCAGTCCTCTCCCGCAAAACATATTATCGATTTGTCTTTTATCACAGTTTCTCTTCCATGCGCGTGAATACGCGAACGGCATTTTGTGTCCAAGTGTATCGCTCGATGACCGCGCGTCGAGCCGACTCGCCTAATCGACGTCTCAGTTCACTATCATCGGCCAGTCGCTCGATAGCGCGCGCCAGTTCTTCAGCATTCAGAGGCTCTACAAGCAATCCGTTTTCGCCGTCCTCTATCACATCCTTGATCTGCCCCAATCTGCTGGCAATGATGGGGCGCGCCATCGCCATGTACTCAAAGAGTTTCGTCGGGGAGCCGAAGAATTCGCTTCCGTCTTTCGACGACGCGTGAGGCGAAGCGAGTATGTCGCAGGCGTCGAGATAAGAAGCGACCTGCGAGTGCTGGACGCGCCCCGTGAAAGTTGCCCGCTCGCGCGCCGATGCCGCTTCGATTATCGATTCGCACACGGGGCGTTCGTCGCCGTCGCCTACGAAAAGAAAATGGCAGCGCTCATTTCGCACCATCGTCGCGGCTTCGGCAAGCACAGGCGCGCCGTGCCACGGGCCGAATGTGCCGACGAAACCCGTCACGATTTTATCTTCGACACCGAGCGCGCGACGAATTTCCGCGCCTCCGCAGCAGGGGCGAAACTCGCCAGCATCGACGCCGTTCGGATTGACGATGATCTTTGATTCATCAATTCCGGCGCGCATGAGATTGAGGCGTTCGACCTCCGAGACGACGAAGATTGAATCGGCGGCTTTGAGATTGAGCCGCTCGAATTTTTCAAGCAGCCACAACTGACCCGCCGGATCCCAGTTACGAGAGAGCCACACTTCCGACCCGTTATATTCGAGCGCGAGAGGCATACGTGTGTAAATCGATAACAACACGCCGCTCCAGTTGAATCGATTGTAGCGTTGATAAATGAAATCCATCTGCTCGTCTTCCCGGACGACGCGCAAAGCGGCGAGCGTGAATCTGAAATTGTTCCACAACTCGAACAGCGCGCGGGTCGCGCTCACGGATGACGACGGCTCCAGAATATGAGTCGCGCTCTTTCGAGTATCGATGCCCGACTGGCTTGTGGATATGAAAGTCAAACGACGACCGAGAGCCAGCGCGCCGCCGTGAAACCCCGCGACATGAGTCGCCTGCCCTCCCGATGAAGCCGTCGCGGGACTGGCCCTGATGTAAAACGCTGACTGCGCACGCGCCGTTTTTGCTTCGATGCGACGGGCGAGATTGCGAAATGGAATCATCGCGCCGAGTATCAGAGTCGCAAGCAGAGAAAACGGTATCAACACGGCGTATCCGAAAACGAGTTCCAGAGCGAGCATCGGCCCATCGATCAAAAACGCGGCGAGTCGAGAGCGAATGATCAGGCGGCGACCATCTCCAATCGCGATCGCGCGCGCGCCCGCCAAAGCGCCGAACAGGATCATCAATCGCCGGGCGCTTTGAACTGTGAGGTTGGAACTGAAAACGGCGAAAGCGTCTGGCCTGAGCGACCTCACGCGACGAAGGGCTTCGCGTTTCGATTCCCATTTAAGATCAGTTTTATCGATCAGGCGAATCTCGAAGCCTTCGAGCGCGCATTCGGCCCAGCCCAGAGCCTCGCGGCGATTTCCCGTGAGGTCTATCGCCACCGCGATTTTGTTTTTCGAATGATCGGAGGAAGTCACCTGATTGTTGTGCGAAATAGCTTTAATAAGTGCATCGCCGTTGACGAAGCAGACAGCCTGAATCCACAGGTAAAAGAGCGAACAGCAAAAAATCGCTCGACGAGTAATGCCTTTTGAAACACCGCAGTTTCACCCGCGAGGTGAGAACTGAAAATAGTTGTAGGGGCGACCCTCTG